>ERZ507072.806-NODE-806-length-18408-cov-16.167657_pt1 | contig 18408 bp, 11 predicted proteins | sample MGYA00512864_ERZ507072 | MGnify/ENA metagenome assembly ERZ507072 | reverse complement strand
TGGGTAACCGCCTATTCATCTATAGGTTGCTCTCGCAGATATATAATATCATAATAACGCTAATTTTGTCAACAATTTAATATACATTAAGAGCTTTGATTTTTCAAGGCTCTTTTTCTTTTTCTGAAAGTTAATTGAATATGAAAATCCAAAGCAGTCCGCACCCGTAGGACTGCTTTTTTATATATATTTTTAAAAAATCAAACAAGAAAGGACAAAGGTTATGTTTAAAAACAAATTCAAAAAGCTGACCGGACTTTTCCTTGCAGCAGTTATGACATTAGTTGCTCTGCCTATTCAGACGCTTGCGTCAGATTGGGGTGTCGGTGACAATGTTTATGCGGCTATGCTCGGAAATTACATCGGATCAGACGGTAAGACTTATGCAGATAAGTATAATTACGACTATATCTACTATAAGTCAGACGGCAGTGTAGGAGTAGCCACTCGCTATGCCTCAACGCACGCTAAGTTAGGTGTTAGCAAGAACGGCATGACACAGCAGGCAATCTGTATCGAAGCCGGTGTGTCATACAGCACAGGAAGCTCCTATGTTGGCAAAGATACAAGCGATGCATATATGCAAAATTTACCGCCGGATGTCAGCAAAACACTTAAATATGCGTTATTATGTGGCTTTAACAGTTCAGTTACCAAATCGCTGGTTGCTAATACAAATCTTGATGATTTCTCATTTGCAACACAAATTATATCATGGGAAATTCAACAGGGACTGCGTACAGGATATGGTAAAAGCGACCTGGCTGTTAATTCAAAAATTCCTAATACACCTAAAACAGCATATTACGACCAGTTGAAAGGACGACCCGCTGAAAAGTGCTATGAGTACATTCTCGGTAAGATGAAATCATATTCGCTTATTCCGAGTTTCACTTATACAAAAAAATCAGAAGCTCCTACTCATACACTGAAATACAACTCTTCGACGAAGAAATACAGCATTACACTGCCGGACAATAACAAGAGCAATATGCCGGCGAGTGCATTCAATATTCCCGGTGTCACAGTAACAAAGAGCGGATATGACTACACTTTCAGCACAAGCACGAAGATAAGCGGTACTAAGGCTTGTACATACAAAGCAAACCGTACTTCCGGTAAACAGCTTGTCGTATGGAAGTCAAATGGCGGTGCTTCTCAGACAATGGCTGACGGCATTGATGACCCTGTACAGTTCTACGCAAACTTTAAGACCGAAAGCACAGGCACAGCTCAGATCAAGAAAGTTTGGGAACACAACAAAGACAATTCAAGCACGAAAGCCGATAACAGTGACATTTATTTTACTGTAAAAAACAGTTCGGGAACTGCTATTAAGGCAACCGGTTCTGCGGGTAGCTATACTTATTCTGCAAGCGGCAGTGTTACAAAATTTCGATTGAACAGCAGTAACACTTTTTCAATCAAGAATATGCCTACAGGAACATATACGGTATCTGAATACGGCAACGATGGCGCAGGAATACCGTACTATTCCAGAAACAGTGCCAGCAAGACGGTAACCGTTACAGCAGGCGGTACGGGTACGGTCACTTTCACGAATACGAGAAACACAGGCAATGCTCAAATCGTAAAAGAGTGGACAAAAAAGCCCGCTCTGTCAAGAACCGAAGAAACAAGTTTAAATCAGAAGCTGAAGTTTTACATAAAAACCGCTGACGGTAATTATGTTAAAATAAGCGGAACAGTTCCCGGTACATATACATTTGCCGGTACATCGACAACTGCGCAGTATTTACTTTTAAATCCGGGTACAGGTACATTCACGGTGAGTGATATGCCGACAGGCAAATATACCGTTACAGAAACAAATGTTCCGAGTGGATATACTGCTAAAAACAGTACACAAACAATAACAGTAAAAAACAATGAAACAGCATCCGTTACATTTAATAATGTAGAGGACACAGGTACAGGTAAAATCATAAAGAAATGGGTTTCGAGTTCAACGCTCACTGCTGCAGAAAAGGCAAATTTAAACTCAAAAGTTTATTTTACAGTAAAAGCTGAAGATGGAAAATATGTTGTTCCGGTTGTACCGCCGCAGTCAAGCGGAGTTTATACTTATTCCGGTAAATCAACAACTGAATATCAGTATAAGACTAATTCCGGTGGTACATTTACAATAAGTAATTTGCCAACAGGAACGTATTCGGTTACTGAACATAGTTCGGCTGCTGAATACTCACCCAAAACGCAGACTAAGACTGTTACTGTAAGGAAGGGTTCTACAGGCAGTGTAACGTTTACGAACAAGTCAGCAGCTACACTTGTTATAAGAAAGCACTTCTCTGATGAGGATAACCTCACTGATGCAGAACTTCAGGAACAGTATAAAAAAGTATCAATCGAGATAATGTGTCTTGGTACAGGCGGCACAACGCCCCCTTACGGCTATTTTCTGACTGCAACAAAGCTTACGGATGGCAAGTATAATAATGTAAACATCAGTGGTTCAGGCGGTAAAACTAAATTTAAACTTGATAGCAATGGCGAATTGCAAATCAATATGGGCGGTATGAGTACAGCTCCATATTCGTTCAGAGTAATTGAAACATACGACGGAACTGACTACACTACTGATGAGCCTAAAGAGTTCTCTATGGGTGACGGAAATCCCAATAACATCATAGAACTTGATGATATACTGATTGAAAACAAACTTAAGCCCGGCACAGTAGTTATCGATAAAGAATTTTTGGGTGTAGACGGCAATTCAGAAATTGTTACAGACGCACAGCTTGCTCAGGTTGAGTTTGAAATCAACGACAGCAAAAATGATACATTATCATTCAGCGGTTCGGCAGGCAACTACACTTATGATACAGCAGGTACAGTAACACAGCTGAAGCTTGGCACTGACTCAAAACTGACAGTATCAGGCTTACCGTCACGACAGACCTACACGATAGCAGAAACATCAGGTGCGACAGGCTACAGCTTCACAATCGACCCTGTTACGTTCGAGATAACGCCGAACGGTACGGTAAGCAAGAAGTTTACGAACAAGGCAATGACGGGTAATATCGTTATTCAGAAACATACACTCGACAATGTGTTAAGTGGTTGGAAATTCAGAGTACATGGAACAGCACTTACAGGACAGACTTACGATAAGACCTATACAACCGACGCTCAAGGTAAGATAATCATATCAAATCTCAGGATAGGCACATATACCGTTGAAGAAGTGACTACGGGTGTTGTAGGTTATATTACTCCTGAAAATCGGACATTTGAAGTTAAATACAATAAAACAGTAACTGTTAATATGCAGAATACACCTTATGGCAATATAAATATCAAGAAAGTAAACAGCAAAACCGGCGAAATCGTTAGCGGTGCAAAGTTTGCAATTTACGAAAGCGATGGTGTTACACCGGCAAAGGCATATACATCCTCTACCGATAGTACGCTTATTGATGCAGTAATTACGGAAGCTCCCGCAGGCAGCGGCATTTATGTTTGCAATAATCTTCCGATAACTGACGCAAATGGCACGCAGTATGTAATTAAAGAAACATCTGCTCCTGAAGGGTATTTCATTGATAAGGGTGCTTACACAGTTACTCTTGAAACAGCAGGAACTACTGTACTCGTTTCAAATAACGGAAAAGGTACATTTGATGAAGATGAGTACGGCTCTGCATCTATCACCAAGATATGGTCTGCAACAGACAAACCTACAGCTGCTCAAATAGCAGAACTTGAGAAATCTGTAAAGTTCACTATTAAAAATGAAAATGGTAAATACTTAACATTTACAGGCGGCAATGGTACTTATACTTATTCAGGCGTACAGAATACTGAATCGTACCTGATGCTTACAAACGGTAAATTCATTGCTAATATGATACCGACAGGTACATATACAGTAACTGAAATCAATAACAATAAAGATTATAGCCCTGCAACACAGTCTAAAACTGTTAAAATTACACGTAATACAACAGGAAAAGCTGAATTTATCAATACTCGCAAGACAGGTAACAGCGAAATCGTTAAGATTTGGAAAGCTACGGTTACACCTTCGAATACTGAAATTGCCGAGCTTGAAAAGAATGTGCAGTTTACAGTTAAGAACAGCAATGGCAAGTATCTGATTGCAGGTACAGCGAGCAATGGTAAGTACGTATATGTCGGTGTCCAGAATACACCTTCATATTTCAAACTTATCAACAGCAAAATCGCAATTGATAAAATTCCTACAGGAACATATGAAGTTACTGAAATTAATAATGCTATAGGCTATCTGCCTAAGACCGAGACAGCTATTGTAACAGTAACAGAAAATGCTACTTCAAGAGTAAATTTCACAAACAGAGCAATTGAAGGCAGTGTTCATGTCACAAAGATTGACAAGGATTATCCTGACAACAAGCTTAAAGGTGCTGTATTCACTGTATATAAGGATGTAAACGGCAACGGTATATACGAAGCTGGAACAGATACGTTCTATAAAAACCTTACTGCTCTTACAGGCGATAAGCTCGGCGAATATCAGCTTGATAACATTCCTTACGGTGATTATCTTATAAAGGAAACTAAAGCTCCTCAGTGCTATGTTCTTGATGAGAATTATTATCCTTTCTCTATCCGTAACGAAAATGATTTTAAGGATATTCAGACGCTTGCAGGTAAGGGCTTACCTAACAGCCCGCAGACAGGTTCATTAACCATAACAAAGAAAACTCCCGACAACATTCTTGAAGGTTGGAAGTTCAGAGTTGAACTGGTTTCGTCTGAATTTAAGGATTATACTTACGACGAAGTATTTACAACCGATAAAAACGGCAATATTACTATTACCGGTTTGAGAATCGGCAAATACAAGGTAACTGAAATTACAACAGGTATTGAGAATTATTTCTTCCCTGATACACAGGATGTTGATATAAAGTTCAATGAAGCTTCTTATGTTTCTATGACTAACACTCCTTACGGTACAATTACGCTGAGAAAGGCTGACCTGATAATTAAAGATAAGCTTATTCCCGGTGCAACTTTTGCTGTATACAAGGATGTCAACGAAAACGGAACTTATGAAGCTGATGTTGATACATTCGTAAATAACCTTGTTGATAATAACGGCATCTATACTCTCGAAGAACTTGAATACGGCAAGTATTTAGTAAAAGAGACTGCAACTCCTGAAGGATACCTTGTTGACGAGAAATACTATCCCGTATTTATTGATAAGGCAGGAGCAAATGTAGTTGTAAGTACAGATAATTCAGACTACTACTACGAAGTACCTATCATCGGTAATGTTGAAATCACAAAGGTTGATGAGGAATATCCTGACAACAAGCTTAAAGGTGCTGAATTTACAGTCTATGCAAAGGATAAGAAAACAGTTATAGGTAAACTTTCAGAAGTCGAAGCAGGTGTTTATCGTCTCGAAGGTTTACGTTACGGTGAATATTATGTCAAGGAAACTAAAGCTCCTGACTACTTTGTACAAGATGTTAACTACTATTACTTCCAGATAGTAAATGACGGTGAAACCGTTATTGTTACTAATGACAAAATAGGTGAAGGTACATTCATTAACTCTCCCGAAAAGGGCGAAATCAAGATAGTAAAGACATCGTACAATAATAAGGTAGAGGGTTTCAAATTTGAGGTTTCCGGTACAACATACACCGGACAGACTTTCAAGAAAACATACACAACTGATAAGGATGGTATTATAAGAATAACTGACCTGAGAGCAGGCGAGTATACCATACACGAAGTCAAGGATTCTGCTTCGGCAGGCTATCTATTACCCGAAGATAAACAGCTGACGATTGACCGTGACGGTGCAATGCTTGTTGCCAATATGCACAACAGCAAGCTACCGGACAATCCCCCGACAGGTGCAAGCGAGGACAGCTTTACGCAGACAGCGGTTATTATCATATCAATGGTGATGATGAGTGCGGCTGTTGTGCTTGTGTTCCCGTTATCGAAGCGTAAGAGAAAACGCTAAGCAGCATTAAAATTTTATTGTCACCGGGCGGCAGAAAAGCTCTGCCGCCTTTGTGGTGGCGATTAAAGGAGGAGAAAGATGAAGAAGAATCAACCATATCATTCTCAGGTGCAACTACGGCTTACCAATCGTGATACCGGAGAGGTGATTTGCTTTAAATTCAAATCGGAACATTCGGATCCGAAAGTTATTTGTTGCTTTGCTATAAATGAACATCTTAAAGAGGGCGACTATTTGATAGAGATTATGTAAGAATGCTTGCTCGAAAACGTGCTACAGGTAGCACATTTAAAGGAGGACGTAATGGCAAATAAAAACAAATTGCGGCACAAAAACAGCAAATCCGTCTTAAAGACCGGGCTTATACTTATCTCCGTTATAGGTGTAATCACATTCCTGATTATATCTTACCTGATTTACAGCTTACAGTGCTACGCATACGACAACAACATATCATCGGATAATTTAAATTTGTCGGTGCTGATAAAATCTATGCCATATTGGACTAATCCAACTTTTACAGCACCTTTTGACATCGGTGCAATAATGCAAATGCACGGTTCTGTTTGGTATATTTACGTTGTTGCTTTGTCACTGCTTGCACTTATGCTGTTCAGTAAAAATTACGATGATTACAAAGGCGTGGAAGCCGGAAGTGCCGATTGGGCAACTAAGCGTGACGAAAAGGAAAACAGTGACACAACAGGTATTCCTATCGGAAACGGGTTCTATGTAACGGTCAACAATCCTAAAAGTTGCTACTACGAGCCGCATAATCTCAATGAAATAGTTATAGGCGGTCCGGGAGCAGGTAAATCATTCCGCAAGATCAAGCCTGACATCATTCAGATGTTCGGCAGTTATGTAGTGACAGATCCGAAAGGCGAATTATATCGTGATACAGCAAAATTGCTTATGGAAAACGGATATAAAGTGCGAGTGTTTAACTTGATCAATATAAAGAAAACCAACGCATATAATCCGTTTGTTTATATCAATGATGAGCAGGATATTGTTGTTTTGGCAAACACTTTTATTAACGCCTCTGCCGGTGACGATGATAAAGAAGATTTCTGGTCGGGTTCGGCAAAATCATTACTTACTGCAATTATGATTTACCTTTGGAAAGCTGAAGGCGAGGTGAAATGCTTTGGTCGTGTAGTCAGACTGCTTAACAGTATCACATATAAAAATGGAAGAATAGACGAATTGTGCGAATTGGCTCGTTGCCTTAATAAACACTCAATCGAGCATCCTTGTGATGCTGCTACAATTAACTGGAACGGTATTAAAGGCACTCCCGAAGAAACGATGGGCGGCATAGCTAAAACGTTGTCTACTCGTCTTGACTTATGGGCAGTCGAAGATGTTAACGATCTAACCGTAATCGATGAAATGGATTTTGACAATGTCGGAGTGGAAAAGACAGCTATATTTCTGATAGTTCCGCCCGCTGACACAACATATAAGGCTATATGCAATATGTTCTATTCGCAGTTGTTTGCACGACTTATGTACTGTGCTAATTTCAAGCATAACGGTAGATTGCCGTTGCTTGTATCGATAGAGCTCGATGAATTTGCTAATATAGGACGCATACCTAATTTTGATAAAATAACAGCCGTTATACGTTCAAACAATATAAGAGCCTGTATTGTTTTACAGTCGTTGCCTCAGCTCAAGGCTTTGTACAAGGACAACTGGGAGAGTATTATAGGCAACTGCTCGCTGTTTACATATCTCGGCGCACCTGATTTGGAAACCCGAAAGTACATAGTAGAAAAGCTTGATAAGACTACTGTACGAATAGACACAAGGGGGCACAGCCAAGGAACAACAAGCGGCGGCAGCAGTTCGGATAACGAAAGCTATCAAGGTCGTGATCTACTGACTACATCTGAACTGCTAAGAGCGTTTAAGGCGTCGCCGAAAATCAAAAAGAAATACGGCGGATATATGATCGAGTTTCTCGATGAGTATCCGCCTTTTTGGTTGTACAAATTCGATACATTATCACATCCGCTTATCGATAAAGTCGGTAGCTCATTTCCGAGCGGAATACCAAACAATACCGATATAAACAAGATGTATTCTGATAATGAGCAAATACAGAAACTCAAGGAGGTGAAAACAAAAATGGCACAGCTTATGGAACAGTCAGTGTCAGAAGAAAAGGCAATGCGTGAGCAGTCCGTGCAGAAACAAGCGGAACAAGAACGTGTCGAACAAGCAGAACTACAGCGACAGTTTGAAGAAGCCGCAAGAGATGCTCAGCTTAGCGAACATCAGAACGTGCTTGCTGAAATTGACGAAGAAGAATTGATAGCCGATTATGAAATACCGACTATCGACGAATTTATAGGATAGGAGGTATCTATATGGCACCAATGTTAGAAGATGAGATAATGCACGACACCGAAAAAATGAACAGTAAAGTTGCCGGAATAGCTCGTACAGGCAAACAGATATATGACTTCATCGAACAGTTGAAACGTGCGAAAAACGCTGCTACGGAAAATTTAGATAACGGTTTACCGTTTTCTTTTTCCGGTCAGATTACCGACCTCAGCTATTTCAATGCGAATGATATTCTGCCAAAAGAGGTTATAGACAGTATCCCTGATGCTGAACTGAAAGAAGCTGTCATATCCAATCTCGAACTGGCGGAAAAGCAAGGTTTGATTGATGTAGATCTGAATAGCGGTAATATAACGTTGACAGATAGCGGCAGAGAGTATATCAATAATCCAAACTTCATTCGTGCGGCTAACATAGACAAAGCACGATCGGCTATTCGTGCAATGGAAATTCAGCACGGATTGGAAAACGATACAATCAGATACGGTATAACTCTTGAGGGTACAGATCGAGATTTGCAATTCTTCCGATTTGCGTCTAACCTCGACCTTGAAGAAATCACGCTGTCGCCCGATAAGAAAGCGGCTCTGCAAGTTATGGAGAACATATCCAAATGGGAAAAAGACGGACTTATTCAATACAATTCAGAAAATACAAGCATATCGCTTACAAAGCTCGGTCAGAAAAAGCTATACAGCGATTTGGCAGATGGTGTTGATATGATTGATGAGTCAGTGATAACACCTAAAAATCTTTCCGCCGGCAGATTATCAAATGTGAGTGGTGTGACAGCTCAAACAACCTCACAAGCTGCCGCACAGGCTACACAGGTTACAGCCACTGCCGCAACACAAGCTACTACAGCCGGCGCAACTCAGGCAGCTACTACAGCCACCACTGCTACCGCAACAGCGGCTTCGTCGGCTGTACCGGTTGCCGGTGCAGTAGTGGTTACAACAAAAGTCGTATCAGATACGGCTAAAAAAATATCAGATGCGATAATTCGCAGATAAGGAGATTTTATTATGAAAAAGGCATTCAGAAAAATAGCAAAGGCAATTTCAATCACAACCACAATCCTTCTTTCAACCGTATTCCTTGCGTTTTCAGCATTTGCCGAAGGTGGTGGCATTGGCGATGCACCCTCTTCTGTAAACACTGCTACATACAAGACCCTTGTAACACTCGTTTTTTGGGTTGTACGCATAGTCGTGCTCGGCTTAACCGCAATACCGGGACTGATTAAGATTGCACAGGGTGTCGGAAATGAGGATGTGCGTGAACGCAACGGCGGCATATCGCTATTGGTAATCGGCGGTGCTCTTTTTGCGGCAACATTTGCAATTGAGGCTTTATTCTAAGAGAGGTAGATATGAAAAAAATCAGCATCTTTCTTATATGCAGTCTGCTGATGATTTTCGGCTTATCATTTTCTGCCTGTGCGGATGCAGTAACAACCGGTGGAGTAACAGCAACAGCTGTTGCTCCAAGAGCGGTTGACAGCTCAGGAAATATAATTGATGTATCAGAAAATATAAACCACGTTGAACATACGGCTTTTGCAAAAGCAAACGCCACAACGACAGAAACCACCACCACTAAGCCTGCATATAATCAAGAAGAAATGAAAAAAGATCTTGAAGACCTTGGTAAAGAAGATATGGCAGCTTCGGCAGTAGGTATCTTTGCTTGGGTAAAAGGTCTTGTTGACTGGACACAAGGTATTATAAACACACTGGGAATATACATTAAAGCCGGAATAGATAGTCCTTGGGGATTCGATCTTAACGGTTTCGTTGATTTATTTGCACCGTTTTTCAAAACTATCGGATATGGCATACTTGTACTGCTGTTCGGAATTAATTTAATTCATTCTGCTATGCAGTTTGAATTAGTTAATTATAAAGGTGTTATAAAAATACTTGTAGGGCTTTTATTGGCAAAATTATGGGTAGATTTATCAACAGATATTTGTATAGCCCTTATCGATACCTGTACAGATATTGCGTCAAGTGTATTTACAAGTGCTGATGAAATGATAGTTTTTCCGTCATTTGATACGCTTAAAAGCACTGATACGGGATTATGGATTATCGGCGAACTGCTTAATCAGCTATTGGATATTGTATTGCTTGCTCCAATTATAATCGTCGCCTTAGCAATATTAATTATGTGCGGGCTCATAATGATAAAATTAATGCTCCGTACTTTTGAGTTGGCACTATATTGCAGTGTATCGCCTGCTTTTTTTGCATGCCTGTTAGGTGATGCGACAAAGGGATATTTTAAGCGCTTTATTGACGGCTTGCTCAGCTCGGCGCTCTCGCTTGTATATATGGGATTAATATATCTTGCAGGATCGTACTGGTGCAAAGTTCTCACAATGAATAATGTAGGTGTAGATTCGCCTATGGACGTCTTGGTTTGGCTGTCTTCGGCCGGACCGAAAGTTTTAGTAGTGCTTGCTATGGGATTTTTAATCTTAAAGCCACCGCTTGCATTACGTCAGCTTACAGGAGGTTCTTAATGATAAAATGCAAAGTAACAAAGAAAATTATGCAGGAACCCGGAACTGTAATGGGCTTTTCAATAGGGCAGGTGATAATGCTGATTGTAGGATGTGCTGCTACAATCGGCACGTTGCTTTTGCTGTGGCTGGTGCTGAAAATCAACATTGATATAATTATGTGGGTCGTATTTTTGGAACTCGTTTTATTCATCGGACTTGGAGTAGTCCGTATTCAAGGGTTGACTGTATTGCAATTTATTGCTTCAAATCCCACAAAAAAGCGACCGTTTGACAGTAAAGGAGTATTCAGTGATGTCGATAATCGATAATTTATTTAACGGCTGGGCTAAAAAGAATGTGCCGTTTGGTTATGATAAACGAATTGTTATGCCAAAATCCGCACAGGATACAATACCATTTTATGAAGTGTACGATAATGGGCTGTTTCTTACCGGAACAAACACATTTACATTGATATTCGCATTTTCAAACATAGATTATTCTTTGCTCCGTGACAAAGAGCAGGAAGAAACCTATCAGCGTTATCAGCGTTTATTGAATGCACTTCCGGTCGAAATCAACTTTCAGGAATTTATTATGAATTCCTCTGTTAATACCGCAAAGCTCAGGGATATACTGATAAGCAACAATGAAGAAATCTCCGGTGATTTACTGGATGATTACAATAAAAATCTCGAAACGTATATCACAAAGTCCGAAGACGCAACAAGTGAGAAAATAACTCTTGTTGCAATGTCGTACACGCCTAACGAAACCGTAGATAATGTAAACATACTGTTTCGTTACTATCGGGAATTGCAAAATTTCTATGCGGCAATGGGCAGTGAAACGCATCAGCTTATGCCTGAAGATGTGTTTGCTGTCCTTTATGAATACTATCACCCATTCGACAATACTGAATTTCTTTTGCCGAATGATATATATTCACGTGGCGGATCCATAAAGGACTATATTGCACCATCAATGTTTGCCTTTCGCCCCAAAGAAATTGAAATCGGTAATTCGTATACAAGAATAATGTATATGGCTCGATATGACCGCACATTAGACGACGAGTTTATAAGGGATATTCTTGATAACAATTGTAAAGTTGCCGTTTCAAAGCATATTAGGCATATAGACAAATCCGAAGCACAGGATAAGGTTAAAGACAACATTTACGCTCATCAAGGCAAAATTCAGGCACGCCTTGAAAAGAATCATAAAAAAGGTCTTAATTTTGTGCCATATCATTGGATGGAGCGTGAGCGTGAGCTTGAGGATTTGCAGGAGAGACTTTCCGATACAAACTGTGAGCTTTTCAAGATAGGCGTATATATCTCACTGTCTGCGGCTACAAAAGATGAGCTTGACGAGCTGACAGAAGCAATACGCTCTAAAGGTAAAAAACATCAGGTAGTTATTGATTGTCTGGTGCGTCAGCAGGAAAAAGCGCTTAATTCCGTCTTGCCGTTTGGAATAAATCATTTTGATACTGCCAACGGAAACAGCGTTAACACTTATGTGTTATCGGATGCCGCAGGTATACTGATACCATTTTCTGCACGGTCATATTTTTCGGACACCGGTCTTTGCTACGGTATGAACAAGCATACCAATGCTATCATTGTTCTTGACCGAGCAGAAGAAATGAACGCTAACGGCTTCATTCTCGGTACATCGGGTTCGGGAAAATCTATGTACTGTAAATCCGAAATCATAGATACCGTCATACGCTACCCGAAGTCAGAAAAGATAATTATAGATCCTGACGGAGAATACTATCCTATCATCAAACAGTTTGGCGGAGATACGCTAAAATTATCGGCTGATTCCGAAACGAAGATTAACATATTCGACACTGATATAAACATCAGCGAAAACGGCACTTCTGCCGTTGCAATGAAATCTGAACTGATTATGTCAATCATAGAAACAGCACGAGGCTTTCCCCTGTCTGCGGCAGATAAGTCAATCATCGACAGTTGCGTCAAAGAAGTTTACGCTGATTATGTGCTTAATAACGGTAATCCGGAATTCATACCTACATTTGTTGATTTTTATAATGCTCTTATAAACAAAAAGCTACCTGAAGCAGATCAGATAGCTCTTGACATTGAGCTGTATGTTAACGGCAGTTTTAATACGTTTTCGGGCAAAACAAACATTCATACGGATAACAAATTGTTATCAATTGATATATCCGATATGGGCGAGCAGTTGCGTCCTGTAGGCTTGCAGGTTATTCTTGAGTATATATGGCAACGTGTTCGTGACAACAGAACAAAGGGCGTTCAGACTTGGGTATGGGTCGATGAATTCTCAATAATGTTCAACGATGGCAACGACAAAGAAACAGTGCGTTCTGCCGACTTCTTTCAAAAGGTTTTCAAACGTATAAGAAAATACGGCGGTATTCCTACAGGAATAACTCAAAATATTACTGAAGTGCTTGAATCGGGTCAGGCGAGACTTATGCTGTCAAACTCAGAGTTTGTTGTTTTGCTTCAGCAGAAGAAAACCGACCTTGATAAGGTGATAGAGCTGTTCAACTTATCTCCGTCACAATCAAGCTACTTGAAGACCGGCGAAAAAGGCACAGGACTGATTGTAAGCGGTAAAAAGATTATACCGTTTGACAGGCGTATATCAAAAGACAGTTCTATCTATAATCTTTGTCAGACTGATTTTAGGAGAGATGTTACATGAAGAAATTCCAATTGAAATACTCTGCACCTAAAACAAAGGTTAACTCCGCCGGAAAGGTTGAGCAACAAAATCAGAAAAAACCGGACCGTTATTGTGCTACCTGTAGCACAATAACGGATATAATAAGCAAAGAACCGCAATCGGAAGAAAAAAGTTATAAACTGACAGGTTCGGCACTGTTTAATAAGATGTTTTCGGATATAAAAAAAGCTCATATCCCTGTATGCTCATTTTCCGTTTACGATAGTGATTTTACTTTCTGTTACGGAAATGTGATAAACAACCGAGCTGTCCTTCTGAATTATTATTCATTATCATCAGTTGCCGTTATCACGGCGGCTGATGGTATTCTTTCAGATCCGGCTCTGCGTTCTCGGCTTGTTTACAGGCTTTACCTTTCGACAAACAGCTATCTTATGATTATATTTGATTCGTTTGCTTACGAAACATTTAAAGATGAAAATTTAAAGATTATATCATCAATGCTTGATGAATTGAAAATTACACTAACACAGCAGAAGGCGGTGAATAAATGAACCTCGTTATAATTGCGGGAAAACGCAGTGTGCGTCCTCTTGAAACGGCTCTAAAAAAATCGGAGCAAACTGTAACAGTGGGTAAATATACTGCTGTCAAGCCGAATACTGCGGCTGAAATATTCGAAAAATACCGTCCTCACGGTATTTTGATCAGTGATGATGCTGCGTCAAAAGGCGTGTCGCTGATAGACTTTCTTAGCATTGTAAAAATGCGTTACGGCTATATGCGTGTTATATTTGTTTGCAATAACACCGATAGCTTTAACAAATACGCCTCTGCTTTATATTCGATAGGCGTATATGATATTGTTATGGGCTATGATCCTGCCGCTATAGATAATGCTATTTTATTTCCCAAAACGGATAAGCCTGATATTTTGATGTCAGAAAAGCCTTGTGATACCGAAATACATTATCCTAATCGGCAATTCTGCGAATACAGCAATTCCTTCGGAAGTATGAATTTGAACTATAAAGGTGCTTGTGACAGCTCTTATTCGGGACAAACAGTGCGATTAGATGAAAGCTATGAACGAATCCAAAGAGGAAATGTTATTATATCGGTATTCGGCTATTATTCTCGTTGCGGATGCACATATACAGCATTTGACCTTGCGTTTTACTTACGCAAATATGAAAATGCAAAGGTGTGCGTAATTACATCAGTGACAGAAGAATTGTGTAACTATTTTACGGTTGATATTAATGCAGTTAATCAGAACGGTTTGAACATTGATGATGTAGTTATCTATTCGGACTTCAATAAGATAAGCGGAACTTTTGATTATATCATCTGTGATGACAGCACTAAGTATAACAATAATGCGTACATACACATTTTGCTGTGCTCAGCGGCAGATTGGGATATGCCGATTTTAACGAATTATATCAACGATGTTATTATCCCGAATAAAGTAGATGTAAATCTATGCTTTTTCCCCGTAACGACAAATAAGTTTATTTCCATTAATAAACAGTTGATTAAGTCGGGATTTAAAGCGTATATGCTCGAGCCTTCGGACAACTGGATGGCAACCAACGCAAATAACAATAACGTTTACAGCAACATTCTAAAAGCCTATATTATAAGTTGATTGTGCTACAGGTAGCACAATCCTGAAAGGAGAAATTATGATAGTAATTTATGCCGAAAAATACAGCCTCGGTCGGACAATAGCCGAGGCTTTAGGTGCATACAAAAAAACAGTGAATCCTAAGGAACCGTCTATTGCACACTGGGACTTAAATCTTAACGGTGAGCAAGCAATTCTTTGTCACGGTGCCGGTCACTTATGCGGTTTAGCTCCGGCTGAAGATTATGACGAACGTTATAAATTCTGGAGCTTCGATAATTACCCGATTATACCCGAACATTTTATTACAAGAGTAAAAGATAATAATTATTCCAGGCTTGCTTGTGATTATGTTAAGCAGTTCTTTGATAAGGCGGATCTGATAATCAATGCCACTGACGCAGACCGTGAAGGTGAATTGATTTTTGCATATTTATATGAAGTCTTACATTGCACAGTACCATACAAAAGAGTGTGGATAACAGATTTAACGCCTTGTAAAATCAGAAAAGCATTTGCCGAGTTGCGGTCAGCTCAAGAGATGAAGCCGCTTGAAAATGCAGGACGCATACGATCCGCAACAGACTGGCTTGTGGGCATTAACACATCTGTTGCAGCCACATTGAAATTCGGCGGAGCTGACAATGTGTTCGCCTGCGGACGTGTAAAAATGCCGACACTTGCAATGATTGTTAAGCGTGAACGGGAAATAAGGAATTATGTTAAAAAGCCGTTTTATAAAATAGTTGCCAATATCGAAGCAAATGACGGTGCAAAGTTTACTGCTGAAGCAGCAGATAAATACGATACCGAAACGGCGGCAAAGACTGCTATAGATGAAATTAAATCAAATACAGCAAAAGCGATTAAAGTCGAGGTGTCGCAAAAGCAGACAGCCGCTCCGCTTTTATATAACACTACACATTTGCTTGCTGATTTATCAAAGTGTACGGATCTCACAATTGATATGCTTACAAAGCTCGTTCAGAGCTTGTACGAAAACAGATTGATAACATATCCACGTACAAGCTCAGAGCATCTTACAGACGCAATGAAAGATGAAACGGTAAAGATAATAAAGCTACTGTTTGAAATGCCCGAATTTGCTAAATATGCTATTCCTGTTGACAAATTTGCACCCTGTACACGTCGGCATTATGATGACAGCAAAGTTGATTCGCACACCGCTATTACACCGACCGCTCTTGTGCCGAATGATTTAAGCGGTATGTCGGAAAATGAGCGCAAGGCATATACTTTACTTGCATTATCAATTATCCGTACCGTTTATCCGAAAGCAGTCACAGAAAACATCAAAGCTGTTTTTCAGATTGATAATCAGCTGTTTACAGCAATCGGAACGAATATAATCAATCCCGGTTGGTTTGCTGTTGATGCAACGCCGGAGGTAACCGGGTTGCCCGAAATCGTTAAGGATAATGATTATAAAGTTATCGGTTTCGATGTCAAAGAGGGACAAAACGAGCCGCCGAAATATTACACCGATGCGACATTGCTTACAGCAATGGAGCTTGCCGGAAATAATATCACAGACGAGCAGACACGGAGCTATATAAAACTGACAAAACGTGGTCTTGGTACAGCCGCCACACGTCAGGGCATAATTAAGGAACTATATGACAAAGGATATATTGCCCGCCGAACCCGGAAAAACGGTAACGCTGTCAAAAGCATTATGCCGACCGAAAAAGGTATGTATATAATCAATACGCTCGAAAAGATAGTACCGGATATGTTGTCTGTTGATATGACGGGCGATATGGAAATGGAACTTGATAAAATTGCCCGAGGAGAATCTGACGGCAATAATTTTCTGAATGAATACAAGAAACTTGTGATTAAGTGGGTCGAACAGATTAAAAACAGTGACACATCAGCAATGACGGGCAATACGCTTATTTGTCCGTTGTGTGGTAAACCTGTAATCAAGAAAAAAGTCGGCTGGTGCTGCACCGGTTACTCTAAAGATAATCCGGACAGTTGCAAGTTCTATATTGCAAATGAGATTTGCGGTAAAAAAATATCAGACGTAATCGCAAAAGAGCTTATATTAAAACGTGCAACATCTATTATCAAGGGCTTTACATCTCAGAGCGGAAAATCATTTGATGCAAAGCTAATAATCAAAGATGATAACACTATTGGCTTTGAGTTTCCCGAACGCTTAAAATGCCCGATTTGCGGAAAAGAAATGGTCAAAAGTTCAAAAGGTTGGGTCTGCACCGGCTATAGAAGCGGTTGCAGTTTTTTTATAGCCGGAACTATATGCGGAAAATGTATCACAGAAACGATTGCGGCTATGCTGTGTGCAAATAAACGCACAAGGATAATAAACGGGTTTACATCAAAGGCGGGCAAAGCATTCTCGGCGGCTCTTGTTGTTAAAGACGGCAAGATTGATTTTGATTTTCCCGCCAAGTCGCAGAAACGGAACAAATAAAACCTATGAGCGTTCTTATAACAATTTTATTAGCCGTAATTATAACACAGGCATTCCGCATTCGACGTCTGAAAAAAGAAATCATCAAGCGAGATACTGCCGATGAATTTTGCCGGCAATGGTACTGGAGAGAAGAAAATAAAACACAAAAGCAACGACAACCTCAGAACAAGAGGAAATCGTTGCTTTCTTTTTTAAGGAGCTTTTTATGAGTTATTCTAAATCTAAACCAAGTAACTACGTTACAAAAGAGCAAATAGAGCGTGCAAGAAATGTAGATATGGTAGAATTTCTTGAAAGAACAGAAGGCTTCAGCGTAAAGAAAAGCGGTAACGGCTACCGTTGCGATGTTCACGACAGCCTTTTTATTACAAACGACCGAAAAGGGTGGTATTGGAACAGCCGTGACGAGGGCGGCAATAACGCTATTGCGTTTTGTATGAAAATATACGGACAAAGCTTTACCGAAGCCGTTAAATCGCTTTGCGGCGATATTCAAATGGAATATTCACCCAAATATAATACGAAAAAGAAATCGTCAGAAGAAAAAATCGAAGCTCATCGACTTATACTGCCTGAACAGGATCACAAGGAAAACGGACAGCGAAATTACAGCAATGTTATCGCATATTTGTGCAAAACCCGTGGACTGGAGTATAACATAGTAAATCAGCTGATCTATGACCGTAAGTTATATCAAGGTATCGGTTACAGCGGTCTTCAGCTTGTCGGATATGACAGTTCGAACACTCCGTTTTATCGTT
>ERZ507072.803-NODE-803-length-18438-cov-3.770005_pt1 | contig 18438 bp, 9 predicted proteins | sample MGYA00512864_ERZ507072 | MGnify/ENA metagenome assembly ERZ507072 | reverse complement strand
TCTACTATCAATTCGTGCTGGGCGTGTCGGGCGGCATGCCTGTCAACGCCGACTCGCTGGCCTATCTGCTGCCCAAGATGCTCCCCGGCTCCACCTGGTCCATCACGGGCATCGGCAAAGATCATCTGCCCTGCATGCTGCTGGGCCTGGCCGAGGGCTGCGACGGCCTGCGGGTGGGTCTGGAGGACAACATCTTCCTGGAGAAGGGCGTCCTGGCCACCAACGCGCAGCTGGTGGAGCGGGCCTGCAAACTGGGTGAGCTGGCCGGCCGCACCATCGCCACCGCCGCCGACGCACGGGAGATTCTCGGCCTGACCAAACACATCTAAACAAAAGTGGAAAGGAGCCCATTGCTATGAGGCTGGAATCGATCAAACGGATCGCCGTTTTGGGCGCGGGCACCATGGGGCCCGGCATTGCCCAGCGCTACGCCATGAGCGGGCGGAGCGTCAATCTTTACGACATCAGTGAGCAGGCCCTGGAAAAGGCCAAGGTCATGCTCGACAGCCTCGAGGAGTTCATGCCCAAACACCCCGAAGTCAGCTGGACGAAGCCCACGGGCGGCATGTTCATCTGGCTCAACCTCCCGAAGAACGTCGACTCCGCCGACCTGATGAAGAAGGTCCTCGCGTCCGACGTGCCCGTCGGCTTCGTGCCCGGCGTAGCCTTCTACACGGACAATCCCGAGGTCAACCACTGCCGACTCTCCTTCGTGACGGTCCCGTCCGAGAAGATCGTGGCGGGCATCAAGTCCGTCGCCGAAGCGCTCAAGACCTTCCTCTGAGATTTTCCCGATCTTTCTCCCCGACACAGGCGGCGCACGCTCAAGACGTGCGCCCGCTCCGCCGCCAAGGGCCTGACAGGCATCGACCGTCAGGCCCTTTCACATACTTCACATCCGCCCTCCGGCCCGCAGGCCTCCCTGCGGGCTTTGTTTTTGTCGAGCAGAGACAGAACCGAAAGCGACCCGAAAGGCCATTTTGTCGACAATAGATACACCTTTGAAAGACCTCTTGTTCAATCGAAAAGGCCAAAACTAAGGTCTTTGGAGGAGGTGTTTTCGCATCAAGCAACAAAGGCTCGATTAGTCCGTTCTTCATTGCGAAATCCGCCGTTCAACTCATTACGATTGCACAGCGCACTTCCGGAAAAGCCCCTCGAGGCCCGCCGGAATCCCACTGGCAAGACAAAGGAAAACACCCATGACCACCATCTTCATCGACGGCGAAAGCGGCACGACGGGCCTGAGGCTCCGCGAGCGGATTGCCAACAGGGCCGACCTCAAGCTCATTTCGCTTCCCGCAGACGAGCGCCGCTCCCCCGACGCCCGTCTTGAGGCGATGAAGGCGGCAGACGTGACGGTGCTCTGCCTGCCTGACGACGCCGCACGAGAGGCGGTGAAGCTGGCAGACGAAGCCGGCACCCGCGTGCTTGACGCCTCGAGCGCTCACAGGACCGCTCCCGAGTGGGTCTACGGCATGCCGGAACTCATGAACGGCCGCGCCGCCGAAATCGCGCGCGCATCCAGAGTGTCGGTGCCGGGCTGCCACGCCTCAGGCTTCATCCTGCTTGTGGCTCCGCTTGTTTCCGCAGGCATCATTGCGCCGGACGCCTTCCTTTCGGCCACATCGGTGACGGGTTATTCGGGCGGCGGCAAGAAGATGATCTCCGCCTACGAGACGGCAGGCCGCACGGCCTTCGACAGCCTGGCCATGCCGCTTCCCTACGCCCATTCGCAGACGCACAAGCACCTTCCCGAAATGACGATCGCCGCAGGTCTGGCTCGTCCGCCCGTCTTCCAACCCATCGTGGGGAGTTTCCGCTGCGGCATGCTCGTGACGGTTCCACTCGATCTTGGACTTCTCGGCACGACAAAGGAGACCGTTCAGTCCGTCTGGGCAAAGCACTACGCGGGTTCCCCCGTCGTGCGCCCCGTCGAATTCGAGTCCCTTCTTGAGGACGGCGCCCTGCGCCTCGACGCGATGGCGGGACACGACGGCATGAAGATCGCGGTGTCGGGCGGTCCCCACCGCGTCCTTCTCACCGCGCTTTACGACAACCTCGGCAAAGGCTCCTCCGGAGCCGCGCTCGAATGCCTGAACCTCATGACGGACTCCAATCCCGCCCGAGGGCTCAGCCTTTCCTAACCCGGCTTCTTCCAGCCACTCCGTCGACACGCTCGACTCCAAACGCACCACGACAAGAAGAACACCATGACTGACAGCAACACCGCCGTGACCTTTCTCCCCGATGGCAACGTCTGCACTCCGAAGGGCTTCCGGGCCTCGGGCATTCACTGCGGCCTTCGCCGCAACAAGACGAAGAAGGACCTCGCCCTCATCGTCTCCGACGTGCCCGCCGCCGCAGCCGCCGTCTACACGCTCAACGCCGTCAAGGGCGCGCCCATCGCCGTCACCAAGGCCAACATCGCCGACGGACGCGCGCAGGCAATGCTCTGCAACTCCGGCAACGCCAACACCTGCGCCCCTAACGGCGAGGCTATCGCCCGCAAGATGTGCATGCTGCTCGCCGAAGCGTCCGGCCTCAGCGCAGACGACGTCATCATCGCCTCGACAGGCGTCATTGGCCAGCCGCTCTCGATCGAGCCGATCGCCACCGGCATGAAGCCTCTTGTCGACGCACTTTCCTACGAAGGCGGCGAAGACTGCGCAGCCGCGATCATGACGACCGACCTCGTGGCCAAGCACTGCGCGGTCACGGTCGACATCGGCGGCAAAACCGTCACCGTCGGCGGCATCGCCAAGGGCTCCGGGATGATTCACCCGAACATGGCCACGATGCTCGTCTTCATCACCACGGACGCAGCGATCTCTTCCGAGATGCTTCAGAAGGCCGTGAGCACCGACGTTCAGAACACCTTCAACATGATCAGCGTCGACGGCGACACGTCGACGAACGACATGCTGAGCGTCATGGCCAACGGCCTTGCGGGCAACGCCGAAATCACCGCGGCAGGCGCAGACTTCGACGCGTTTGCCGCCGCGCTCCACACGGTCACTTCTCACCTGAGCCGCGCCATTGCCAGAGACGGCGAAGGCGCGACCAAGCTCCTCACCTGCACGGTGACGGGCGCGACTGATGATGCGACGGCCCGCGTGCTCGCCAGGAACGTCATCTCCTCGAGCCTCGTGAAGACCGCCATGTTCGGTTCCGACGCCAACTGGGGCCGCGTGCTCTGCGCGCTCGGCTACAGCGGGGCACCGTTCAACCCCGAGGCGGCCGACGTGTCGTTCGCCTCCTCCGCGGGCATCGTCGACGTCTGCAGCGCAGGTCGCGCGCTCGACTTCTCCGAGGAGCTTGCCAAGAAGGTGCTCCTTGAAAAGGAGGTCTCCATCATCGTGACGCTCCACGACGGCGATGCCGATGCAACTGCCTGGGGGTGCGACCTCTCCTATGAATACGTGCGCATCAACGGCGACTACCGCAGCTGAGGTCAAGGCCATGAACGAACTCACCGACTTCGACATCGCGAGACTCCTGAGCGACTCGCTCAAGTACGTCAGGCTCTACCGCAACCACACCGTCGTGGTGAAGTACGGCGGAAACGCCATGAAGAACCCCGAGTTGCAGCAGCAGGTGATGCACGACCTGGTGCTCCTCTCGATGATCGGCATCCGCATCGTACTCGTTCACGGCGGCGGTCCCTCCATCAACAAGTCGCTCGCCGCCCTTGGGATCGAATCGAAGTTCGTGCGCGGACTTCGCGTCACCGACGAGGAGACGATGCGCGTCGTGCAGCGCGTGCTCGCAGGCGAGACGAACAAGGACCTCGTCAAGCTCCTGTGCGCCGAGGGCTCGAAGGCCGTGGGACTGTGCGGACTTGACGCAGGTCTCATCACCGCACGACCCGAAGCGGAGGATCTCGGTCTCGTGGGGCACATCACGGGCGTCGACGTCTCGATTGTCGAGACGCTTCTCGAAAAGGGATGCATTCCCGTCATCGCGTCCGTAGCCGGTGACGGCGAGGGCCGAAGCTACAACGTCAACGCCGACACGGCGGCCGCAGCGATTGCCGGCGCGCTCGGCGCGCGCCGCCTCGTGCTGATGACCGACATCAATGGACTCATGCGCGACGTGAAGGATCCCGATTCGCTCATCTCCGTCCTCACGACGGAGGACATCGGTCCGCTCAAGGAACAGGGCGTCATTTCGGGCGGCATGATCCCGAAAATCGACTGCGCGCTTCACGCCATCGAATCAGGGGTTGAGCGCGTCGCCATGATCAACGGCACGCTTCCCCACAGCATCCTCGTCGAAATGCTCACCAAGGGCGGCATCGGTACCCTCGTCAAGACCGGACCCCGCACTGCTGCGTCCGCCTGAGCGGCCGCACCACGAACAGAATTCTCTGAAGGACATTCATCATGAAGGACATCAAGACCATCGACAGCCTTTATCACGCCTGCACCTACGGGCGCGCGCCCGTCGTCTTCGAGCGCGGCCGCGGAGCCCGTCTCTGGGACGACAAGGGCCGCGACTACATCGACTTCGGCAGCGGCATCGGCGTCATGAGCCTCGGCTATGCCAACCCCGAATGGGTGAAGGCCGTCTCCGAACAGGCCGCAGTTCTTCCGCACACCTCGAACCTCTTCTACAACGAGAAGACCGCCATGCTCGCGGGACGCCTTGCGCTTCGCACGCACTTCGAGCGCGTCTTTCTTTCCAACTCAGGCGCCGAGGCCAACGAGTGCCTGATCAAGACCGCCCGAAAGTGGGCTTCCGACACCAAGGGAGAAGGCGAGCATCCCTTCGTCACGCTCGTCAACAGCTTCCACGGCCGCACGCTCACGACCGTCACCGCCACGGGGCAGGACACGTTCCACAAGTTCTTCGGGCCCTTCACGCCGGGATTCCGCTACGTGCCCGCGAGCGACCTTGCCGCACTCGAAAGGCAGCTTGACGCCGAGGACTGCTCCGCCGTTCTCGTCGAGATCGTTCAGGGCGAAGGCGGCGTGCGCGCGCTCGACGCGGACTACCTGAAGGCCGTAGAGGCGCTCTGCCACGAAAAGAACGTGCTCTTCTGCGTCGACGAAGTGCAGACGGGCAACGGCCGAACGGGCACCTGGTTCGCCTACGAGCAGTTCGGCCTTTCACCCGACCTCGTCTCCACCGCCAAGGGCCTCGGCAACGGCCTTCCCATCGGCGCAACGCTCATGGGCTCGAAGACAGCCGAGGTTCTGACGCCCGGCACGCATGGCTCCACCTTCGGCGGCAACCCCGTCGCCTGTGCAGGCGCACTCAGCGTGCTTGAGCAGATCGACGACGCCTTCCTTGAGGCCGTCAAACAGAAGGGTGCCTGGCTCACCGCCGAACTGGAAAAAATCCCCGGCGTGAAGGACGTCTCCGGGCTCGGTCTCATGCTCGGCTTCTCGGTCGAGGGCTGCAAGTCTGCCGACATCAAGGCAAAGGCCCTCGACAACGGTCTCGTCGTCCTCACCGCCAAGGACCGCGTGCGCCTGCTCCCGCCGCTCGCCATCACCGAGGAGGCGCTTTCTGACGGCCTGCTGAGGCTTGCAGCCGCCATTCGCGAGGTTCAGGAAGCCGCACACTAAGCCGCCTCCGACCTGTCTTGCAACACACCATCGAAAACGGGGAGTCCTGCCGCTGTGCAAGGCTCCCCGTTTTGTGAGGCGTACAGGTGAACAACAAAAAATGAGCGGCGGGTGCGCATTGCACGCATCCGCCGCTCTCTCAGACCCCCAACAGCGCCGGGCGGAGATGTACCCGTCAGGAGAGAACCAAGGAGTCCCTCCATCGCCTGCCTCTCGGACGCCCCCCGTTGTCCTTTGGTGAGAGGCCTGCGTTCGCTGTCGTTGAACGTATCTTGCCACATTTGAGAATAATTCTCAATACCATTTAAGAGAGTTTGCGGAAAAACGCGTACTCCATTGACATGCGTCAACCTTGAAATCCATCCGTACAAATCCTTAGGCTCCCCTGTCCTGCTGTCGTTTCCATCGAATACCTTGAAGGTGTCGGGACGGACAACCGGCAGGATTCCCGGGCTGCCCGCCTGCCGCCATGCGGGCAGCCGTTCGGAGCTACTGCTGCTCGTGTCTGGCCTCCTCGGAGAGGATGAGCACGACTCGGGTGCCGCCTGCGGGCGAGACGCGCTCGACGTCGACGAAGGCGCCGATGCGGGATGCGCGCTCGGCCATGATCGAGAGGCCCACGTGCTGGCCCTTTCGCTCGGTGACGAGCGCATCATCGATGCCGACGCCGTCGTCGGTGATCGTCACCTTGAGGTCGGCGTCGTTCTCGATGCGGATGTCGACGTTTTCGGCATGAGAATGCTTGCGGACGTTGGAGAGCGCCTCCTGAATGATGAAGATCACCTGAAGCTTCTGGCGCGGCGTAAGCTGCGGGCCACGCCCCGAGACTCGAAGACGCGCGTTCATGCGGGACTGTCCCTCGAAGCGATCAATCACGGTCCGTACGCCCTCGATGAAGCCTTCCTTGTGCAAACGCTCGCGGAAGTTGAGAAGGAGTTCGCGCACGTCCTCGTAGCACTCCTGAACGCCCGTGCGAATGGCGGAAAGGGATTCGTCACGCAGCGCAACGTCGTTAGTACGGATGGCGTCCGACAGGAACTGCACCTGCAGGTTGAGGAAGGAGAGCGCCTGAGCGATCGAGTCGTGCAGGCCCTGTGCAAGGAGCTGACGTTCCTGCACCACGGCGAACTGGCGGTCGCGCTCGATGAGGCGGTTGCTCGCCACGGCGACGCCGAAGTGGGTCACGAAGTTCTCGAGCAGGCGGATGACCTGCGTCGTGAGCTGCGGGCTTTCCTTGAAGAAGAGCGTGAAGATGCCGAGGTCGCCCGGCGTCGAACGGATCTGGAAGCTGTAGGCCGTCTTGAAACCCGCGTCGGCAAAGCGTCTGGAAAACTCGTCCTCAAGCTCGGTGAGCTGGAAGCAGACGGGATAGGTCTTCGAGAGCACCGAGGGCACGATGCCCGCGTCGCCAGGCAGATCGTTGACCGCCTTGACGAGGTCGACGGAAAGTCCCTCGGCCGTGAGGAGCTGCATCGAGTCGTCACGGCCCGAGAGCAGCTGGAGCGTACACGCATCGGCCTCGGTCTGGCGCATGATTCGCGAGACGAAGCCGTCGGCAAGGTCGTCAAGGCTGCGACGCTGCGTGAAATAGGAGGTCATCTCGTAAAGCTGCGCGAGATGGCTGTTCTTTTCTTCGACGCTGGCCGTCTTCTCGGCTACCTTCTGCTCGAGATTGTCGTGAGAATCCTTGAGTCTGGCGGCCATCTCGTTGAAGCCTGCGGCGATCTCGCCGATTTCGTCCTCACTCCTCACTTCGGTGCGGGCCGTCAGGTCGCCCGAGGAAAGCCGTCCGATGGCGCCGCCGAGCTGCTCGAGGGGACGGATCACCCAGCGGAGCAGAAGCGCCATGATCGCGAAGAGACTGCCGATCGCAAGCACGATGAGGAGACCCTGCAGATAGCGGAGCTGCCACAGGAAGTGCGCGCGATATTCGTCGATGTCGTTCGTCAGCGCGGCGAGCTTCTCGACATAAAGGTTGACGTCGCCCATCATCGGTTCGCGGGCGCCGCCGCGGGCGGCCGTAAGGTGCGGAAGCACCGACTCTTTCCACTCAGAGTCGATGCTCTGAAGCGACGAACGGATGGCCTGCGTCTCAGGCACGAGAAGCGGACGCCACTGATCACCCTTCTGGAGAAGATCAAGCCCTGCGTTGACCGTACGGACTTCGTTGTCGAAGTCCCTGTTGTCATACTGCGGAAGCACATAAAGCGCGGTGCGGAAGACATGGAACCTGATGTCCCCGATGATATTCGTCGCAGCCGACGAACTCTCAAGCTTCCAGTTGAGCATCATCGTATACCCGATCGTGGTCACGATGAAGCTCACCCAGATGAGCGTGAGAAGCAGAAGCCTCGCCGAGAGGCTCTTGAAAAAGCGGAGCGGATTGAGTTTCACGACGTAGATCCTTCCTGTGTTCCGTTTGCGCGTCAGATGAGGCGCGGATTTTCGTCCTCAAGCTGGATCGTGAGGCCTCCCGCGGAGCCGGCACCCGACGAGCCTTCGCCTTCGTTTTCAGGCTTGACGGGCGTGATAGGGGCGATCGACTCGACCGTCCAGGTGACGCCGATCTGGCGGCCCTTGCGGGCGCGCTGCATGCGGAACTCCTCAAAGGACTTGCGGGTGATCTGCACCTCTCTGGGCTTGCCGCCTCGTCCCGTGCCGGAGGCGGTGAGACCGCGCTCATCGACGAGCGTCATGCCGATCATCCTTTCACCGGACTCAAGCTTCACGAGCGAAACGCCCATGCCGCCGTTGGAGAGTCTGCGGATCTCGTCGTGTGCGAAGATCACGAGACGGCCCTTCTCGGTAAGACAGGCGATCAGCGGCATCTCGGCGCAGCCCTCGGCGGGCGGCATCAGCGTGACGCCGTCGGCCATGCGCACGAAGGTGCGGCCGATGCGCTGCGAGGCCTTGAGGTCGCCGATCGTGCACTTGAGCCCGAGGCCGTCCGACGTGCCGAGCACGACATCCTCCTTCTCACGGCCGGCAAAGACACCGACGAATCGCTTCATGCCCTTGTCAAGATCGAAGAAGGACGTGACGGGCAAGCCGTCGCCCCTACCGCCGGGAATGGCGGAGACCTTGCAGGTGTAGACACGGCCCGTGTCGGTGACAAAGCTGATGTCGTCGACCGTGCGACACTCGACCGCACGCTCGAAGCCGTCGCCCACCTTGTAGCTGAGCAGCGTACAGTCGTGCCCGTGGCCCTGACGGGTTCTCAGGAAGCCCTTCTGCGAGAGCACGACCGTAACGGGTTCGTCGACCACGTGCTGTTCGGCCTGAACGACGCTCGCCTCCTCGATGAGGGTGCGGCGGTCGTCGCCGAAGGTCTTCGCTGCCTGCTCGATCTCCCTGGCCACTGTGCGGCGCAGAACGCCGTCACTGCCGAGAATGCGTTCGAGCGAACTCTTTTCCTTGTTGAGTTCGGCGAGCTCCTTCTCGATCGCAATGGCGGCCAGACGAGCAAGCTGGCGGAGCCTGATTTCAAGAATGTCGTCCGCCTGACGATCAGTGAGACCGAACTCCTTAATCAGAGCGGGTTTCGGCTCATCGCTGTTGCGGATGATCTCGATGACGCGGTCGATGTTGAGAAGGACGAGCGCACGACCCTCAAGCACGTGAATCCTGTCGTTGACCTTGTCGAGCCTTGCCTGAGTGCGGCGGCGAACGGCCAGCAGGCGGAAGGCGATCCACTCGCGGATGATCTCGAGCAGGTTCTTCTGCTTGGGCTTGCCGTCATTGCCGAGCATGACGAGGTTGACGGAGACGTTGGACTCCATCGATGTCTGCGAAAGGAGCGCCGCCACGAACTCCTCGCGGTCGATGCGGCTGCTCTTGGGTTCGAAGACGAGGCGCACGGGCTTTTCCTCAGTCGACTCGTCTCGAACCCTGTCGAGAATGGCAAGCATGGCGCTCTTGGCCTGCTGCTGTTTCGACGAAACCGTCTTCTTGTCCTTTCTGGCCTTCGGGTTCGTGATGGCTTCAATCTGGTTGAGCACGTCCTGCGAGGACGAGGCGGGCGGGAGTTCGTCGATCACGAGCTGCCACTGGCCGCGGGCAAGATCCTCGAAGTGGTAGCGCGCACGCACGGTGAGCTTGCCCCTGCCCGTACGGTATATGTCGCGAATTGTGCTTCTCGGGCTGATGATCTGGCCGCCGCACGGGAAATCAGGCGCAGGCAGAACCTCAAGCACCTCGTCAAGCGTTGCCTCGGGCTTGTCAATCAGCAGCGTGCAGGCGGCCGCGACCTCCCGCAGGTTGTGCGAGGGAATGTCGGTCGCCATGCCGACGGCAATGCCGGACGAGCCGTTGAGCAGCACGAAGGGCAGCTTCGCGGGCAGAACCACGGGCTCCTGGAAGTTGCCGTCATAGTTGGGCGTGAAGTCGATTGCCCCCGTGTCCACCTCTTCAAGAAGCAGACTTGCGATCGGCATGAGGCGCGCTTCGGTGTAACGCATGGCAGCCTGAGAGTCGCCGTCCCTGCTGCCGAAGTTGCCCTCGCCGTCGATGAGCGGATAGCGGAGCGAGAAGCTCTGCGCCATGCGCACGAGCGCATCGTAGACCGACTGGTCGCCGTGGGGATGGTACTTGCCGAGCACGTCGCCCACGACGCGCGCAGACTTGACGGCCTTCGTGCCCGCCTTGACGCCCATGCGCTCCATGTCGATCAGAATGCGGCGCTGCACGGGCTTCTGGCCGTCGGAGACGTCGGGAAGCGCACGGCTCTTGACGACCGACATCGCGTATTCAAGATAGGCCCGGCTTGCATAGCGCGCGAGCGTGAGCTGACCGTCGGATTCGACACCGCCCGTCATCACCTCGTCAACGCGTGCACCAAGAGGCGACGCGCCCTCATCTTCGGAAGCCTCTGCAGCATCCTCCTCAATGCGAGCCTCCTCCGTCACGTCCTCTTCGATCTCGCGAGCGGAGGACTCCTCAGGCGCCGTCTCCTGAACGGGTTCGTCAGCCTGCACCTCGATGCTCTCCTCAACCTCGGGAAGCAGAGGCGTCTGAACGGGTGCTTCGGCAGATGCCTTTGCCACCCTGCCGCCAGCGGATTTTTTCCTTGCCGGCGTTTCTTCCGCCTTCTTCAAATCGTCTTCATAAACGAGCATCTGGTCGCCGAAGAGACCGCCGTCGTCCTGGACCTCGGGATTGAGGCCGCCTTTCTTTCTTGCCATATCGTCTCTCTCCAGCTCAGACGTCCGCCTCGACGCGGTCGCCGTATTCTTCCATCCAGAGCTTGCGGCTGCCCGCGCTCTTCGTCGCCATCAGGAGGTTCATCACCTCACCCGTCACGGCCTCGTCGACGTCGCCCATCCCCACGGGCAGCAGCCTGCGGGTGTCGGGATGAAGCGTAGTCTCAGCGAGCTGCTGAGCCTTCATTTCGCCCAGACCCTTGAATCGGGAGATCGAGATCTTGTCTTCCTCAAATCCCTCCTTCCTGAGGGCCGTCAGGGTGCGGGAGAGCTCTCGGTCATCGAGACAGTAGAACTTGCGCTCGGGCTTGCGGCCCCTCTTCGGCACGTCGACGCGATAGAGGGGCGGCATGGCCACGTACACATGCCCGAGTTCGATAAGCTTCGGGAAGTGACGGTAAAAGAGCGTGAGAAGCAGCACCTGAATGTGACTGCCGTCCACGTCGGCATCGGACAAAATGCAGATCTTGCCGTAGCGCAGTCCCTTGAGGTCGGGGGCTCCGTCCGCAGGGTGCGGATCAACGCCGATCGCCACGGCGATGTCGTGCACGGTGTCGCTGCCGAAGATCTTGTCGGCGTCGACCTCCCACGTGTTGAGGATCTTGCCTCGCAGCGGCAGCACGGCCTGAAACTCCTTGTTGCGACCCGACTTGGCGGAGCCGCCTGCAGAGTCGCCCTCCACGATGAAGAGCTCGTTCATGGAAATGTCGTCGGACTCGCAGTCCGTGAGCTTGCCGGGGAGCACCGCAACGCTCGAGGACTTCTTCTTCTCGTACTTCGTCGACTGGCGCTGGCGCGCCTGTGCCTGAGAGACGATGAGCTCCGCGAGCTTCTTGCCTTCCTCGATGTGGTCGTTGAGCCAGAACTCGAACTGCGGACGCACGAAGCCGCTCACGAGCTTCATCGTCTCGCGACTCGTGAGCTTCTCCTTTGTCTGCCCTTGGAACTGAGGATCAAGCGCCTTCGTGGACAGCACGAAGTTGGCCCGGCTGAAGACGTCCTCGGAGAGGATCTTCACGTTCTTCGCCTGCAGGCCGTGCGCCTGCATGAAGGCGAGCATGGCCTGATACAGGCCGTCCTTGAGCCCCGCCTCATGCGTGCCGCCCTGCGGCGTCGGGATGAGGTTCACATAGCTCTCGCGCTCAAGCCCTCCCTCGGTCGTCCAGATGACGACCCAGGCCGCGCCCTCGCCCACTGCATAGCCGTCACCGGCATCCTCAACGTAACCATGCGCCTCGAAGGGAGCGACAAGCGGTTCAGCTGCAATCTCGGAGAGGAGGTATTCGCGAAGGCCGCCCTCATACTTCCAGCATTCCTCCCTGCCAGTCTTCTCATTCTTGTAGACCACTTCGCAGCCGGGAAGCAGCACGGCCTTAGAGCGAAGCAGGCGAATGAGCGCACCCTCGGGAATCGCGGGGCTGTCGAAGTACTTCGGATCAGGATGAGCAGTCACACGCGTGCCCGTCTGGGACTTCGGACGCGGAGAACGGCGGGACTTGAGGGGGCTGACGACATCGCCGTCGGCAAAGCCGATCGTCGACTCCTCGCCGTCACGCCAGACGGTGACGTCGAGCGTAGTCGAAAGTGCGTTCGTCACCGAGACGCCGACGCCGTGCAGACCGCCCGCAAAGGAATACGGACCCGAGCCGTCGGACTTGGCGAACTTGCCGCCTGCGTGCAGCCTCGTGAAGACAAGCTCGACAACAGGCACCTTCTCCTCAGGATGAAGCCCCGTCGGGATGCCTCGGCCGTTGTCCTCAACCGTGATGCCCCCGTCGGCATGAAGCGTCACCGATATGCGTGATCCGAAGCCTGCAAGGACCTCGTCCGTCGCATTGTCAACTACTTCCTGAATGATGTGGAGAGGATTGTCCGTAAGCGTGTACATCCCCGGGCGCTGCTTGACGGGTTCAAGCCCCTTGAGCACCTTGATTGAGGAGACGCCGTAGTCCTCCGCTCTGCCGTTTGTCTTCGCCATGATTACTGATTCACCCGACCGATTTTCAACACATCCAACAAAGAGGCGGATCCGTTCTGCATCCGCCTCAAAACTGTGCAAGGATTGTAACCCATGTTTTCAAAAAGGCCGTCCCCTCCCCTCCGTCTGATGAAAAGGCGTCGCAGGCAGGTGGCTTCGCATAAAATTAACCGATCGACCCTTACAAGAAAAGGCCACCCTAATGAGCAAACTTTACATGGGCTTTGACGCAGGCACCCAAAGCGTCAAGGTCGCCGTCTATGACGAGCAGTTCAACTGCCTCACGAGCCACAGCCTGCCCACGCACCTGCACTATCCGCAGCCCGGCTGGGTCGAGATGAGCGCCGACGAGTTCCTCGAGATCACCGTAAAGTCAATGGCCGCCTGTGCTCAGTCCCTCAGGGAAATGGGCAGGGATCCGAAGGACGTCTGCGCCGTCATGGGCGACGGCATCATCTGCGGCATCGTCGGCGTCAACCCCGATGGCGATGCCGTGACGCCCTACATCAACTATCTTGACAGCCGCACAACACCCGACGTCGAGGCCCTCAACGCCCGAGAACTCGAGATCTGGGGCCGCGAGACGGGCAACCCCGTTGCCTCCCCGATGTTCCCCGCGATGTTCGCCCGCTGGTTCCTGAAAAACAATGAGGCCTTCAATCGCGACGGCGTGAAGTTCGTGCACAACGCCCCCTACATTCTCATGCATCTCGCGGGCCTCAAGGGCGAGGACGCCTTCATCGACTGGGGCGCCATGTCCGGCTGGGGCCTGGGCTACGACGTCCAGAAAAAGTGCTGGTCCGACGAACAGCTCGAAATTCTCGGCATCGACAGGAAGTACATGCCCGAAATCGTGAAGCCCTGGGACAAAGTCGGCGGCCTTTCCGAGGCAATGGCCGAACGCACGGGCCTCAGGGCGGGCATTCCCATTCTGGGCGGCGCAGGCGACACGATGCAGTCCATGCTTGGCTCCGGCATCTTCGAGGCAGGCCAGGGCGTCGACGTGGCAGGCACCTGCGCTATGTTCTGCGTCTCGACGAAGGGCATCATCCCCGAGCTCTCCAAACCGGGCACAGGGCTCATCTTCAATTCGGGCACGCTCCCCAACACCTACTTCTACTGGGGCTTCGTCCGCACGGGCGGTCTCGCCCTGCGCTGGTTCAAGGACAACGTCTGCAAGAAGGCGGACGATGCTGCCTACTACGGCCCGATGACGGAAGGCGCGGAGAAAGTGCCCGCAGGTTGCCGTGGCGTGATGTTCCTGCCCTACCTTACGGGCGGTTCGGGCGAAGAGAAGGAAGCGAGCGGATGCTTTCTCAACATGACCATGGACGACGACCAGTTCGTCATGTGGCGTGCCGTGCTTGAAGCCATCGGCTACGACTACATGGGCCTTGCCGACAGCTATCGCGCGGCTGGTGTCGACCTCAACCGCATCACCGTGACGGAAGGCGGTTCGCGCAACGAGCTCTGGAACAGGATCAAGAGCCACATGCTCGGCGCGGACGTCGTGCGCTTTCGCAATGCGGGCGGTGCTGTCCTCACGAACTGCATCGTCGCGGCCCACGCCGTGGGCGACGCGCCCGACGTCAGGAAGGTGCTCTCTGACAACATCGAGCGCGACGCCGAGTATGCACCCGTTCCCGCGCTCACGAGCCGCTACCGCACGCTTTACGACATGCGTCAGAAGCTCGTGCGAGAGGACATGAAGACCGCCTTCAGCCGCCTCGTCGCCATGCGAACCATCGAATAACAAATAACGCCTCGATCCCGTTCAGCTCGAGAACGGGCGCCCGTTCCGGTCAGGAGGGGCGCCCTCTTCTTTTGAAGAATGGGAAAGGGGCGCCGTCCGTCGGACATGCGCCCCTTTGCGGGATCAGGCAAAGCCGGAATTACTCGGCGTCCTCACCCTTGTTCTCGCCCTTGATGAAGTCGGGGCGGAGGATCTCTTCGCCGAGCTCCTGGCGGAGGGCGGAGAGATAACCGCGGCGATCGGCTTCGCCGTAGATCGTGGCGAACTCGCGCGAGAGGGACTTCAGCTCGTTTTCGGTCGGAGCCTTCACCTTGGCGGCGTTCACGAACGCGACGAAGTAGGCGCCGCCGTCAACCTGCATGCCCGTGTAGGCGGGGAGCTTGTCGGCGGGAAGCGCAACCATGCGGTCAACGAGCTGGGCGGGATGACCGAGCAGATTCTGGCGGGAGACCCAGACGGCCTTGCTGAAGCCGTCAAGAGACTTCGACTGGCGGACCTCGGCGACCTTCTTCTCGCCGGCGGCCTTGGCGAGCTCACCCGCCTTGCGCAGCTTCAGACCGTCCTCGATCTGACCCTTGACCTCGTCAAACGGACGAACGGCCTTCGGGAAGTGCTTCTCGACGCGGGCGGCGACAAGCTGATTGGAGCCCACTTCGACGGCAGCGGAATTGCGCTTTTCCTGCAGGCATTCGGAGCCGTAGAGGTTTTCAAGCACGTGTTCGTTGAAGAACGGAACCAGTTCGGGATCGGCAGGACCCTGACGCGTAACGTCCTCGGCGGTCATGAGCTTGAGGCCGAACTTCTGGGCGGCGGGCTCGAGGCTGTCGGCCTGCTCGTAGACGATGTTCGTGAACTCTTCTGCCTTTTCGGAGAATTCGCGCAGAGCCATCTGGTCGATGTATTCGGCCTCGATGTCGGCGCGGACTTCGTTGAAGTCACGCACGCGGGCCGGATGGATGTCGGTCACGTAGATGACGTGCCAGCCGAAGTCGCTCTCGACGGGGCCGACGATGTCACCCTTCTTGGCGGAGAAGACGGCGTCCTCAAAGGGCTTGACCATCATGCCGCGGCCGAAGAAGGAGAGATCGCCGCCCTCAACGGCGGAGCCCGTGTCGACGGAATTTTCCTTGGCCAGTTTGGCGAAGGAGGACGGATCGGCCTTGGCCTTGGCGAGGATTTCTTCGGCCTTCTTCTTGGAAGCGGCCTTGTCGTCGCCGAAGCTGATCAGGATGTGGCTGGCACGACGCTCCTCAGCCGTGGCGTAGCGCTGCTTGTTCTGTTCGTAATAGCTGCGAACGTCCTCTTCATTGGGCTTGATGGAGGCCTTGAAGCTTTCGGGCGAGAGGACGACGTACTGGGCCGTGACGTGCTCGTCGGCCATGAACTCGGACTGATGGCCGTCGTAGTAGGCCTTGACCTCATCGGGCGTCACCTTCACGTCGCCCATGTACTGGTCGATGTTGAAGATGAGCGTCTGGACTTCACGCTCTTCGGTGATGATCTTGTGCAGATGCTCAACGACGGCGGACGGCACGGGATAGGTGGCGGTCACGCCCGTGAGAAGAGCCTCCTTGGCGAGGTCGCGGCGGACTTCAGCCACAAACTGCTGGTCGCTCTTGCCCTGGCTCTGGAGGAAGCGCTCGTAGAGCGCGGGAGAAAACTGACCGTTCTCCTTGAGCGCATCGGCGTTCTTGATGAGCGCAACGGCTTCCTGCTCGCTCACGCCGACATGCTCTCTGGCAACCGTCTGGGTGACGGCGGCCTCGTCCATCAGATTGCGCACGAGGGCTTCGCGGGCCTCAGGCGTGTCGAGCATGCCTGCACGGAACTGGTCGCCCATCTGCTGGCGAAGGCGCTCGAGCTGCTGGCGCTTAGCCTGGTCGAAGAGTTCCGGCGTAATGGAGCTGTCGCCGACCTTGGCGATGGAGTTGTCAGCCTGGGTCATGCGGTTGTAGCTGTAGATGCCCGTCACGACGAAGCTCGGAATAATCAGCACCATGGCGATGAACATCAGCCAGCGCTTGTGATCGCGAAATGCCTGAAGCATGAACGTTTCCTTGTTGTCTTGGCCAACTGTCGCCCGACGGACGCAGAGAGGCCTCGTTCCCGATGATTTTTTAGAGCAAAAAAAAGGCGAACCGCAAGGTTCGCCTCTTTTCAGAATCTGTTGGCGGAGTGGACGGGACTCGAACCCGCGACCCCCGGCGTGACAGGCCGGTATTCTAACCAACTGAACTACCACTCCGTTTTCAGAGCTTTTGCATCAGCAGAGAAGCGTATTATACAGAACTTTTCCAATCTGTCAAGAAGTTTTTTTTTCCAAAACTCCTCAACTTTTTTGACTGGTGGGTGCTGAGAGGGTCGAACTCCCGACCATCGCCGTGTAAAGGCGGTGCTCTACCAACTGAGCTAAGCACCCCCACGGTAAAAGTCCTGCATGACGCCTCGTTGCGCGCTGCAGAACTCGGATTGTACACGATGCCCTAGGCAAAACCATACCGCAAACACGGTATGCCTTGCTCGCTTCGGCCATTCCTCAAACGTGTTCGGCCCGACCGCTTGCGCGGACGGGCCGAACATCATTTCATGCGAGGAACCTCCTTCTCAGAAGGCCCTCTTCCCGCAAGGTCAGGCATGGACCTCAAGCGTGGGAGTCTTGCCCGCACTGCTGGCCTTGGAGGACCTTTCCTCTGCGGCGGACGCAGCGGCTTCGCCGGTCGCGGCCCCTGCTGCAGCTCCAGCCGTTTCAGCTTCGACCGCGAGAGGCTCGGGCAGGCGGACGAGCGCCTGTGCGATCACCTCATCGATGGTCTTCACGGGGATGACCTCGATCTGAGTCTTGGCGGTCTCGGGCACGTCCTCAAGATCGCGCCTGTTGACGTCGGGGATCAGGATCTTCGTGCAGCCCGCACGGACGGCGGCGAGGAGCTTTTCCTTGAGGCCGCCGATTTCGAGCACTTCGCCGTGAAGCGTGATCTCGCCCGTCATGGCGACGTCGGAGCGTACGGGAATTCCCGTCATGGCCGAGATGATGGCCGTGGTCGTGGCGATGCCTGCCGACGGACCGTCCTTGGGCGTCGCACCCTCAGGATAGTGGACGTGAAGGTCGGTTTCGTAGAAGCGCTTCGTGTCGATGCCGAGGTTGGCCGCACGGGCGCGCACGACGGAGCGGGCCGTCTCGACGCTTTCCTTCATCACGTCGCCGAGACTGCCCGTACGCTGCACGCCCCCCTTGCCGGGGAAGATCTGAGCTTCGATAACGAGCATTTCACCACCCACGGACGTCCAGGCCAGGCCGTTGACGACGCCCACGCGCGGCTCCTTGCTGGCAAGGCCGATCGTGTACTTGGCGGGCCCAAGATAGGTGCTGAGGCTTTCGGGCTTGATCACCACCTTTTCAGGCATGCTGCCGCCCTTCTTGTCGGCGGCGAACACAACCTTGCGGAAGATCTTGCCGATGAGACGCTCAAGTCCGCGCACGCCCGCCTCGCGGGTCCAGTAGCGGATGATGTCGACGATGGCCTCTCGGGGGAGGTCGACCTCTTCAGCCTTGAGCCCCGTGGCGCGAAGCTGCTTGGGAATCAGGTGGTGCTCGGAGATGTGGATCTTCTCCTCCTCGGTATAGCCCGAAAGAGAAATCACCTCCATGCGGTCCAGCAGGGCCGGCGGAATGTCGTAGCTGTTCGAGGTCGCCACAAACATCACGTCGGAGAGATCCACCGGAATCTCCATGTAGTGGTCGGCAAACGCGTTGTTCTGTTCGGGATCAAGCACCTCGAGCATGGCCGAAGCGGGATCCCCGCGATGATCCGTGCCCATCTTGTCGATTTCGTCAAGCAGGAAGAGCGGGTTGCGCACGCCGGCACGAATCATGCTCTTGATGATCTGACCTGGCATCGAGCCCACGTAGGTGCGACGGTGGCCGCGAATCTCGCT
>ERZ507072.800-NODE-800-length-18475-cov-7.824213_pt1 | contig 18475 bp, 18 predicted proteins | sample MGYA00512864_ERZ507072 | MGnify/ENA metagenome assembly ERZ507072 | reverse complement strand
GGGTCGAAGGGCGCCGCCTCCGCGATCGCGGGCGCGGTCTCGGGCGCAGCGCCCGCCCTGCTCGGGGCGGTGGCCGGCATCGTGGCCTTCGTCGCCTGCGCGCTCGCCGTCGCGCAGCTGCTGAGCGCGCTGTTCGGCTTCTGGGACGACGCGGCCTCCAAGCAGGGCCTCGAGGGGCTGCCGCCCTACATCACCTACGAGATGGTCGAGGCGGCGCTCGAGTGCCAGGAGGAGTACGGGCACCCGGCGGGCTGCACCATCGCGCAGATCATCCAGGAGTCCGGCCAGGGCGACCGCATGAGCCAGCTCGCAGAGCGCGACCACAACCTCTTCGGCATGAAGTGGTGGTCGGGCTACGCGGGCTGCCCCGAGGTGGCCGGCAAGGCGAACTGGGCCACCAGCGAGGAGTACGTGCCCGGCGAGCACACCCAGATCACGGCGAGCTTCATCCGCTTCACCGGCGACGCCGAGTGCATCCGCTTCCGCAGCAGGGTCTTCCTGCAGGCGGAGCGCTACTCGGGCAACGCCCTCATCCGGGAGGCGATCGAGAGGCACGACTCGGACAGGATGGCCGAGGGGCTCAAGGACGCCGGCTGGGCGACCGACTCGTCCTACGTCGAGTCCCTGAAGTCGATCATGGCGCAATGGGGCCTCTACCGGCTCGACTCCATGACGGTCGAGGACCTGAAGGACTCGACCGCGAACGGGAACGCGATCGTCGAGGCGGCGTACAGCCAGCTCGGCGTGCCCTACGTGTGGGGAGGCTCGACCCCCGGCAAGGCGCTCGACTGCAGCGGGCTCACGCAGTACTGCTACGCGCAGGCGGGCATCCGCATAAGCCACTACACGGGTTCCCAGTACGAGGAGCTCAGGCGCATACCGCTCTCGGAGGCGAAGCCCGGCGACATCCTCTACCGCTCGGGCCACGTGGCCATCTACATCGGCGACGACAGGTACATACACGAGCCGCGAACGGGCGACGTGTGCCGCATAGCGAGCGGCATCGGCAGCTTCAGCTGCGCGCTCACCGCGAGATAGGAGAAACCAATGCAGGGAAAGTCAAGGGTCATGGCCGCCGTCGCGGCAGGCGCGCTCACCGTGGCGCTCGGCGCGGGCGCGGCGCGCTGCGCCATCGCCCCGCAGGAAGGCGCGCAGGATAGTCCCCAGGAGCAAGAGCAGCCCGCGGCTGCAGGCGCCGACGCGGCAACCGGGAAGGCCGCCTCGGGCGCCGAGGCGCTCTGGAACACCGCATGGACGGGCGCCGACGACCCGACAGCCACGCTGCGGATCGTCGAGGGCGCCATGGTGGAGAGCGCGGGCGGCACCGAGCGCGCCTGGTTCTTCTCGGCCGAGGAGCCCTCCGAGGCCGGCGGCGTGCTCAGCGTGCCCATCGAGGTCAAGGGAACCGGCGACAAGGCGGGAGGGCTCTCGCTCATCCAGGTCTCGGGCGACGGGGACGCCCGCACCCTGGCATGCGACCTCCTGACGCAGGCCTACGTGCCCCAGAAGGCGCAAGACGGAGCGTTCTCCGTGACCGGCACCGACGACCGCCTCTCCGAGGCGCTGGGCGCGGATGCCGCCGCCATCGAGGAGGCCGTCGCCGGGAAGGCGGCGGAGGTGTCCCCGCAGGCGGCGGGAGCCACCTGGGACAAGGAGGTGTGGCTCGACTACGCCGGGAACGTCGCGTCGACGACCTTCACGCTCGACGACCCCGCCTCGACGGTGGTCACCGTGGTCTCGCGCGGCGGCTCGCTGGAGGCGATGTAGCCGTGCGGGCGCTCAAGGCGCAGCGCCGCAGGGCGTTCGCCATCTCCGCCGCGGCGGCGTTCGCCCTCTGCGCGCTCCTGCTCGTCCCCGCGCAGCCGGCATACGCCGACATAGCCGGGGACGTCAACGATTGGCTGTGCGGCCTTCTGCGCGACTGCTGCAACTGGATGTTCAAGGCTCAGACGGGCGTGCTCGGGTCGATCGGCGCGAACGGGATCCTCTCGGCCGACTTCGCGCACATGCTCACGAGCTCGAGCGACCTGACCATGCACGACGTCGCCCGGGGCGTATGGCAGGTTGCCATCCTGCCGATCGGGTGCGGGGTGCTCGGCCTGGTCTTCACCCTGAAGCTCATCGAGATCTCCCAGCGCATGGACGGCAGCCAGAGCCTTCCCGGCGTCAAGGAGGTCGTTTTCCTCCTCGTGTTCTTCGCCGTGTTCCTGTTCCTCATACAGAACAGCTTCGACCTGATGGCGTCGATCTACGAGGTCTGCGGGCTCGCCATCGACCGAGTCGAGGCGCTCTTCGGCGCCGGAGGCGCGCTCGACCTGCCCGAGGTGTCCGTCGTCACCACCGACGACGACATCCCGTCGCTCATCGCCATGCTCGTCGTGAGCCTCATCAGCTGGGTCGTGGTGCTGGCGGCCTACGTCGTCGCCCTCGTGGTCTGCTGGGCCCGCGCGCTCCAGCTCTACATCATGGCCGCGTTCGCCCCGATCCCGCTGGCGTTCCTCGGCATGGACGCCACGCGCCAGATAGGCCTTGGCTACCTGAAGAGCTTCGGGGCGGTCTGCATCGCCGGCGTCATCATCCTCGTGCTGCTCATATCGTTCCCGCTCGTGCTCGGCGGGCTCACCGGGGCGAACCCCGGGACGGGCACCCCGGCCGACGCGGTCGCAAACGGGCTCACCTACGCGCTGCAGTACCTGGCCATGTGCGTGCTGCTCATCCTGGCCCTCGTGAAGAGCGGCTCCTGGGCGCGCGACATCGTGAGCGGCTTCTAGCGGAAAAGCGAGGAAGGGGGCGGTCGCCATGAGATAGGGGCACCGCGCCGGGGCACGCGTCCCGGCGGATGAAGACAAGGACCGATTGAAAACGAAAAGGAGGAAAGACATGGAAGAGAGGAAGAACGTGTACCTCTCGCTGCACAAGAGCTTCGTGCGCGAGGGCATCGAGTACACCGACCGCGCGACCGGCGAGGCCAGGGCCTTCAACTCGGCGACCCTTCCCAAGGGCACCGTCGTCGACGGCGTGGACGTGGGAGGCTACGAGTTCAGCCCCATGTTCGTGAACGAGAGCCGCTTCAAGGGGGCCGACTTCCGGGACATACCGCTGCTCGCGAACCGCGAGGTGTGGCTGAGGAAGACGGTGATGGGACCGGACGGCCAGCCCGAGCTCGACGAGGGCGGCCGCGCGGTCAAGGACACCGTGAAGGTCATGCCGGCGCAGCTCAAGGAGGCCGTTGACGCAGGGCGCTCGCGCTACCTCGCGGAGCGCGCCGAGCACGCCCGCCAGGCGAGCCGCGCCGCCGAGCACGAGGCGCCCCGCGCACAGCGAAGCGTCGAGAGATAGGGAGGCGGAAAGATGAACGCAGCGAAAGACTGCACCCTGCAGGAAAAGCTCCTCCGATGCGCCATGGCGCTCATCCTTGCCGCGGGGGCGCTGCTCGCCTCCGTGGCGGCCTCGCCCGCCTACGCCGCGCCGAGCACGGTCGACGTGTCCATCGGCGGCAAGATCCCATACGGCGGCTTCGCCACCACGTGGATGAGCGCCGACGGCAACATCGCCTACTGCGCCGAGCCCTCGTCCCCGACGCCCGCGGCGGGCTCCTACTCGACGAGCCCAGTGCCGAGCGGCGACGTGACCGCGGCCATCTGGTACTCGTTCGGCTCTCCCGGCTTCGACGCGTCGATGTTCCCGGGCAGCTGGTACGACGGCGGCGGCTGGGACGACGCGAAGTACGCGGCGGCGAGCCACGTGATCATCGCCTACGCCTACTCGGGGTCCGAGTCGGCGGCCACGCACGGCACGAGCCCCGAGTTCGCCTCCTGGGCGAAATCCGAGCTGATCGGCGGGACCTTCGCCAAGATGAAGGCGGGCGCCGGCAGGGTCTCCGCCGGGTTCGAGGCGTTCTGCGTCAGGACCGGCGGCGGCTCCCAGACGCTCGTGAGCTTCAGCTGGTCCACGGGCGGAGTCAAGGTCGCCAAAACGGACTCCGAGGCGGGCGCGGAGCCCCAGGGCGACGCCTCGCTCGACGGCGCGAGCTTCTCCGTCGTTAACGAGACCGGCCGCTACGTGCTGGTCGGCGGCAAGTACTACGCCGGCGGAGAGGTCTGCGCCACGATCAAGACCGCGCCCGAGGACGGGTCGCACGTCGCCGCCACCGGCACCGACGCGCTTCCCGCAGGCAATTACCGCATCGTCGAGTCCGGAGCGCCCGAGGGCTACGACGCCAGCGACGCCTCCGTCGCGTTCACCGTGAGGGCCGACAAGGTGCGCGACCTCACGGGCGACCCCGTGACCGACGAGGTCTTCCGCGGCGGCGTGCAGGTGACCAAGTCCGACAAGGAGCTGCAGGCGTCCGAGGCGCTCGCGGGCAGCGGCCACGCGGAGGCGCCTGGCGAGCACCCCGGCCTCGACGGGATCGAGTTCACCGTCACGAACCGCTCGGCGCACAAGGTCCTCGTTGACGGCGAATGGCGCGAGCCGGGCGAGGCCGTGGCCACGCTGACCACCGCATGGAACGACGAGGCCGGCGCCTACACCGCGCAGACCGCGGCCGACGCACTGCCGTACGGAACCTACGACGTGCGGGAGACGGCGACGAACGGGAGCTACCTGCTGACCGACGGCGAGCCCCGCACCTTCGAGGTCCGCGCCGCCGGCGAGGTCGTGAGCGCCTCCGCGGACGGCGCCGCGCTCGAGTTCCGCGACCAGGTGGTGCGCAACGACCTCGAGCTCTCCAAGAAGAGCGAGTCCGACAACGCCGGCCTCATGGTCCCGTTCGCCATCGAGAACGCGGCCACCGGCGAGACTCACGTGCTGGTCACGGACCGCAACGGCGACGCGTCGACCGCGAGCAGCTGGAACAAGCACTCGAGGGACACCAACGCCAACGACGCCCTGCTCGGCCACGAGGGCCCGATCGTTGCCGCCGACATGGACCCGAAGGCCGGCATCTGGTTCTCGCTCGGCGAGGACGGCTCCTCGGCGCCGGTCGACGACTCGCTGGCGGCCCTGCCGTACGGCGCCTACACCATGACCGAGCTGCGCTGCGATGCCAACGAGGGCCTCGAGCTCATCACGAGGAGCTTCTGGATCGATCGCGACTCGACGGTCGCGAAGGCCGTGTGGATGGGCCTCGACGACCAGGAGGGCCCGCGCATCTCCACCACAGCAAAGGACGGGGCGGACGGCGACAAGGACGTCTCGGCCGACGCCGAGGCCAAGGTCGTCGACGCGGTGGCCTACGAGGGGCTGAAGGCCGGCGAGGAATACGAGCTCTCGGCAACCCTCGTCGACAAGGCGACCGGCGAGCCCGTGACCGACGCCTCGGGCAAGCCCGTGGGGGCCAAGGCCGAGTTCGCGCCCGCGCTCTCGACGGGCAGCCAGGACGTAGAGATCTCCTTCGACGCGAGCCTGCTCGGCGGCCGCGACCTGGTCGTGTTCGAGAGCCTTCGCAAGGACGGCGCCGAGGTGGCGTCGCACGCGGACCTCTCCGACGAGGGCCAGACCGTCCACGTCGCCGTCGAGGTGGGCACCCAGGCGGCCGACGCCGCCGACGGCGACCAGGTCATCGAGGCCGGCAAGGCAAAGGTCGTCGACACGGTGGCCTACAAGGGCCTCGTCCCCGGCGAGACCTACATCGCCGTGGGCACGCTCATGGACAAGGGAACCGGAGAGCCGTTCCTCGACAAGGACGGCAACGAGGTGACCGCGCGCACGCCCTTCGAGCCCGAGGCGCCCTCCGGCACCGTCGAGGTGACCTTCGAGTTCGACACCGAGGGCCTGGCCGAGGGAGACGAGCTCGTCGTCTTCGAGAAGGTCCTGGACTCCGCCGGCAACGTCGTCGCGGCCCACGAGGACATCGACTCCGCCGAGCAGAGCGTCGTCGTGGACAACCCCGACACGCCCGAGGTGCCCGAGGAGCCCTACGCCAAGACCGGGGCCGACGCCCCCGACGGCACCGGCTACGCCGTGGCCGCGGGCATCGCTCTGGCAGCTGCGGCGGGCGCGGGCGGGGCGCTCGCGTACCGCAAGCGCAAGGCGGCCGCGAGCAAGGGCGAGGCGGCCGAAAAGCCGGAAGAGTAGCGGCAGCGCATCGATACCGAACCGGAGGCCCTGGGCGCCCGCCCGGGGCCTCCCCTGCGAACGGGGGAGGACATGAACAAAGGGAAAGCCGCCACGGTCCTCGCCGTCATCGTGGCGTTGCTGGCGCTGGCGGCGCTCGCCGTCTTGCCGCAGCCCGAGAGGAACCCGTACAAGGTCCACGAGGTCCCCGCCGCGGTGGAGGGCGCCGCCGAGGACGAGCAAGAGGAGGGAGGCGGAATCGACTGGGACGCCCTTCCCGCCTCCGTCGTCGCATGGGTGCGCGTGCCGGGCACGACCGTCGACTACCCGATCGTCCAGGGCCGGCAGGAATCGCCCGACTTCTACCTCACGCACGACGCTAACGGCGAGCGCTCCGCATGGGGCGCTCCCTACATCGACGCAGGCTGCGCGCAGGGAGCCGAGAGCCCGCTCGTCATCGTGTACGGGCACCACATGTCCGACGGCACCATGTTCGCGCCGCTCGCGCAGTACTCGTCGCGAGACTTCGCCGAGGGCCACCGCACCATCCGGGTCTTCACCCGCGAGAAAACAATCGAGCTCGAGGTCTTCGCGGTGGACGTGGTCGACGCGAGCTCGGAGGGCAAGCGGACCGACTTCGCAGACGCGGCGGAGCTCGACGCCTACCTCGGGGACAAATTGTCCCGGTGCGAGGTCGTCCTGGAAGAGCCGGCGGACGTCGAGCAGGCCTGGGCCTTCGTGACCTGCAGCTACCAGACGAGCAACTCGCGCACCGTCGTCTACGCGAAGGAGGTGGAAGCATGGGATTCGCGCCCTTCGGAATAGGGCTCCTCATGGGGCTCCTCACTCTCACGGCCTACGCCTGCTGCGCAGCCGGCGACGACGACCGGGACTAGGAATTGCAAATCGAAACTAAAACCGAATATGGCCCTTCGACCCCTTGCCGCTATATCTCGGCAAGGGGTCTTGCATATGGTGAGATATTTTACGCACTTGATGAAAACAAGACACCGCCGAAAGCTGCTCGATGAGCTCCCGGTGTCCGTGAACAGAGGCGCGCAATTGGGAAAGATAAAGCTGCAAGACGTCAAAAGGGCTATCGACATAGGAAAGGACGTTCGGCCTTTCGTTGAACCCGCTGTGAACAAATACGGGCCTACTCTGATCGACTGGACGCAGCAGAGGGGGAAGCAGGCGGTAGATAGCCTGGGAGGAGCCAGGGACTCATTCCTTTCAAAGAGCCAGGCAATCAAAGACAAGAAGGAGCGGCGAAAGTCACTCGAGGCAGCCCGCAAGAAGGCCGTGGCAAGCTCGCTTCCGCCGATCTCCGCAAAAGAGTTCTTCGAGAACTTCGAGAACAACGTCTCCAGCGAAGCCGACCTCAGCGATGGGTACATGGCGATCGCCGGCTGCTACGCCATCGCCACGATGAAATCGGCACGAGAGAAAGACCCTTCCGCCTACGAGGACGTCTATGTCGGTTGCGGCAAATCCATGGGCTTCAGTATCTACACCCAGCTTCGCGGTTTCGGCAACATCGACGTCTACGCCGACTTCAAGTTCAAAAGACCAATGATGATCCTGCTCTTCCCGTGTGAGGAGAAAGACCTCGAGACCCGCTATGAGGCCCTCGTCAGGGATCTTCAGGCCGAGGGCTCGTACAACAAATGGGACGTCCTGGCGCGTTCCGACGAGGCGAGATAGGCGCTAAGAGCATGAGCGACAAAGAACTTGCGCCAATCAGCGTCGAGGTCGTTCCTGTCGAGGACTTGGAGAACATCAGGCTCGTCGCGAACGCCGATGCGGGCAAAGAGAACAACGCCGGCATCGGAGAGCGGGCGGACGCCATTCTAGGCCTCGCCTCGGACGTCATAGACCTCGTCGAGGAAAACAGCTCTACAAAGTCGAGGTCCCCGAAGGCTACAGCCTTAAGGACCTCGTCGCCTCGAAGAAGGATCCGGAAGCGGTAAGGGCCCTCGTCCGAGACCCGAAAGGTCGCCTGAGCGGCGACGTCTCCCTCAAAGCCGCTGGGGTCAGCCCCGCGCAGATCGCCAGCGTCGGCCTTGCCGCGGCGGCGATGGTTGTCGGCCAGGCGTACATGACCGAAATCAGCGACAGCCTCCAGTGCATCGACGCCAAGCTGGAATCGATCGCCTCCATGATCGCCGGCGACCAGAGGGCGAAGGTCAAAAACGCCCTGGACATCGCTAGGACCTACGCAGCCCTTCATGACGATTACCTCCAAAAGCCCGCCGAGGCACGACAGGCGGCAAGAAACGAGATCGAGGGCAGGTACAACGACGTCGGCCAGGTAATCGATTGGATTACCGAGCAACTCGCCGGCATCGAAGACAAGGCCAGGGACGCCGCTGAGCGCGAAAAGGACCTCGAACCGTTGCTTAAAGAGGTCCAATCCTACGAGGCTCAGTTGGGGGTGCGGCGTGGAGTATGGACCACCGGTTTCTCGGCGCGCGCCTCATTTCTCGACAGCGTACACACATTGTTCGCGTTCGGCGCCGCATCCCCTTTTTCCCAGGATCTTTGTTCCGAATTGAGATACAGACGATCAGAGGCTATCCTGCTCATCAGGATGCTTGCATACTTTGATGGTGCGAGTTACGGACACGCAAGAGCTACGCGTTTGGTTCGTTTTCAGCGGTGTTGGAAGTATCGGCTCAATGAAAAGCCAAGTTGACATTTTCGTGGACCGAGGCTTAGAAATGGCTTTTCTCGCTTGCGCAGACATGGTGCATAAAAGCGTTTTGCTTGGGAATTCTAACGAAATAAATAACCACATAACGTAAATGCAGCCATAGATACAAAAGGAATCGAATGGCCAGAGAGGATTGCCCTTTCCGATGGTCGATTCTTGACAGGCAAACTCAAGCCTCGTTAATATTACATGGTTTGCCAGACCGAATTAACAAAGGAGGGGTGTCGTGGTTGGTCTTTTCCGCACGTGGATGAGCGCCTAAAAAGCGGCGCTGTTATGGCGTCGCGCTGTTTTGCACGCCATTCCACGATTGGACATAACCATGATGTTTGAAACCTCTCGGCGCAGGTCTGTTTCGCTGTGCCATTCATGGCAATTCAAGCTTTGTTTCGTATGGGGCGGGGAGCTCGTGTCGACATTGACGAGCTCGATTCTCCAAATGGGTCTCATTTGGCATATCGCCCTCACGACAGGATCATCTTCCCTCCTCTCCTTAGCATCGCTGGCAGGCTTTCTGCCGATTGCTTTGTTCGGAGTCCTTGCGGGCGCCGTTGTCGACAGACTGCCTTTGAAACGTGTTCTCATCGGCGCCGACCTCTTCGTTGCCGCGGTGGGCGCCGCCTTGGCGATTGCCTCGTTGGCCGGCAGCTTACCTGCGTGGTCAATACTCATCGCCCTGTTTCTCCGTGCAGTTGGCACTTCGTTCTACACGCCGGCCTCCCAATCCCTCACGCCCCATCTCGCCCCGCCAGAGCATCTCGTTCGCCTATCGGGGGTGACTCAGGCGATTCAGTCCGGCGGATACATTCTTGGCGCCGCGCTCGCGGCAGTGATTTATCCCGTGGCGGGCATTACCGCTATGATTGTCCTCGACGTGCTGGGGGCGCTTTTCGCTTCTTTAGCCGTCCTCGCCGCACAGATAGACGCAGGGGGACTCGACGAAGCCGACCGCAGCTTGCCCTTTTCCAATAAGGTTCGAGAGCTCTTCTCTGAGATTTCGGACGGCTACAAGCTGATCAGGGGATACAGGGGGCTGTTCGCCCTTCTTTGGTGCGGGTTCGTCTTCGCTTTCGCGTTCTCTCCGCTCGCGGCATTGTTCCCAATAATGACCTTGGGACATTTTGGCGGTAGCACGGGGGATGCCGCTTTGGCGGAGGTCCTTTTCTCCGCAGGCATGCTGGCTGGGTCCGGCATTTTGGCGGCCACGGGAGGGTTCCGCAATAGGTCGCTCACCATGGTCGCCGCGATCGCCGGCTTCGGCGTCGTCGCAATCGCATCCGGATCGCTCGGCCCGTCGCTGTTCGCCGCTTTCCTGCCGGCGAGCTTTCTTATGGGCGCATGCTCCCCGCTGTACGCGGGAACCCAGACTGCCCTTATGCAGGAGCAGATACCTCCTGAGTACCTAGGCCGCGTTTTCGGCCTCTACGGAACCATCATGGCGTGGGCCATGCCCATGGGCCTCGCAGCCCCCTCCGTTTTTGCGGACCTGCTCGGAGCTCCGTTATGGTTCGTCGGCTCTGGAGCGACCATGGTACTGCTTGCGATGGCTATGCTTCTCGCTCCAAGCGTCCGAAACGTGGGGAAAAAAGATTCCGGGCAGATTCAATAGCCCAAGCATTCGAAAAAAGAGGCGGCAGCCATCGGTTCGCGCGTCAGCCTTCAAGCCCTTGCGACGACGAGGTATTGCGCCGACATCCCACATCGCGCTCCTTATTCGCCGCCAACTATCATTTTCGGATTTGCCGGCTTGCGCAAGGCCAAAACGCTCACGCCGGCAATCGGGCAAAGGCGAAAAATCGACGTGAACGATTCTTTATTGGCATGGCTGCGCTTCCAGAAAACGACAATACACAAAAGGTGGTTCAACTTATGGAACTCATAGTCAAAGCTAAAGACATCTTTTTGGAATATGCCGGCCACGATATTCTGGACATCGAAGAATTGGAAATCTACCCCTACGATCGCATCGGCTTGGTAGGAGACAACGGTGCAGGCAAAACCAGCCTGCTAAAAATCCTGAGCGGCAATCTAACCATTGCGGACGCCGACGTCAGGCGCTTCGGCAGCATTGCCCTCATCGGCCAGCTCGACGAACTCGACCTTGATGCGGCTCAGGACAACGGCGAGATGCTCTCCCGTCTCAACGTCGCCGAAGTGGCGCAGGAGACGATGAGCGGCGGGGAGGAAACACGCGCCAAGATTGCCTCTGCGCTCTCCCAGCATGCAAGCGCGATCTTCGCCGACGAGCCTACGAGCCACCTCGACCAAGACGGCATCCGCCTTCTCGTCGGACAACTCAAGGCATTTGATGGGGCCCTGCTCATCGTGAGCCATGACCGTCATTTTCTCGACCAGGTGGTAGACAAGATCTGGGAGCTCAAAGACGGCGGTATTTCCGAATTCTGGGGTGACTACTCCGACTATCTGCGACAGAAAGAAGAAGAGCGCAAAGCTCAGGCGACTCGATACGAAGAGGCGATGCGCGAGCGCGATCGCCTCGAAGCCGCCATCGAAAAACAGCGGAAAAAAGCACGGCAGGTCGACGCCAAGCGGAAGGGTGCGAAAAAAAGCAACGAGTATGCAGGTCGCTTGGGGCATCAGAAAACAACCGGCACCAAGCAGAAGAAAATGCATCAGGCAGCTAAGAACATGGAGAAGCGCCTCGAAGCGCTCGAAGGGATCGAGGCCCCAGATAGCATTCGCGCCGTGCGCTTCCGCCAGAGCAAGGCCCTGGAACTGCACAGCAAATTTCCCATCTCGGCAGATGATTTCAGCTTGAGCTTCGGCAACTGCGTGCTCTATGACCACGCGAAATTCGAGATACCGCTCGGTGCCAAAGTGGCCATCACCGGTGGCAACGGCACAGGAAAGACCAGCCTGCTGAAGGCAATCGTTCGACGCGCCGACGGTATCAACATCTCTCCCAAAGCAGAGATCGGCTACTTCGAACAGACAGGTTACAAGTTCGACGCCCGCCAGTCTGTGATCTCGTTCATGCAGAATGGTTGCGAGTACAGCATGACCGAAATTCGAGGCATCCTCGCCTCTATGGGAATCGGACCGCGCGACCTGACAAAGGACGTTGGCGTTCTCTCGGGAGGCGAAGTCATCAAGCTGCTACTCGCGAAGATGCTGCTGGGCAGATACAACATCTTGCTCATGGACGAGCCTGGAAATTACCTGGACATCAAGAGCGCCGAAGCCCTCGAGCAGATGATGAGCGCCTATGCCGGAACGATAGTGTTCGTCTCCCACGATAAGAGGCTGGTCGAGAACGTCGCAGACATTGTCTACGAAATAAAGGACACCAAGCTAGTCAAAATCTTTCAGCGCGAATAACCCTAAATGAGCAGGATATATTCCCAGAATGGAGACAAAAGGCCTCGAGGGGGGTGCCTCCAGGCCCTGTCGGCGCTCGCCATGACGCGCATGTACTACGACGGCAGCATGGACGACCGCAGCGCCCTCATCGAAGAACAGCGGATCCTGGACAAATCTCAGGGCTTTCTGAAAAAGAGGCAGGTCCTCGCAGCGCTCATGGAGATGAAGATCGGGGGCATGAAAGGGACGCCCATCGCGCTTCCTCGCGGAGCCCAGGGAAACGCCCTCAAGAGGCTGATCTCTCAGACCCCCAGAGCCGCTGCAAAAGAGCAACTCCTCGAAGCTAAGGTTGAGATGCGCGCGAGCCTACGCTCCGGAGAGTCGAAGCTGAGGTCCGAGGCCGAAGATCGAAAAGGCAAAATCCAACGCATCGCGGCGGTATCCCGGTCAGCCAGGACGCTGCTCACTGATGGGACCGACTGCTGGCTCATCGACGATCAGACAGATTAGGAAAGACAAAGAGGCGGGCAATTGCCCGCCTCTTACTACATCACCCACTTGAACACGGCGCGGAACAGCCAGACGAAAAAGCCCAGCGTGACCTTAAGTGCCGCCATGAGGAACCTACCAAGCCTCTTCATCGACGTCACCCCAATCTTCCTTGACCTTGCGGGCGCCCTCGTCGGCGCCCTCTTCCTTCTCTTCCGCGAGCAGCCTCGCCAGCTCGTCGGGCACGCCCGGGACCTCCGCCCTCCCCAGAGCGCGCTGCAGGTCCCTTATCTGCGACTTCAGCGGTTTTGAGGGAGGGCCCACGTGCTCGCGGTAGCAGGCGCCGATCGCGGCCGCGTCGCACAGGTATCCCCGCACACGGGCGAACGCCTCGTCGCCGTCGAGCAGGACGCGCCGGGCGCGCCCGAGCTCGGCCTCCGAGGCCAGCATGAAGCGCCAGCCGCGGGACCTGCGCGCGGCCGGTATGCCGTCCGCGGGCGCGTCGGCGCGCCAGTCGTCGCGCACCTGGTGCCAGTTCGCCGTGAGCCAGAGCCCCTTCTCGGGCTCATCCCTCATCTCGAGCTCGAACTCCGTGAGCATGTTCGCGCCGGTGAACGGCGACCCCTCCGTGAACGAGAGCGTGTCGAACAGCGTCGTCCTGCCGCCCTCGTACTCTATCCTCACCATCATCTCCGGCCCCTCTCCCTGCGCTGGTCCTGCTGGGTCCGCTGCCGCTCGGCGGCGAGTATGCGCTGCTGCTCGTCCCCGCGGCGCCCGTCGCGCAAGCTTCCCTCGGCCGCACCGCGCCCGCCATCGTCCCCGTATCGGGTCTTGAGGGGCATGAGCCCGTTCTCTGCCATGTAGGCACGGGCGGCCTCGAGGCGACGGTACCCCTCGCCGCCCGCCTGGCCGCGCCGCTCGAGCGTCGACATCCTGAGACCGAACTCCTCGATGGACTCGACGTCGAACTTCGCGCAGGTCTCGAGTGCCGAGGAGAGCCTGCTCAGCTCCGAGAGGTCGTTGAGCTCGAAGGCGTGCTCGGCGGCCTCGCGGATGCGCGCGGCGCTCGCGTCCGTGGGGCGGTAGGCCCCCTCGCGCTCGAAGCGACGGCGCAGCATCTCCTTGCCGTAGACGAATCCCAGCCGCTCGCCGCTGACCTTCTTGGACGGCTCCTCTGCCAGGCTGAACACCCAGTCGTCCCGCCTCGCCTTGGCCGAGTTGTCGGCGACGTGCACGCCCAGGGCGTCGAGGATGCCGAGGAACTCCGCCTCGTCGCGCGCCGTGGTCTTGGCGAGCGCGACGCGGGCGCGGATGTCGCCGACCCACGAGTAGCCGCCCGAGCGCATGATCTCCTTCTCGGCACGGCCCAGGTAGACGCTCCTGCGGCTCCTGGGCCCGCCCGCGCCGGCATGCCCGCGCGCCTTTAAGGGGGATTCGGCCGCCCGGTCGTTGGAGAGCCCCGACAGCCCGCGCTCGCGCGCCATGTCCTGCAGGTCTCGGTTGAGGTCCTCGGGGTGTTGGGTCTGCATGCGGTAGCCGGTGCGGAGGTTCGCGTTGTTCACGACGATGTGCGCGTGCGGTATGCCGCGGGCGTTGTCGTCGTGGTACACGATGGCGATCTCGTGGTCGCCGAAGTGCTTGAGAGCCCACGAGCACGCGAGCTCGCGCAGCGCCGCCAGGTCGATGTCGTCGCCGGGGTCCGGCGAGAGCACGAAGTGCTTGAACGTCCGCGCGGGCTTTCCCCTCCAGGGGGCGTCCGTGCCGAAGGCGGCCCGCGTGGCGTCCATCTCGGCGTCCCAGGCGCAGGCCTCCTTGGCGTCTTCCCCCAGCGCGCCGGCGTCGCGCTCGTCGTAGCTCAGGTTGAACAGGTCGCGCGCCAGGGCGCGGCCTCCCTTCTCGAGGTAGCGGCGGATGCCGCCCGTCGAGCCGTGGCCGCTTATCGGCTTCAGGATCGGCATGGCGAGCCCTCCACGAGAGAGTCGGCGCCGATGCGCCCGAGCTCCGCCGCCATCTCGCGGGCCGCGGCGTTCACGTCTGCGAGCTCGCGCTCGATCGTCGGAACGCTATCCGCGACGAGGTCCCGGTCGACGCGCCCGTGGCGGGCGTGGAAGTTGATGAGGTTCATCGCGTGCACGGCCTGGTTGTAGTGGTAGCCCCACTTCGTGAGCTCTCGCGACATCGCCCACAGGGCCTTCCGGTCGACGAGTATGCGATGCTCGTCTCCCGCGTTCGCCTCCGTCGCCAGCGGTATGCGCACGAGGTAGCGCAGGTACTCCGACCTGCTTAGGCCCGCGCGCTCGCACCGCTCGCAGAGCGCGTCGTAGTCGCCTCCCTCCATGCGGAACGTGACGCGGCGCTCCTTGCCCCCGGCGCCGCCGGTGCTCTCTTCCATTGCGGATTCCTTTCCTCGGGCCCGCCGCACGGCGGGCGCGTCTCTCTAGGGGCGCGGGGGATCCCCCGCAGGCGGCGGCCCGGCTCGGGCGCCGCCTCTGGGACCGGGCCTCGCGAAAGCGGGCTCCCGAACGGCCCGCGGCATGACGGGTCCGAGGCCGCCCGGTCCCCAAGTGCTATGGACGCCCGACGCGATGTCGGACGCCATAGGCTACTTGCTGGATTTCGAGCCTGGGGCCCTTCTGCGGCGCTTTCGGGCATCGCTGCCCGCATCCGCGTACGGGGCGGTCATGAGCGCCATCTCCCGCAGCAGCGAGAGGTCGGCCGCGCTCGGGCTGTTGGGCGGGCTCTCGAGGAAGTCGGCCACGAGCCTCGCTGCCTTGGAGATGCGCCCGTCGGGGCCGGCCTGCGCCTTGTCCTCGCTCCTCACGTAGTCGGAGAGCTCCCGCTTGGTGCGCCGCCAGGGCTCCATCGCGGCGTGCATCTCCGCCTGGCGCCCCTTCGGCATGCCCGCGAGCGAGCGCACCGCCTCGGCGGAAAGGTTGCCGCGGTCGGCCTCGGCGGCCCACTCGGGCGAGAGGTCCTCCGCGATTCGGCGGGCCAGCCTCTCCTCGCGCGCGATGGTCTTGCCGGAGACCTTGCGGCCCGTCTGCCGCTCGATGATGGCGGCCTTCACGTCGTCGACGCGCATGCCGGAAAGCGAGGGGTCCTCGGAGCGCAGGCGCACGGCGTCGCCCCTGAGCGCCTCGGTCGCGGCGGCGCGCTCGGTCACGGTGAGCGCGCGGGTGAAGTAGTTCGCGGCGTGGAGCAGCGTCACCGCCCGCTCGTCGTCGATGCCCTCTATCACGCGGCAGGGCATCCTCTCGTAGGCGGGGTCGTCCTTCGCGAGCAGCGCGTAGGCGGCCTTGCGCCGGTGCCCGGAGACCATCTGCCACGAGCCGTCGCCGACCTTTCGCACGAGCGGCAGGTCGGTGAGGCCGTCCTCGCGTATGGACTCGGCGAGCTCGGCTATGCCCGCGGGGTCCATGGAGTACGCGGCGTTCGCCGGGTGGTCGGCGATGTCGGCCACCGCGATCTCGGTCACCGGGTAGCGCCCGCGGGTGCGCGACGCGCCGTCGAGGAGCCCCGTGATGGTGAAGCCCGCGGCCACCTGGCTAGGCGAGCTCACGGTACACCTCGTCTGCGAGGGCCTCGTAGTCGCGCGCGGGGCGGCTCCCCGGCTCGAAGGCGGCCACCGGCTTCCACTGCCAGCTGCCCTCGCAGACCTTGCTGCTCGCGTGGATTACCGTCTCGAACTGCTCGCCCGGGAAGAACCCGTCGAGCACGGCCGCGCCCGTGGCCTCAGCGTTGGTCATGCGGCCGGGAACGCAGGTGCGCAGTATCTTCCAGCGGGGCGTGGGCATGCGCAGCGCGTCGGCGATAGAGCGCGTCGCCTCGACGGTGAGCGCCGTGCCGCGCATCACGGTGGAGTCGAGCTTCACGGGGATGACGACCATGCCGCCCTCCGCGGCGGCGAGGTAGGCGTTGAAGGCGAGCCTGCGCATCACGGGGCTGCAGTCGATGAGGCAGGCGTCGTAGGAGCCCGAGGCGTCGTCGAGGGCGAACTTGAGGCGCTGCTCGCGCAGGAGCATCTCGTTCTGGTCGACGAGGTCGATGGTCGAGGCCACCACGTCGAGGCCCTCCCCGGCGGCGTAGGCGACCTCCTCCACGGGCGCGCCGCCGTAGAGCAGCTCGACCGAGGTGCGCCGCTCGGAGGCGGCCCGGTCGTAGAGGCCGAAGAAGTCGGTGGCCGACGCCTGCGGGTCGAGGTCGACGAGCAGGGTCCGAAGGCCCCGGGCGGCGAAGATGGCCGCCAGGTTCACGGCGGTCGTCGTCTTGCCGACGCCGCCCTTGTAGTTGGAAATGGCTATCGTGCGCATGGGTCGCGTCCTCTCTAGCGTGGGGCGCGCCTCGCCGCATCCGGTTCGGCGCGCCCCGAGTCTCGGAGCGTCGGGACAAAACCGTACGGATTTGTCCGACAAGCGGAGTGTACCACGAAAACGTACGGATATGTACGCTTTCGTGGTACAGGGCCGGGTTTCGGGGGAAGCCCGGCCCCGGGAGCCCGGGGCCGGGCGCGCCGCCTAGGAGAGCGGCTCCATCTCGCCGAAGCAGTTGACGTGGTGGCGCAGGAGCGCTCGGTTCTCCTTGACGACCATCATCGCCACCTCGTCGAAGCGGACCGGGGTGTCGGCGTAGTCGCCGCCGTTGCCGGCGAGCCACGTCGCCGCCAGCGCCTCGCGCAGCCCGCGCGCCCTGTGGGCCTCGGGGAAGCCGTCCGTCCCGATGCGGACCGTTGCGTCGACGAAGACCAGGGTCCCGTCCTCGTCCACCGCCACGAGGTCGATCCCGCCGATGCCCTCGGGGCCCTGCCAGGCCTCGTCGACGATCTCGTAGCCCTTGCGCTCGAGGAAGGCCTTGACCGCGCCCATCGCCTTTTCCTTCATGTCGCTCATGTCTTGCTCCTTAGACTCTTAAGGCCCGCCCCTGTGGCGTGCCTTGCGTCGCGTGAGTCGCGTGCAGTGCGGGCGTGCCGACAAGGGAGGAAGCGAAGTCGGACGTGGTTATAGGAATCTCCCGACGTCAGTTTTTCGCGTTGTTCGCGCGCGCAGCGCATGGGGCGGAGAACCCGGAAAAGTGTCGCGGCCCTTGCGGGTCGCCCGCCGGCGTGCGACCCTGCGCGTCCAAGGAGCGCCGGGGCGGGTTTCGGGTCGGAGGGGCGGAGGCGTGCGGCATGGAATCCGGCGTGGGCGCAGAGACCCTCCGGGCATGGGATGCGACCCGTCGGCGGTTGCTGGGATCCCGCGGGGATTGGCGACGACGTCGCGGCGGGGACGGAGGCGGGTTCCCGAGCCGCGGCGCCGCGGCATGAGTCGGGACGGACGGCTTTCCCGTGCCGCTTGCGGCCGATGTGCGCACGAGATCGCTGGCAGTGAGACTTTTCGTTGCGCGGAACGGCTACGGTACTGCGCGACACGTCCGTTGAGAGAAGGAGACGAGCAGATGTTGGGCTACGAAGAGAAGGTGGAGCGCCTCGAACTGCTCGACGCGGTGGCGGAAGCCGGGAGGCTGGCGAGGGGCCTTGACCAGCCGCTCGAGTCCCTGGCGCACGCCGACCAGCTGGACCCGCTCGACGTCGAGGGGATTCTGGCCCTGAAGTCGATAAGTGAGAGGTGCGCCGAGCGCATCGGCGACGCCGCGCGAATCTTGGAGGCTCAGAACGAGGTTCTCTACGCCGAGGAATGGGCAAACGCCAAACCTCGCGAAAACGAGAGATGAGGACCCGAACGAAAGCGGCCATCCAAGCCCGATCAGGGCGTCCATCGCCGTCCGCGCTCATATAAAGCCTGGACATCGGCTGTCCTCGCATTCCCAGTGCCGCCGCGTGCCGTCGCGTTATAATGCTGCAAACGCATTTGTATTGCATTTCGAGCGATGGGAGCGCAGATGCCTGACAGCTACAAG
>ERZ507072.799-NODE-799-length-18515-cov-5.256934_pt1 | contig 18515 bp, 17 predicted proteins | sample MGYA00512864_ERZ507072 | MGnify/ENA metagenome assembly ERZ507072 | reverse complement strand
CACCTCAAAAACACCATCATACACTAAATCAGTAAGTTGGCAGCATCACCGATTTAATAGAGAAATATCATAGAGCTATTAATGAAAGAGTCTCTAATTATCAATTTATAGCAGAGGCCTTGATAAGGCATGATAATAATTTAAGACCTAATGTCTTATTCGAGCTTTTTAGCCGGCTAGGTTTGACTGGTCTTGAAACTTGGCTAATTATGTCTGCAAAAGAGTATGGTTTATATGACAGTGAGGAAAGGATTAAGGAACAGCTCGAGTCAGAGCTTAATAATTTCATTGAAGTTAGAAATGATTCCTCACATGGTGTGCCTGAGCAAATAGGTAGTCAGAGCATACTCCAACGGCACTGTGAGTTAATATTTTTATTAGTTAGCAGCATTACGTCCTTTGTTGAAAGGGAGATTTTTATGCTTTTACAAATGGCTGGAAAAACGCTCAAGATTGGTAATATAACTGAGGTATTTAACAGGGCTGGGGCATCTGTGGCTAAAGTTAATGAAAAATCGCTCATTAGCTTGAGTGTGAATTATGTGTTTGAAGATTCTTTTAACTTTTACACGCAAAAATTCAGTACTGTAAAATTAAATGACGACGACGTGGATGCGGTATTTTCAGCATTGGATAATAATGTGGAAATAGGAATAAAGTGCGATAGACTTCCTAAGAAAAAAACTAACATACATATTTTTTTGTAAGCGAAAACAAGGCGAAGTCATGAGCCTGTCAGTAATCCTGTATAACTGCCTACTCGTTCAAGGTGATCGCTCAGGCGGTCACCAAACTCGATAATAAAACGACTCATCGCAAGCCGCAGTTCTGGATGGGCATACTACATTTTTTCGACGCATTCTTGATCGCCGGATAAATAACCTTTCGTACCGAGTTATCTGTCGGAAACACTTTGTGTTTCTTAATCGCGGCTAGAATCACACTCTTCAGCGATTTGTTAGCGTTTGTGGTGTAGATGGCTTTGCGGATCTCCGGCGAATAGCTGAACTGTTCTTACCCACCCAAAGTGAATACTTGGCTATAAATGAGAGTCTCCCCTCAACCTGAGGGCGATCACTCATTACAATAAAACATCAACTGCATTAATGACCAATACGCGCAGGTTTGCTGCTTCATGAGCAACGTCCGCTTCTGGCACAAAGCAGACATTCATATTCACTTTTATCCCCCACCCTCCCTATCCCCCACCGCCACGCTCGCCGACAGCCCCGCCACCAGCTCAACGCCCTCCGGCAACCTGTCGATATGAATGCGCACCGGCACGCGCTGCGCAAGCCGCACCCAGCTGAAGGTGGGCTCGACGTCGGGCAGGCCCAGCCCGCCCGTTTCGTCGTTGCTGTCCCCAATCCCATGCCCGATGCTCTCCACGTGCCCCGTGATGACAGGCTCGTACCCCATCAGCACCACCTGCGCGGCATCCCCGACGCGAATATGGCGCAGCTTGGTCTCCTCAAAGTACCCTACCACCCAGAAGCTGTGCGCATCGACGATGGCGACCTTTGTCTCCCCCGCCGTCGCGTAGTCTCCGGGGCGAAGCCGCAGGTGCGTGACGTATCCCGAGACCGGCGCGCGCACGGTGGCGTGCGCCAGATTCAGCTCTGCAAGATCCAGCGCGGCCAGCGCGCCGTGATAATTGGCCGCCGCGACGTTTGCCGCGCTGCCGGTTTGCTGCAAATCCTCGCTCGAGATGGCGTTTTTAATCAGGGTACGGCGATGGGCCGCGTCCTGGCACATCAGCATCTCATGGCGTTTCGACTCGACGTCCGCCTGCGCGCTGACCACCGCCAGCTTAAGCCAGCGCGGATCGATGGTGTAAAGCACATCGCCCCGGTTCACCCACTGATTGTCCCCCACGGCCACGCTGATGACCGGCCCGGAGACGTCCGGCGCAATCTGCACCACGTCCGCCCGCACGCGGCCGTCGCGGGTCCACGGCGTTTGCGCGTAGTGTTTCCACATCATAAACGCCAGAAGCGTGGCCGCCGCGACGACGCTCAGCGTCAGCGCATAGCGAGCCAGTAAAGAGAGCAGTGATTTCATGACAATAACCCCAACGCGGTCAGGCCCTGCATCAGCAGGAAAAAGGTGACAATCCAGGTTGAAACATCCATCAGCGGGCGAAACGGCAAGCGCCGGTAGAGCCTGCTGAGAGAGAAAAGCGCGACGAGGCCCAGCGTGCAGACCAGCGCCGCGAGGGCGACCGTCAGCAGCCCCGGAATAAAAACGCCGCCGATATTGAGATCGTTAACCATGGTCTGGCCCCCGTAATGCGCAGTGCAGATCCGCCAGCCTGAAGACCAACTGGCGCGTATGTTCATCTGCCGCAGGCAGATGGCGTTCGATAAGGGTGACGATGCGTTCGCGTAAGGCGTGGCGGTCTGCGGCGTTTATCTGCTGAAAAAGCGCGTCAACCTCACTGCCGGACGGCGCGTCACTGCGGCGTAAATGCATGACCGCCAGCCCCAGACGCAGCGCGTGTAAAAGCCGCTCGAGCGCCTGCTCCGGCGCGCGCGCGCTGCGCTGTAAACGCGGCAGCAACAGGGCGGTTCGGTCCATCATCAGGTTTGTCCAGTGCGTTTCATCAACCCGCAGCGCGCCCTTCACGCTGCGGCGAATGTCGCGCTGGCAGAGGTTCAGCAGACGCGCGATGGCGCCGTCCGCCTGCACGGTTTGCAGCAGGCTCATGCTGATGACGGCAAAGCCGGTCGCGGCAAATAGCGCGATGGCGGTGTTGGCCGCAACGGCGAAGTCTCCGCTGTAGTGCGCCCCCAGCTCGCACAGAATGGGCAGGGTCAGGGTGATGCCCATCGCCATAAACGTGGTGGGCGGGCGCGCCTGAAGCGACCCGGCCAGCAGATACGCAGGGGCAAGCACCGCCACCAGCACCGGGAAATCGCTCACCAGCGGCAGCAGCGCAAAGCTGTAGAACAGGCTAATGACCACGCCCCAGAATGAGCCAATGATGTATTTCACGATGTGCGGCGCCGGAGTGTCGAAGCTGCCAAACAGCGTGCAGCAGACGCCGAGTATCGAAACCGCCGTACCGCCATCCGGCCACGCCGAGAAGATCCAGACCAGACAGCCGCTCAGGATGATGCCGAAAGCCCCCAGCGCCGTGCGGGCGGCAGTAAGAGGATCGCGATGGAAAACGTAGCCTTTCGCCGCGCGGGTTTGCACCTCCCCAAACACGGGTTTGGCGTGGAGTATGGCCCCGGAAAGACGTTCGCACTGCTGCAGAAGCGCGATAGCCTCCGAGAGGTAGCGGATAAAACTGACCTGCAGCGCGTCGTCAAACGACTGTGCCTGCACGGCAAACCGATCGATGAGAAGCGCACAGCGGAGTCGCAGCGCCTCTGCCGTGCTGCTGGCACCCGCGCCTTCAGCGGCAAGCCAGGCCTGAACGTCCTCCAGCAACGCCTGCGCGTCGGCGGGCAGGGTTTCGATCGCTGGCAGGCGATCGTGCAGTTCACAGTTGACGATGACCAGCCGCGCCAGCCGATCGTGGATCGCTTTTCTGGCCTGCCGCACCGGGGCTGAGAGGGCAAAATCATACGGAATATGGTGGCTGATGCCCTGCAGGAACTGCAGCGCCAGGGCCAGATGCAGGGGGCCGGAAGCCGCATCGGGTTTACCCGCTAAGGTGTCAGCCACCCGATCGCGCGCGGCCTGTAACGTCTGGGATAATTTAGCGTTGAACAGCCCTGATACGCGCGCGGGCAGCACGTAGCGGTGGATCAGCGCCGCGCAGAAAATCCCAATCGCGATCTCCAGCACGCGAACGATTGCGACGTTAAAGATGCCGCCGGGATCGGACACCGCCGGAAAACCAATCAGGCTCGCGGTATAGCCTGCCAGCACAAAGGCGTACGCCCGGGGCGTGCGTTCCAGCAGGGAGAGCCACAGACAGAATACGATCCAGCCCGTCAGCACCGCGCTGCACAGGACTGACGTATTCGCGAAGGCAGGCACAATCACAACGGTCGCGCTGGCACCCGCCACGGTACCGGCCAGCCGGTAGAGGCTTCTGCTCAGCGATGCTCCGACCGAGGTCTGCGACACGATGTAAACCGTAATAATGGCCCACGAGGGACGCTCAAGGCCGATCGACAGCGCGAGGTAATAAGCCAGCATCGCCGCGGCAAAACTCTTAGCGGCGTAGATCAGCGCGCCCGCATCGTTGCGCAGCGCGGCGGGGAGATGCACGGGATGAGATAGGATGTTTTTCATGCCGGGATTATTACCGGCTTGCAGACCCGCTTAAATACTCTATTCTGTCAAAAAATACCTAAATATTGCCAGAATCGTGAAGCCTCAACCTGCAACTACGCTGTATGACCCCGACTCTACCGCCAGCCCGGCGGTGGCGCGTCATCTGGACTTCGTGGACTACGCCGCGGAAGTGCCGGTGCATACCCACCGCAAGGGGCAGCTGATTATTGCCCGATACGGTGCGGTCAGCTGTTACGCGGAGAATGATATCTGGATCGTGCCGCCGGACTGCGCCGTCTGGATCCCCGGCGGGATCCCGCACAGCGCCAAAGCGACCTGGAACGCGCATCTTAACTATCTGTTTATTGAGCCCGGCGCGGCGGCGCTGCCGGAGAGATGCTGCACCCTGGCGATCTCGCCGTTGATTAAGGAGCTGGTCGATCGTCTGACGCGCGAAGGCGTGGATTATCCCCCCGACGGCCACGTCGCCAGATTGACCCGTGTCACGCTTGACGAGCTCGCCAGCATGCCGCAGCAGAAGCTGAGCCTGCCGGTCTCGACCGATCCGAAAATTCGCGCCATGGCGGACGCGCTGGTTAGCCGACCTGAGGACAGAAGCACCCTTAAGGACTGGGCGAAACGGCTCGCCCTCAGCGAGCGCTCCTTTGCCCGGCTGATGCAGCGCGAGACCGGGCTGAGCTTCGGGCGATGGCGCCAGCAGCTGCATTTGATTATTGCCCTGCGGGAGCTGGCAAGCGGCGTGCCCGTCCAGAACGTGGCGGCAACGCTCGGGTACGAATCGGTGAATGCGTTTATCACCATGTTCCGAAAAGCGATGGGCAGCACGCCCGCCCACTACTTTGCCGAACGGAAAAACAGCGGCCGTTAGCCCGGCCCCTCGCTCCCCGCCGCCAGCAGCGGCACCACCACGTCGCTGATGGGCACCGCAATACCGTGTTTGTGGCCGTAGCGCTGGATAACCCCGTTGCGAATATCCCACTCCATCGGGCGATCGGCCTGACGGTCGGCAAGGATCGAGGTGCCCAGGTCCTCAGGTGCACGCTGGAAGTTCGCCAGGATCTCCTGCGCCACGCCATCGTCCAGCTTCGCTCCTTCGGCGCGGGCGACGGCAAGCCCCTCGCGCAGGTAGGCCAGCGAAAGCTCGCTGATATCCTCCCGCCTGAACATCCCGGCGCGGCGGTTAGAAAGCACCATCAGCCCGGCGACCGCGTTTTGCAGCAGCTTGCGCCAGGCGACGGTGGCGAAATCTGTTGAGAGCTCAACCGCGCAGCGCGTATCGCGAAGCGCCTCCACCACCCGCTGCGCCTGCTGCACGTCCGGCAGCGTCAGGCGCGGCTTCGCCCGCAGCCAGACGGAAGCATCCGGCTCGCGCTGGGCCGGGAACCACACCACCGACGGCAGCACCGCTGCGCCGTTAACCCACGGCTCAAGCTGGGCTTTTTGCTCCACGCCGTTTTGCAGCGCGCAGATCACGGTGTTTTCATCGCACAGGGCCCGCAGCCATCCGGCGCTGTCGGCATTTTGCGTCGTTTTTACCGCCACAAAAACGAGATCGACGGGGCGCGTGATGACGGCCGGATCGGTCAATACCGGGCCGGGCACAACCGTTTCACCCTCGTCGTGGCGCAGGCGCAATTCCGGGTGCGCGGTGCGTCCGCACAGCAGCGGCGTGCGGCCAACGTCATGCAGCACCGCGGCAATGGTGGTCCCAATCGCACCCGGTCCAATCAGCGCAATGGTTGGATAGTCAGACATGAATCACTCCCCTTTTGCTAAGCCTGCTATCAGTTATACCACCCTGAGACGAGCGCGCCACACCCGTTGTCTATACTCAACACACAACAGACAACGGAGTGCGCCATGCCTTTACCTGATTTTAAGTCCTCTGAACCTTTCACCCTCGGCATCGAACTCGAACTGCAGGTGGTTAACCCGCCGGGCTACGATCTGAGCCAGGACTCCTCCGCGCTCATCGCCGCCGTCAAAGACGACATCAAAGGCGGCGAGGTCAAACACGACATCACCGAAAGCATGCTCGAAATCGCCACCGGCGTGTGCCAGAACATCGACCAGGCGGCGGCGCAGTTCTCGGTGATGCAGCAGAGCATCCTGCGCGCGGCGGCGGAGCAGCATATCCAGATCTGCGGCGGCGGGACGCACCCGTTCCAGAAGTGGCAGCGGCAGGAGGTGTGCGACGACGAGCGCTATAACGTCACGCTGGAGCGCTTTGGCTACCTGATTTTGCAGGCGACGGTATTCGGCCAGCACGTGCACGTCGGCTGCCGGACCGGGGACGACGCGATTTACCTGCTGCACGGCCTGTCGCGCTTCGTGCCGCACTTTATCGCCCTGGCGGCCGCCTCGCCGTATATGCAGGGCACGGACACGAAGTTCTCCTCGTCGCGGCTCAACATCTTCTCGGGATTTCCGGATAACGGCCAGATGCCGTGGGTCAACAGCTGGCAGGAGTTCGAGGGGCTGTTCCGCCGCCTGAGTTCCACCAGCATGATCGACAGCATTAAGGATCTGCACTGGGACATTCGCCCCAGCCCGCACTTCGGCACCGTCGAAGTGCGGGTGATGGATACGCCGCTGACGCTCGGCCACGCCATTAACATCGCCGGGCTTATTCAGGCGACGTCGCACTGGCTGCTGACCGCGCGGCCCTATAAGCATCAGGAAAAAGATTTTCTGCTGTACCGCTTTAACCGCTTTCAGGCCTGTCGCTACGGGCTGGAGGGGATCCTGACGGACGTGCACACCGGCGAGCACAAAACCGTGGCGGAAGATATCGCCTGGCTGCTGGAGCAGGTTGCGCCGTCGGCCGAGAAGCTCGGCGCGACGAGCGCAATCAATGAAATTGCCCTGCTGTTAAAGCAGGGCAAGAGCGAGGCGCAGCGCATGCGGGAGTTTATCGCCGACGGCGGCTCGCTGATTTCTCTGGTTCAGAAGCACTGCGAGCTGTGGGCGACGAGTCCGTAAGGCCGTGGCCCCACTCGCGCAGGCGCTGGAACAGCACGAACAGCGCCGGGATAAACAGGATCCCTACCACGGTCGCCACCAGCATGCCGCTGAACACCGTGGTGCCGATGATGCGGCGGCTCTGGGCACCCGCCCCGGTCGCCAGCATCATCGGCAGGACGCCGATAATGAACGACACGGCGGTCATCATCACCGCGCGGAAGCGGCGCGAGGCCCCTTCCCGCGCGGCATCGACAATCGCCATTCCGTCCATGCGCCGCGCGCGGGCAAACTCCACGATAAGAATTGTGTTCTTGGCGGCAAGGGCTATCAATAGCACCAGGCCTATCTGCACGTACACGTCGTTGGCGTAGCCCGCCATCCACAGCCAGACCAGCGCCCCGCCGATGGCGAACAGCACCGAGAACATCACGCTCGCCGGGAGCGTCCAGCTCTCGTACTGGGCTACGAGGAACAGCCACGCCATCACCACCGCCGCCAGCACGATCCATATCGCCTGATTGCCGGTCTGCTGCTCCTGATACGACATGCCGCTCCAGGCGTAGTCGTACCCGGCTGGCAGGTTTTCCGCCAGAATTTCGCCCATCGCCGCCATCGCGGTGCTGCTGCTCACCCCAGCCGCCGCCGAGCCGCTCACCGACACCGACGGGAACTGGTTGTACTGCTGCAGGAACGGTGCGCCGACGCTCGGCGTAATGGTGACGAGGTTGCTCAGGCGCACCCGCTCGCCGCTGTTGCTGCGCACGAACAGCTCGCCGATCTGCTCGGCGCGCTCGCGCCACTGCATCTCGTTCTGCATCACCACGTGGTAGACGCGGTTGTTGACGCTGAAATCCCCGGCGCGCGTGCCGCCAAAGGCGGTTTGCAGGCTGCTGAAGATGCGCGACACCGGCACGTCGAGGCGCGCGGCGCGCTCGCGGTCAACGGTCAGCGTCAGCTGCGGCACGTTGCTGCTCCAGGTGGTGAACACGCGGCTCAGCTGCGGGTGCTGGTTGGCTTTCGCCAGCACCTCACGCGTCACGCGCTCCAGCTCCGCCGGGCTCTGCCCCGCCTGCGCCTGGATGCGCAGGTCGAAGCCGGAGGCGTTGCCCAGCCCCGGCAGCGTCGGCGGCGCGAAGGTCATGATGGTCGCTTCCGGCAGGGCCAGCAGCTGGCGCTGCAGGGTACCCATCACCTCGTCCAGCGGCGGACGCTCGCTCCAGTCCTTCAGCATGATGGAGATAAACCCGCCGTTGGAGGCGCTGGTGCCGTTGAGAATGTTAAACCCGGAGACCTGAATCACGTCCTCCACCGCCGGATTTTTAGCGATGAGTTCGCGCGCCGTGGTCATCACCGCTTCGGTGCGCTCCAGCGAGGCCGCCTCCGGCAGCTGAACGCTGGCGAAGAAGTAGCCCTGATCCTCCTGCGGCAGGAAGCCTTTTGGCATCGACGTAAAGCTGAACGCCACCACGGCCGCCGCGCCTGCGGTGGCCAGCAGCGCCAGCCACGGGCGAAGGTTGAAGACAGTCACGATGCGGGTGTAGACGCCACGCGTGGCCTCCAGCCCCCGGTTGAACCCACGGAAAATCGCTGCGGGCTTTGCCGGGCGCGGACGCAGGAGCATCGCGCACAGGGCGGGCGTCAGGGTCAGCGCCACGAGGCTCGAGAGCGTGACGGCCGTCGAGAGCGTCACCGCAAACTGGCGGTACAGCTCGCCGACAATCCCCGGCAGGAGCGCTACCGGCACAAACACCGCCAGCAGCACCAGCGTCGTCGCGATGACCGGCCCGGCAATCTGGCGCAGCGCCAGCGCGGTCGCCGCCGTGCGGCTCTGCCCTTCCGCCATCAGCGTTTCGACGCTCTCAACCACCACGATGGCGTCATCCACCACCATGGTCAGCGCCAGAATAATGGCGAACAGGCTGAGCGTGTTGGCGGAGTAGCCGAGCGTGTAGAGCACCGCGAAGGTGCCCACCAGCGATACTGGAATAGCGAGCGCGACAATCAGCGTCGCGCGCCAGCTTTGCAGGAACAGGGACACCACGACCACCACCGCCAGCAGGGTGAGCGCCAGCGAGACGCCGATCTCCTTAATGGTGGCGGCAACAAAGGAGGTGGTGTCGAATTTCACCTCGTAGACCAGATCGTCCGGGAAGCGCGTCGAGAGGCGATCCAGCTCCGCACGCACCGCGTCGGCCACGCGCAGGGCGTTGGCGGACAGCGTCGGATAGATGCCGAGGTAGGCGGAGTCGTGCCCGTTCAGCCGCGCGCCGGAGCTGTAGCTGCGCGAGCCGAGCTCGATGGTGGCGACGTCCTTCAGGCGCACCAGCTGGCCCATCTCGCCCGCGCGGATGATGATGTCGGCAAAGTCTTCGGCCTGGCTTAAGCGCCCCAGGCCGTTGATGGTGAGGGTCTGCTGCTGGCCGTTAAACACCGGCGGCGTGCCGACCTGGCCTGCCGCCCCCTGCACGTTCTGTTCGCGCAGCGCCTGCGCCACGTCGTAGGTGGTGACGTTCAGGGCGTTCATGCGGTCCGGACGCAGCCAGATGCGCATGCTGTAGTCGCGCGCGCCAAACATCTGCACCTGCCCGACGCCCGGCAGACGCGACAGCGCCTCGCGCACCTGGGTGCTGGCGTAGTTACTCACAAACAGCGGCGTGTGGGTGTTTTCCGGTGAGTAAAGACTTACCCCCATCATCAGGTTGGTGGCACGCTTGCGCACCTGCACGCCGTTTTGCTGCGCTTCGGTCGGGAGCTGCGCCACGGCCTGCGAGACGCGGTTCTGCACGTCGATGGCGGCGAGGTCCGGATCGGTGCCCGCCGCGAAGGTGATGTTCAGGCTATACGAGCTTTCGTCCGAGCTGGTGGACTCCATGTAGAGCATGTGATCCACGCCGTTCAGCTGGGTCTCCAGCGGCGTGGCGATAGCCTCCGCCACGTCAGCCGAGCTGGCGCCCGGCCAGCTGGCAGACACATTCACCACCGGCGGCGCGATCTGCGGGTACTGCTCCACCGGGATAATTCTCAGCGCAATGGCCCCCAGCAGGGTGATGACCAGCGCAATCACCATCGCGAAGCGCGGGCGTTTGATGAAAAACGTCAGCATGATGGCTCCTTATTCAGTATCTGGACGGCCGCGCCGGGCTGCACGCGCTGCGCGCCGTCAGTAATCGCTCGCTCACCGGGCTTCACGCCGGAGGTAATCCGGAACTGCTGGCCGATCTGTCCGGCGACCTTCAGCGGCCGCATTTCGGCTTTGCCGTCGGCGTTAACCACCCAGGCAAAGAACCCGTCGCCGTTCTGCTGGACCGCCGCGGCGGGCAGGGTCAGAACCGGCTGCTCGCTGGCCGGGCGTAGCGTCACGTTCACGCTGCCGCCGGGCAGCAGCTGATGGCGCGGGTTAGCAAACTCGGCGCGCAGCATCACGCTGGCGGTGCGCGGATCGATGCGGTTGTCCACGGACGTCAGCTCGCCGATGACGCGCTGGCCGTTGCTGTCAATGAACGCCTGCCAGGCCTGCTTCATGGCGCTGATATCCGCATGCTGTCCGGCTTTGGTGGCAAATGCGCCCTCTTCCAGCGCAAAGGCGATGCGAATGGGATCGAGCTGCACCACCTCCACCAGCACGCCGCTGGCAGGGTTGACCAGGCTGCCGACGTGGAACTGGCTGTGCCCCACGCGACCGTCGATCGGCGAGGTAATGCGGGTGTAGTTCAGGGTGACATTACGGGTTTCGAGCCGGGCTTTGGCCTGCTCCAGCGCGGCGCTCGCCACGTCCCTTTGCATGCGGGCGTTGTCCACGTCGTGACGGCTGATGGCGTTGCTGCTGCCCAGGCTTTCAAAGCGGGAAAGCTGCTGCTGCGCCTGACGCAGCGTGGCTTCGGCGCTTCTTACCTCGGCCTGCGCCAGACGCAGGGCGGCGCGCGGCTCGGCGTCGTCCAGCTCAAACAGCACATCGCCTTTTTTCACGTACTGCCCGTCGCGGAAGTGGATTTTGGCGATCGCGCCTTCGGTACGCGCGCGCAGCTCAACGGTGTGGATGGCTTCGATGCGGCCCGGGATCTGGCGCTCGGCGGCGTGGGCGGTCTGCTCCACGGTGGCGACACGAACGGGGATGGCGGCAGCGAATACGGGTTGCAGGGTGCAGGCGAGGAGCGCGAACAGGAGTGGGAGTTTCATTAAGAGGTACCTCAGATGTGTTCCCCTCACCCCGGCCCTCTCCCACAGGGAGAGGGAGGTCAGAGTCCCCTCTCCCCATGGGAGAGGGTTAGGGTGAGGGCAAAAGGTTATGCAGCCTTACGGAACCTGCGGGTCAGTCGCTTCTCGATTTCGACGACGAAGAACATCACGCCCGCTACCGCCAGGGTCACAAACCAGTAGCGCAGCGGCAGCGCTTCGGTGCCGAACAGCATCTGCATCAACGGCAGGTAGATAATCGCCGCCTGGAGCAGGAACAGCACGCCCGTCACCAGCCAGATCCCTTTGTTCGCCAGCAGGCCGCGGTTCAGGGAGAACCCTTCGGTGTTGCGGCAGTTAATCATGTACACCCACTGGGCGCAGACCAGCATCTGCAGCAGCACGGTGCGGATGAACTCCGCGCTGTGGCCGCGCGGGGCCAGCCAGGCTTCCAGCGCAAAGGCGGCGATGGCAATCATGGTGCCAACGAAGGCCACGCGCCACACGGCGTAGGCGTCCATCACGTGCTGCCCGGTCTGACGCGGCGGACGGCGCATGATGTTGCGCTCGGCGGCCTCAAAGGCCAGGCCGAAGGAGAGCGTGGCGGAGGTGGCCATGTTCATCCACAGGATCAGCACCGGCGTCAGCGGAATGATGTTCCCCGCCAGCAGCGCAATCACAATCAGCAGCCCCTGCGCGAGGTTGGTCGGCATGATGAACAGGATGGTCTTCTTCAGGTTATCGTAAACGCGACGCCCCTCTTTCACCGCGCTGGCGATGGTGGCGAAGTTATCGTCCGTCAGGACCATGTCCGCCGCCTCTTTGGTCACTTCCGTGCCCTTGATGCCCATCGCGATGCCGACGTCAGCCTGACGCAGCGCCGGGGCATCGTTCACGCCGTCACCGGTCATGCCGACGATTTCGCCTTTGTCCTGCAGCGCTTTCACCAGGCGCAGCTTATGCTCCGGGCTGGTACGGGCGAAGATGTCATACTTCACCGCGGCTTCCGCCAGCGCGGCGTCGTCCATTTTCTCCAGCTCGTAGCCGGTGACCGCCTGCTCGCTGTTGGTGATCCCCAGCATCTGGCCGATGCTCATCGCCGTCTGCGGGTGATCCCCGGTGATCATCTTCACGCGGATCCCCGCCTGCTGGCAGGCGTTAATCGCATCAATGGCTTCCGGACGCGGTGGATCCATCATCCCGGCGATGCCGAGGAAGATCAGGCCGTTGCTCAGGTCGTCGTGGGTCAGCGCCTGCTCGCCGTTCGCTGGCTTAAATGCCGCGGCCACCATGCGCAGCCCCTGACGCGCATAGCGCTCCATCTCGCTTTCCCAGTACGCGCGGTTGAAGACTTCCGCACCGTTGCGGGTCTGCTGCTCGGCGCACAGGGCGAAAATGACGTCCGGCGCGCCGGTGATCAGGATCTGCTCCTCACCGCCAATCTGGTAGTGGGTGCTCATGTACTTGTACTGCGAGTCGAACGGGATCTTGTTAACCAGCGTGGTCATGACCGGCTCAAGGCTGGCCTTCGCCGCCAGCACCTTCAGCGCGCCCTCGGTTGGGCCACCGGTGATGCCCCACAGGCCGCGCTCGTCCTGAATCAGCTGGCTGTCGTTACACAGGTCGATGGTGCGCAGGTACTGCTCCAGCACGGTGCCCGGCTGGATGTGGACCGGCTCATCGCTGCCTTCCAGGTAGATGTTGCCGACCGGCTCGTAGCTGTTGCCGTCCACGCGGTAGCAGGCGTCAGCGGTGATAATGGCTTTGACCGTCATCTCGTTCATGGTCAGGGTGCCGGTTTTATCCGAGCAGACCACGGTCATCGCGCCCAGGGTTTCAACCGTCGGCAGCTTGCGGATAATTGCCCGCTTGCGCGCCATCGCCTGCACGCCCAGCGAGAGGATGATGGAGATAATCGCCGGCAGACCTTCCGGCACGGAGGCCACCGCCAGGCTAATCAGGGAGAGCAGCAGCTCGCCCATCGGGATCTCGCGGAACACCAGGCTGAAGACGAACAGCGCGGCCATCATCGCCAGGATAATGGCGAAGATCGCTTTACCCAGCTTGTCCATCTGCACCAGCAGCGGCGTGCGGTGCTTTTCGATGCCCGCCATCATCTGGTTGATGTGGCCAAGCTCCGTATCCTTACCGGTCGCGGTGACCACACCTACGCCGCCGCCCGCGCTTACGGTCGTCCCGGAAAAGACCATATTGGTGCGATCGCCCAGCGGCAGTTCGCCGTTCAGCGGATTAATGTGTTTATCCACCACGGTAGATTCACCGGTCAGAATCGCCTCTTCCACGCGTAAATTATGCGCTTCGATTAAACGCATATCCGCCGGAATACGATCTCCCGCGCGTAATACAATAATATCGCCCGGGACTATTTCAGTTGTGGGTATAGTTTCGTGAGTGCCGTTACGAATAACGCGCGCCTCGCTGGAGAGCATATTGCGAATACTCTTCAGGGATTTTTCCGCGTTGCTTTCCTGAATATGGCCAATTAAGGCATTGATTACCGCCACGCCCAGAATAACCAGCGTATCAACCCAGTGGCCCATTATTGCCGTTAATACGGCGGCGGCCAGCAGGACATAAATCAGCACATCATTAAAATGGGCCAGAAAACGCAGCCAGGCGGGTTTGCCTTTTTTCTCCGGCAGCGCGTTCGGACCTGATTTTTGCAGACGCGCCTGCGCCTCTGCACGATCCAGACCGCTGGCCTGGCTCTGCGTGTGGGTAAGCACCTGCTCTACGGTCTGCTGGTATGCCAGCCCGCCGGAAGGCGGCACGTTTGGGGACAATTTTTTTTCGGTCATCGTATTTTTCCTTCAATATCCGGTGAACAGAAGCCTGAATTCCTTTCTGGCTTAAATAAATTCATTTTTAAGTCTTGCGGGTAAAATTGATCTAACGCAATATAATGACTTCTCGGTTATTCAAAACTGATTAAAACTATTTCGATGACCTGATTTTTACAAAATATTTCTAAACCAACATTAAACGAGGGGGAACCATGTTTGGTATTTATCGCGGACGACGCCTGGCGTTATACATTGTCGCAGCCATTGTTATTGCCACGTTAATTGGTTATAGCACCTATACATTTGTAAAATTATTTTCCTGATAAAGACGTTCATTTACATAACGCGATATTAATATAAATGCCGGGTCGTATTTTGTTATTTATCCGCTAAATAATATCCTCGTTTTATTCAATAACGTCTGAATCGCTGATATTGCTTTACGTTACAGGATGCCGGACAATGACATTTTTAACTGACGATTAACATTACGATGAAACACCCGCTAGAATCGCTGCTTACGGCAGGCGGCATTTTATTGCTGGCCCTGCTCTCCTGCCTGCTGTTACCCGCGCCGTCGCTGGGTCTGGTGCTGGCGCAGAAGCTGGTTCAGACCTTTCACATGGTCGATCTGAACCAGCTTTACACCATTCTGTTCTGCGTGTGGTTTTTACTGCTGGGTGCCATCGAATTCTTCGTCCTGCGTTTCGTCTGGCGCCGCTGGTTTTCACTGGCCTCGTAAGCCAATAAAAAAACCGGGTGGCGACTTCGCCTTACCCGGCCTGTGATGGCAATTTTCCAGACCCGCCAGGGCGGAAAACAGCTCAGTGCGCCTGACTGTGGTTCTCCTTGCGGTACGCACCAGGCGGCTGGTTGAACGTCCGGGTGAAGATACGGGTAAACGTCTGCTGCGAGTCAAACCCGTAACGCAGGCAGATGTCGTAGACCCGAGCGTCGGACTCACGCAGATCGTGCGCCGCCAGCAGCAGCTTGCGCTCACGGATATAACGCCCCAGACTCTCCCCTTTGTACTGCATAAACAACCGCTGCAGGTGCCACTTCGAGTAGCCCGCGTGGCGGGCAATCTCTTCTATACGTAATGGCTGGTGCAGATTGTCGTCGATCCATTCGACGATAGTGTCGATGACTTGAGCGGAAATGGTCATGCTGCTGTCCCCCTCTGCTTCTCGCTTAAACATTATTCCCACCACGCGCGAAAGGTTTGCGTGGCGTCATTCACCCGGACGGGCTCGCCCAGCGCCGGTGTCAATAGCCGATAGTTTTTATCCTTGCTGGCTTTAGCCAGCTGGATCAGCGGATCGTTCCACGTATGTTTCGCCAGCACGAAGCGTCCGTTATGCCCGGGCACTACGGCTTTCGCGTTCAGATCCACAGAGGCCTGCGCCGTTTCCTCCGGCAGCATGTGGATGTACTTCCAGTCCTGGTCGTACTGGCCGTTTTCCATGATGGCGACATCCACGCCATCAAACTGCTCGCCGATGGCCTTAAAGTGCGGGCCGTAGCCGGAGTCCCCGCTGTAATAAACCTTCTGCTCTGGCGTGACGAACATAAAGCTGCCCCACAGGGTTCGATCGCGCTTGATGCCGCGCCCGGAGAAGTGGCGCGCCGGCAGAACATGCACCGTCAGTTCATCGCTGATGCGTACCGACTGGTTCCAGTCGCGCTCGTCAATAATCTCAGGCTTCATCCCCCAGTAGCGCAGATGGGATCCCACGCCCAGCGGCGTCACCACGCGCTTCACCTTCGGCAGTAGCGCCCTGATGGTGGCGTAATCCAGATGATCGTAGTGATCGTGCGAGATTATCAGCAGGTCGATTTCCGGCATGCTTTCAGCGCGCCACGGGTACTCCCCGGCAAAGGCTTTATTCAGAAACGAGAACGGCGCGGCATAGTTGCTGAGCACCGGGTCAATCAGGATGCGTTTGCCCGCGAGCTGCAGGTACCACGAGGAGTGACCGAGCCACACCAGGGTGTCCTGCTCCAGCGGCAGGCTCGCAAGATCGGTTTTCACCAGCGGCAGCGGCTGGGCCGGGCGCGCGTTTTCGGTTTTTTTGATCAGAAAATCCCACGTCGCGACCAGCATGTTTTTGTCGCCGTTATAACCCGGCGTCGGCAGCGTATTGTGGAATTTCCCCTCGCGATACTGAGGGGAGGCCTCCACTTCGGTGAGCTGCTCACCCTGCGGTGGCTGACCAAATCCGGCATTCAGTACAAACGGTAAACTCGCAGCTGAAGCAATAATCATGATTAACACCACGCAGATGAAGAGAGGTTTTTTCATATCCAGACCCGAAAACGCGCCCCATCCGATAGTTTGCGCGGGGTAAACTTGATTATGAGTGAGTAAGCACTCATTATAGATATGATGATAAAGTCGTCAAGACGTTTTCGATCTTTGACATTCCGCGTTGCAGCGTGTCAAAGCACGTGTTTCAATCAGGGTTTTTATAATTGACAGGGGGAAAAATTTAGTGGCACGTCCGAAGAGTGAAGATAAAAAACAGGCCTTACTGGAAGCCGCAACGGTGGCATTTGCACAGTCAGGTATTGCCGCCTCAACGTCGTTAATCGCCCGTAACGCGGGCGTCGCCGAAGGGACCCTGTTTCGCTACTTTCCCACTAAAGACGATCTGCTGAATGCCCTCTATCTGCACCTGAAGCAGGATCTCTGCCAGGCCATGCTGGCAAACCTCGATCGCACCATCACGCTGCCCAAAGAACATACCCGCAATATCTGGAACAGCTACGTGGACTGGGGTATTCGTAACCCCGTTTCTCATGCGGCTATCCGCCAGATCGGCGTCAGTGAAAAGCTGAGCGCCGAAACGGAACAGGCGGTGAAAGAGATGTTCCCGGAACTCCATGAACTGTGCCGCCGCTCGGTGCGTCAGGTGTTTATGTCAGATGAATTTAAAACGTTTGGCGATGCGCTTTTCTTATCGCTGGCCGAATCCACGATGGAATTTGCCACTCGCGACCCTTCCCGCGCCGTTGATTTTAAAGCGCTCGGTTTTGAAGTGATGTGGCGCGGGCTGGCCCAGGAAGAGAGCGATGGACAGTAAATCCTTGCAGGAGCACGCAATGCGCGTGGCCCTTGAGTTGCCCTTCACCGAACACTGCTGGCCGTTTGGGCCGGAGTTTGATGTGTTTAAAGTGGGCGGAAAGATTTTCATGATCGTCGCGGTCGCGCACGGGCGACCGCACGTCAGCCTGAAGTCAGACCCGGAGAAATCACTGTTAAATCAGCAGATCTATCGCGGGATAGAGCCGGGTTACCATCTGAGTAAAAAGCACTGGATTTCCCTTTACGGCACTGACGACGTGACGCCGGAACTGGTTACCGACCTCATTAATGATTCGTGGAATCTGGTGGTGGATAAGCTGCCGAAAAAAGACCAGAAGTGGATCCGGCCGGTCTGATTGTTCGTCTGAGACGAACAGATTAAGCGCTCGAATTGCACTTATCTTTTTCCGCGTCCCGCTGTAATCTGCATTCCTTTCGCGCCCGCGAGCGGGCGAATTTCATCACCAGGAGTTGTTATGGATATCATTTCTGTCGCCCTGAAACGCCACTCTACCAAGGCGTTCGACGCAAGCAAAAAACTGACCGCGGAAGAAGCGGAAAAAATCAAAACCCTGCTGCAGTACAGCCCGTCCAGCACCAACTCCCAGCCGTGGCACTTCATTGTAGCCAGCACCGAGGAAGGAAAAGCGCGCGTGGCAAAATCCGCCGCGGGCACCTATGTGTTCAACGAACGCAAAATGCTGGATGCGTCCCACGTGGTGGTGTTCTGCGCGAAAACCGCGATGGATGACGCCTGGCTGGAGCGCGTCGTGGATCAGGAAGAGGCCGATGGCCGTTTCAACACGCCGGAAGCCAAAGCCGCAAACCATAAGGGCCGCACCTACTTCGCCGACATGCACCGCGTGGATCTGAAAGATGACGACCAGTGGATGGCGAAGCAGGTTTACCTGAACGTCGGTAACTTCCTGCTGGGCGTGGGCGCGATGGGCCTGGACGCGGTACCGATTGAAGGTTTCGACGCCGCCATTCTCGACGAAGAATTTGGCCTGAAAGAGAAAGGCTTTACCAGCCTGGTGGTGGTACCGGTTGGGCACCACAGCGTGGAAGATTTCAACGCCACGCTGCCGAAGTCTCGCCTGCCCCTGAGCACGATTGTAACTGAGTGCTGATCCTTTGTGGCACGCTGGGTTCCGGCGTGCCTGTTTTCACTACCGTATACTCCCGTTGTGTATAGATGCATCCGTTAGCAGGCAAATAATTTGTAACAGCACAGAAAT
>ERZ507072.766-NODE-766-length-19073-cov-4.617993_pt1 | contig 19073 bp, 16 predicted proteins | sample MGYA00512864_ERZ507072 | MGnify/ENA metagenome assembly ERZ507072 | reverse complement strand
CTTTATAACTTTTTCCCTCTAACAAAGTATATTTATGCATATTAACTGTGATAATTTCATTAGGTGCAATATCTTTATTAGCTATAGCCCTATACTCGCCAAATTGGAAAGCAGTCGTTTGAGTACTTGTAGAGAACCTAATATCAATATAGATTCTTTTATATGTTGTAGAACCAACATTCTTTAGCGTAATCTTTTGTTCTAATGGGGTATAACTTAATTTCAAGTCTCGCAAGTAAGCATTTTGAGTTGTTTCTATTATCACTTCTCGTGGTACGACCGTAGAAATCGGAAACCAACTTCCTACTACAAAATTAGGTCTATTACTATTGTCATACTTAGCCGTGGAAAGAAAAGGTATAGCAACGTAAGTCCCAGTAGCTAAATTAGAACCATTTCCACCGATTTGTACTTGAAAATTACCATTGCTTACAGTGTTTGATTCCGTCCTAAAATAAACAGGTTTCCCACTTTTGAACAGAGCGAAGCCGAAATAACAATCTTTCGTTATATCAATATCTTCGAGATTAACTCTATCATCTTCACCTGATGGAGGTTTAACTCGGAATGCACAAGACCCAAGCACACCACCATTGCTTGTAGCCCTTGCGGTAGCAATAAAACCATGAATAGGACTAGTAGCTCTACTATTGTATCCCCTGAAATCACCCAAGCGATAAGGTTCTGCGCTTCCTCCCGAAGGTCTCTCATACGAATATCCGTTATAGTGATTTTCGTCACCATCTATAAAATAAGCATTGTACAAAGACTCTAGAGTGTTATAATATGGAACAGAAATTCCATAGTTCCCATCTCTAGCCTTATACCAATTATCGGGAAAAGGTGAAGGGTAACAAGTTGGTTTATACTTTGCCCAAATGTTTATATTAGCATTCTTAATCAAAGTACCCAAATCATTACTACTAAGTCCAAAGCAATTCTTAACATCATCTATACTAATTGGAGCAACTATTTTTCCATTAACTATACTCATATTGATAACTATTAAATTCGACAATAGCGGATAGCTATTTCTAACTATCCGCTTTAACTAACACTTATTCACTTGCAACAGTTGATGCAATAGCAAGACTGACTTCTTCAATAAGATTAACTACATCAGTAAGTTTACTTTTAAGAACACCACTAATGTTATAAGTCAGTAAGCCATTACCATTATTATTAGCATTAACGTTACCGATATAGTTTCCACTAATATCATCATAAATGACCATATTTACATCTTTAATAACATTAGCTGTTGGATTTACATTATAAGTAATCTCAACACGATAATCATCTTTTGTGTAAGTAGCAGTAGTCTGCTCACTCTTAGAATTAATTTTCAAATTCGTTGCCATAATCTTTAATTTTAATTGTTATACAATATGTTATTTATCACTATTTATTCATAAGAAGTTTATTATCATTAGTTAATCGCTCAACTTCACTTTCAAGATATGTTACTCTAGCTTTTAATTTTGATACTTCATCATCAACTTGTTCAATAGCACCAAAAGCAGTTGCTATAAGTTTTGGAGACCAATAATTAATTTTATAATAACCATTTTCATCAGTCTCTACAATATCACTCATATAAGGATTGTTTAATACGTGCTGGGCAATCCAACCGATAGACCTTGTGTTGTCCTTTTTCCAAGCGAAGCCATAAGTGCCACCCATTGCCTTGATGATGCCCAAGTAGTCCAGCTTCCGCAAATCCTGCTTCAAGCAGATGTCTGAGGATGAATAAGCAGTAATACCACCAGTAGCTAGAATACCACCATTTACGTTTAATTTTCCAGTACCCGTCATTCCAATATTTACATTACCTCCACCATTACATAAATTAACATTAGTCTTAGAATACCAATTTAAACATAATGCTGAAGTAAAATCCTCTATTACATTAGTATCTTCTGCAAAATTAGCATTACTTGTTGCTATATATATATCTTTAAACTTCGCCGCTCCATTAGTTCTTATCTGCCAATTATATGAGTTTACTTGAGACTTCATATTTTGTACACAAAGATAACCACTGTCATCAGCATTACCTATATATAAGTCACCACCACTAGCTGATATTCTCGCATTAGCATTCATCGCTCCACCACCCAATGGGAGATACTTACCACTAAGGATGTCATCTGTAAATTGACTAAGAGCTGTAGGTCTATTTGAAATACTACTCCATGTCAAGTCACTTTCATCAAGTAAACGTATCCAATCTGACCAAGTAGAGTTATCACCATTACGTTGTCTAATATATAATCCTTTCCAAGTATATGCTTTAGCCATTTGCCAATTATATGCATCATTTCCTCCACTAAATGTAGTAAGTACTCCAGTAGTTGGAACATTAGAATGAGTGGTATATGCAAATACTGAAGCATTACCTTTTATATCATTAGCATTATGAGTTTCACTAGAACTCCACCATCCTAAATCTCGAAATAATTTATATGCGTGATAATTATCTACTTTATCAGCGTTTGTTGCTGTTGCAGCATTACCACTAATACTTCCGCTAGAGGTGATATAACCGCTATCGTTACTAAGAGAACTTATCTTTGTAGGTATATCAGAAATCAAAGCAATAGTTCCACTTTTATGTGGATGACATATAATAGCATCAGTTCCATCTTTTACGTATTTCCAAAGAGCATTACTTGACGAAAAATAAAAACAAGACCTATCTGAATTTGTAGAACCTAATATAAGTCCTGCCCAACCATCACCTGCTGTTTTAATAAGGATACCTTCATCATCACCAGAACCATAAATTCTTCCTCCAAATATAGCACCTGTACCATTTAAATTTCCTGTAAGTGTTCCACCAGTAAGAGGTAAATAACTTGTATTATCATAAGCCCTATTACCTAAACCTAACCATTTCTGTAGCTCACCTTTTCTTACATCTTTATAATATACAGTATTATTAACATACTTTGTTCCCACCATATAGGCTATTTCGCTTGATAATAATCCATCACCACCAAATCCACAATATATATCATATGACCCATTATAATCTTTTATTTTCAAAGCCCTTGTAGCATCACCTCCAGCAGAAGCACTTCCTGCATAAGAATGAGTATGTCCAAGCTTACTGTAAATATTAGCAGCATCCGCAGACTTCAAGTAAGCACTAAGGCTTTGGTGGCTGGTGAGGAACGTGCTGCCTTTAACTACGCTGATAGTAGTGCCATTCTTGGTAATAGACGTAACCGCATTACCGCTGCCACTGACAGAGATGGCAGTAGCACTACCACCTTCCAAGCTGGAGATACGAGAATCAAGAGCCTTGATAGAGTAGGCAGAAGCAATCTCTGAAAGGTTTTCCGTAGTAAGCCTGATAGCATCAGCATAAGCCTTTACAGAGCCGTTGAGACCACCGCCACTGGATGATGATGTTCCCACACCATAGGCAGACACTCCACCACTAGTATAGAGGTTTGCCACCTCGTTAGTCGTAGTGTTCGTAATCTTCAACGCCTTATTGGTTGCATCATACTCTAATTTAATGTTTCCAATAGAAATATATTTTCCATTAGGTAAAACTATACTACCATTAATATCTGTAGTTCCATTAAAATCGTTACCCCAAAGTTTACGAGCAGTTGTAAGCTGTAAAGCCTTTTTAGCAGAACCATTTGTAAAGTAACCTTGTAAAGTAGTAATACTTGTTTTATTAGCAGATATATTAGAAGCATTAGTTCCTTCAGCTTTTTTAGCTCTTGATACTTCATTTGAAATAGAAGTATTAATACCATCTATAATTCCACTTAATGTATCTGTTTGTGCAATATTAGCAAGGAAGTTCACTACCTCATTCCACTTATTTATAATACCGTCAGCAGTTTCTTCATCAGTAGTTATTAAAGAATACCAACTATAAGCGCTATCCCAATTTGTTACTTTAGTAGATGTAATTCCATCTAATACAGTTTTATTACTATGACTATGTTTTACTGATACAGCACTATCCCAAGAACTTTGTTTAGTTGTTGTTGGAATAGAATATCCAGAAGCAAAACTAACAGCAAATGTACCACTAGTTGTAATACTCTTTGTTGCACAAGTTAAACCTGTAGGAAGTGTAAGTCCTACAGATGTTACAGTACCTTTATTTGTAGTATAACCTTTTTCATCTATTTCAGCTTTAGTATAATAATTAGCTAAAGATTGATGAGTAATTAAATAACCTGCATCATTAGTAAGTTGACTTACTTTTGTAATTCTATCTGTAATATCTATCCACTTATGTTTATGAGCACTAGGTGTAAATGTTGTTGGTTTATCAGTAATATTATTCCAAGAAAGATTAAGACCACCAAGCTCTGTAGCAATATTATTAATTCTATTACTTAAAGCTTTTATAGAATAAGCATTTGGAATACTTGTTAAATCTGTATCTACATAACTTCCTTCTAAAATACTAGCATAACTAATTACACTAGCATTCAATCCTCCACCACCACTAACATCATTTGTACCATATGCACTGATACCACCTGTAGAATATAGATTACCATCAATCTTTAACGCTTTATTAGTAGCATCATATATAATTTTAATACCACCAATAGATATGTAATTTTTTTCAGGAATTATAATACTTCCATCAACGTCAGAAGTACCATTGAAAGTATTTCCCCAAAGTTTACGAGCGTTAGTTAATTGAAGTGCTTTCTTAGCAGAATCATTAGTGAAATAACTTTCCAAAGTAGATATACCATCCCAACTTGTCTGTTTTGCTATAGTAGGTATAGAATAACCTTCAGCAAAAGTAATAGCTATAATACCTTTTGTTGTTATAGGAGAACCTGTAATAGAAAGTCCTGTAGGTACTGAAACACCAACAGAAGTTACAGTACCAATATTATTTGTATAACCGCTATCGTTACTTAACTCACTAATCTTTGTAGGTACTGTTACATTAATTGTAGCAGCTTTTGATTTAGGATTATAAGTTCCTAAATTTGCACCATTCTTTTGAATAGTCAAACCATATATAGTTTGATGTGTAGTTAAATAATTACCTTTTGGTTGATAAGTATCAGCAGCATCAGTCTTGAGAAGATAATTCCCAAGTTGACTAGTTACATCAATATTTTGAATAGCATTATAAAGAACTTTAATACTATAAGCATTAGGAATAGTTGTAAGGTCTGTATCACTATAATTACCAGCAATAATATTAGAATATGATACTACAGTAGCGTTTAGTCCACCTCCACCCCCCGTAGAAGGTGTGTATGTGCCATAAGCACTAACTCCACCTTGTACTCCAAGATGAGCTGTTTTACCATCAGTAGCACTAACTATCTCAAGTATATTAGGGTCTCCTTCTTTTGTTCTAATAACAACATTACCTACTTTAAATGAACCTCCAGTAGTAGAACTACCAATAAACAAACCAGTAGGAAGATTTAAACCTGCTTCAGTACCACCTTGTGTAAGAATATCTAATCTAGAAAAAGTTTTAGTAGGAGTAATATAATCTACTCCTGCAATTCCTTCATCACTTGCATTAACATAATGTAAATAGAACAGTCTTATATAACTAAACATAGTAGCAAGACTAGTTCCTTGAAGAATAAAACTATTTGGATTTCCGTGAAGAATACCATCAGTTCCCCAATAAATAGCACCACTAGCAAGATAACCACTACCATCATGACGGAATAAACTTCTAGCATAATCAGTTCCTGCTACTTTATTTTTAATTTGTTCATCGGTAAATATATCCTTATCTACCATAGGTCCACCAAACCAAGCAGCAATAGCTGTTATATCATAAGTATCCTTATCTACAACACCATTTTCATTGGCTTTACCTTGAAGACCACTAATACCAGCAGTAATAGGAGAATTAACATCAGATGTTTGTCTAAGTTGAAGAACGTTAGTAACAACAAGACCTCCATTAACTTCAGTTTTACCTTTAAATGCTTCTTTAAGATATTTATAAGAATTAATATCAATTCCTATATTAGAAAGCATATCAGCTTGACAAGCAGCAAGATATTGCTTAACTGCTTTAATAGAATTTTGAAGATTTGTATATTTACTACTAGCTTCAGCTATATTATTTTTAGTAATAGGATTTTCACTAGCAATAAGAGTATCAATTAAAGTCTTATATTCAGTCCAAGCGGCACTCAAAGTTTTTTGAGCTTCTATAAGCTTACCTTTATTAACGTTATCATTATTAAGATAATCAGACTTTATAATACTAATAATTTGGTCATTAGCTGCTAAAACATCATTATTAGCTTGATTAAGTAAGTCAGTAAGTCTAGCTTTCTCAGAAGAATCAATTATTCCATCTTTAGCAAACTCATTAAACTTATTATCAAGACCAGGAAGTGTTGTAGCACTAATATCATTAATCTTTTCATTAACTTTATCTATAGCAGCAGTAAGTTCTTTATCTCCAACATAACGAACTTTCTTAGTCCAATGTTTTTCATTGAACACAGTGCCATCAGCAGTAGCTGTAAGAATATCTCCTTTATAATATTGTATGCCATTTACTATAGCATCAGCAGGAAGAATCCAAATATCTCTTTCGTTATATCCATTAGATATAACGCCTTTACCTGCTTTTGCATCATCATAGGAATCTACAAATATAGAAGATTTACCATCAATAGTATCAAACACATCTTTAGGAATATCCATTTTTTCCCAAGCTTTTCCATTCCAATATTGTGTAGTACCATCAGTAGTATTATACCAAATATCGCCTTCATGAGAAGTTTTATTTGTCCAACTAGTACTAGGGTCATCTGCTTGATACCAAGTTTCAGCCTTGCCATCAAGTTGACCTTTAATACCTTGAAGTTCTTTATTAATAGCCTCACTATAATCAGCTAAAGCTTTATCATTAGACTTAACCCAATTAGTTCCATCAAATACCCAAACTTCAGTTTTATTTCCAACTTGTTTCATCCAAAGGTCTCCACGGTCACCACCAGTAGGAGTACTATCAGAATAGAATATTTGTCTTTTCTTATCTGCAAGGTCTTCAGCATCTTTAGCTTTTTCCATAGCTTTATCAAAGTCTGCATCTTTAATCATAGACCAAGCAGAACCAGTCCAACGATAAGAATGATTATTCTTAGTATCGTAGAATATATCACCTATATGTTCTTTACGTAATTCTTCAGTATTCCATAAGTTAGCAGGAGCATTACTATCAGTAGGTTCATAATCATAAAACCAATTACTAATACTTTGGTCCTTTTGTTCTTTAACTATCTTAGTAAGGTCTTCAAACTTTGTAGTATATTGATTACTCCAATTAAGAAGACTTTGAATAGCTTCAGAATAACGAGATGCAAGAACCCAATGGTCAGCATCAAATGTTTCACTAGTAGTAGTACTTCTAGCTATATCATTATCAAACTTACCAGCAAGAGTAGCATTAACCCACATATCACCAACTTGATAATTTGTAGGTTTAGCTTCACCATAGAAAATTTTCATTTTACTATCAGCTGTAGCTTGAGCATGACTAGCAGCTTCAAGAGCTTTTACAATATCGTTATCCTTTATACGATTCCAAGCATAAGGAGTAACATCATCATTGTATCTAGTAAAACGATAAGCAAAACCAGTAATTTGGTCATAATACAAATCTCCTACATGAATTTTCTTAATTTCATTAGTAGTCCAATCTACAGCAGGAAGATTTTTAAGAGTAGGTTCTCCTTCATAAAACCAAGTTTCAATAGCACCATCAGCTTGATTTTGAAGGTCTTTAATAACTTGAGCATTATTAATAAGACTTTTTACAGTTTCTTCATCAACACCACCATTTTCTTTAATATATTTATCAAGGTCTTTACCATCAATACTAGAACCTATTGTAAGATTGGCTTTAATATCAAGCTTACCATTTTTAAATTTAATATAAGTTGTAGGATTAATACCTTTATCTCCAATATACATATCACCATATACATTGAAGAAAGCTTTACCTTGATAAACACCATACTCGACATACTCTTTATTTAATAATGTAAAATCAGTAATTCCAGCATAAAGAGTAATACTTGGAGCATAATTATCAACAGCGTTAAGAACTATAGCTGTTTGACGTTGTAAATCATCACCTCTATGACCAAGCTGATTGAGTACATCACCTGGAGCAGGAGCATCAGAACCAACATCAAATATTAACTGACTTAAATCTACATAATGATATTTCTTACCATCAATAGTTACAGTATCGGTACTAACACCAACTACAAGTCTCCAAAGATAATGATTACCAGTTTTATGATAAGTTCCTTTCTTTACATTAAAACTTTTAGCTTGAGCTTGGTCTCCAACTTTCCATTTATTTTCTATTTCTTCACCTTCTTGTTCTCCAAGAAAATAACAACGATAAACATTTTGTTCATTATCATCTATAGTAACTTTAATGTTATCTACATAAACAATAGTGATACTACCAGCAGGAGAAATAACAAGTTTACCGCCAATAGTATCAACATTAAGTATTTGAAGTGTTTCAAATATAGCTTTAAGTCTAACATAAAGATAATCTGTAGTAAGATGAGTCTTACCTAATTGGTCTACAGACCAAGTACCTCCTGTATAAGCAGTAGGTTTACCAATAGTAATACCATTAATGAAATTATAAATACCATTAATAGTTTCATTATTCAACTTTTTAGGATAAAGAGTATCACTTTTTAAAGCTGAATAAACATTAGTATTTGTAGGTATAGCATTTTTAGTAGTAGTTATAATATCAACACCTTTACTATAACCACCACCAATTTCACCTCTATCAAGACGAGATATAATATCTTGATTGATTTGAGCCTGAGAAAGTTTATAAGCATAATCCCACCAATTAGATGTAGATTCAAATAGTCCATCAGTAACAATCTTATAAATCTCACTAATTGTAGGTTTACGAGTACCATCAATTTCTTGAATAGTTGCAGAACTACTAATAGTCTCCTGGATTTCATTAATATCAGGAGATACATCAGTAGCTTTAATTACAACTTCCTTAGACTCTTGAGAAGGGCTATTTGCGTCTATCTCATTAATAGCAGGAATTTTATTCATATTATAATTAATTATATTAGTAAAAGGAGGAGGACTTTTATAACTTAGTATCTTAGCAATTTAAACATCAATCAGATTAATAATTTGATTAATTATGCCTCCTCCTTATATGAATTATACTATCAAACTTTGATACAAACATTGCCGAATATCCACTTTATTTGGCTTCTAATAGCAAGAAGTGTATGTATATTATTAGTTATTCACAAGTTAACTAAGAGTCGCTTAGAACGTAATTTCTAAAGAAATAAAATTCTTAAATAACTTTTTAACGTCCAGAAGACACATAAAACCCCCAAGACTAATCACTAGTCTCAGGGGCTACGGACACACATCTAGCATCGCAAGAAGCAAGGGTATTTTATACTTGAATAATACCAGCAGTTCTAAGTTGAGTAAGCAGAGTGTTAATAACGCCAGCGAGACTTGCAGCAGTTGCAGTTTCAGCATCAACATTTACAATGTTCATAATAGCTTTAACTCCACCAAGTGTTGTCTTAGTAGCAGCAGGCAATTTATACTCAATAGGTTTACTAATTGTAAACTCACTATGTTTTGTAACAGCGCCATCAATACTAATTTTGTATGTTACAGCATGACCTTCATCTGTTACAATAAAAGCATTACCTCCATCAGTAGGAAGCCAACTAGCTGTACCATAACCATAATTAATACTAGCAAAAAATGTATGCTGAGTATCACCAAGTTTCTTAATATTTGCAGCTTTTGTTGCAGCATCATTGCCTATAGCAAGTTCAATAATTTCATTGTCATTAATAAAACTATTAAGCTTTGTTTTTATTGAACCAACTTCTTTATCAATATCATCGACTTTAGTTTCTAATTCAATCATACCATCTCCAGCTCCTTGATTAAGAGCTTCTTTAAGAGTATTCTTATGATTCATAGAAAGTGCTAAACCATCAACAGCTCTATTTATTTTTGTTTTATCCATATTAATTTATTTTATTATCAATATCTTTATAATCATAACCAAGCTTAGAAAGAATTGGTTTAATAATCCAAGTCCAACTTATAGGAGCAAGTATAGAACTATTTACAATAAATTTTACATCAACTCCAATAGCATAATATATAGTACTAACAATTATTATACTAAAAAGCAATACAAGTTTCTTAATTGTTCTACTTATATTACCTTTACAAAGATAAATAAGTACAGTAACTAATGTATAAGTTAAAGCATTAACTACTACACAATAAGTAAAATCAAAACTATTTATTGCTTGTTGTATTATTTGATTTATTATTTCCATTATCATTATCTTTAATTGCTGCAAATATAGATTTTTATTATTAATATCTATGTTATCTACATATTAATTAACACAATTAAAGCAGCCAACATTTATATCAATATTAGCTGCTTTAAATTATTGATGTTATCGGCAATTATACCAATCGATTTGAATACCTTTACGACACATATCTGCATACCAACGATTAAAAGCTATTCCGTCATATCCATCAATATCATCTATAACATCTTTTACATACATACATAAATGCAATCCATCAGGAACACTACTACCTAAATAGTCAGCTTTACACATATTAGCTACAAATACTGCGTCATAAGGATTATCATTATTAGTTAAATGAACATTTGATTGTCGCATCATATCATCTAACTGTTCTCTTGTTATAGGTTCAAGAGCTATTTCAGTTCCGTTACTATCTCTAGTAGTCATTTTACTAGTTGCAAAATCAACTAGTTTACGATTAAAATGTCTACCATTATAACGAAGATAAACAACCATATCTTCAGGAAGTTCATCATACATATCAAATGATTCTTTATACATAATCTTAGTTATTATAAACGCCCCGTAGAAGGTATGGTTAGAGAAGCCTTACCACTACACTCTTCTACGGGGCGGATTTCATATTAATATCTGCCATAACGACCACGCTCACGATGCCCATAATCTTCTCTTTCGCGATAACGCTCTTCATCGTCATAAGGGTTACGACTTCTATATTGAGGGTCATCGTCATAACGATTATCCCTTTCTTCATATTTATCAAGACATTCTTCAAGTTCTTGAATTTCCATCTTCATACGTCTAATCTTTTCTTTAAGCTCAGACTTATCAACTGAGTTTGCAGAGCATTAATCTTATCCTGCATTGCAGACTTTTCAGAAGCATCAAGTCTAGCAATAATTCTATCACCGACACCATCAATAGACTTATCCAAATTGCAAGTCTGGTCACGAAGAGCATAACCTACATCAGAAAATCCACGAGTTACAGCACTACCTACACCACCAACAGATTTCAGAAGTTGCAAGTCTAAAAGCTCTAGAAGTTTCATAATAATTAGTACTCATTTTAAGTAAATGTCTAGTAGCTTGAACTGTTCTATTTATAATAAAAGCTATAATACTAATTGTAAATCCAGCATGAACCATTTGTTCAACAACAAGACATCTAGTCATTACAACATTTTCTTCTCTAGATTTACCTACTACATCTTCTCTTGTAATAGACTTTGCTCCATCAATTCTAGTAATAGCACAACAACTAATAACATTGTCTATTACTTTCCAAATAAGTTCTTCTTTCTTGTTCATAAGCAAGTCCTCATTTTCTAACTGCTTATTCTCCATCTTACTTAGTTTTAAAAGTTACTTATCCAAATTTATTAGCTATTTGTTTATTTACATAGTCAATATAAAGATTAGCTCGTTTAGTATTTCCTAAAGCGTGAGCAGCACAAGCAGCCTGGAATATATTCCAACAATTAAACATTATACTACCATCACCTTTACAACCATAAGAACAATCATTAAGAATTGCTTCACCAGATTGACTAATGACAGTAAGTAATTTTATATATGTATCTTCCCATTCTTTAGGAATAGAAAGAATAATCATTTCTTCATCATTCATAACAATCTAACTTTATTATTAAATTTACTAATATCAAATCCTTTAATTTTATCAGAGTTATTAAGTACTGCTTTATACATACTAATAGTAGTAAGTTTAAGTACTTTATCTCTATTAACTATAAAACCTTGAGCAGCTAGATACTCAAGAGTTTTAACAACTCCCTCTTCTAACTTCTCAAGGCTATTTATAGTGTTATTATTGTCCATCATAAGAACATCTTATTAAGAATTAAACACTTTGTTATTTATATATATAGAATATTCATTAGTAACAATAAGTAATTTGTTACTTATTTGACTAATTCTATTTACTGAATCTTGACCATCATAAATGATAGCAAGACATTCGTTAGTTACAGCATCAATCCAATCTTCTTTTAGTTTTGTAGCTACACAAATTCCATCCAATTCGTAAGCTGAAAAAACATTATAAAGTTTATAATACTCAGTACTAATTACTTTGAATAAGTTTTGTTTTATCAATTCTTTATTTTGTTCAATATTGTTATGAATAATAATTTCATGACAAGTATTAGCAACAGTCCATTTAAAACTATCAAAAGCAGTACAAATAGCATTCTTTACTTTGTTTCGTTCTTTAGTCTCAGCATCTTGAAAAGCTTTGTCTAAGACACCATTAAGTTTAACTACGTTTTCACTTACTTGCTTTACAGCAGCAGCCATTTCAACAATAGGTCTATTTCTGTCTTTAGCTTTAAACAAATCAATAAGCTTAATAATAAGAGTATAAGCAAGATAAACTCCGCTACTAATAAGCACTGTAATATAAGAAGTATCTTTTATAGATTCAGCTATTATATCATTGATTTGATTAAACTCTTCCATAAGAAAAAATAAAAGGAGAACCTCCCCGTAGAAGATGGTTAGGTTCTCCTTGAAACTAATACCTATTTAAATGCGAGAATTGTATCAAGAGTACCAATAAGTACAGTATTATCTACAGGAACAACAATAGATACTTCTTGAATAGGAGCTTCGTCACGAGTACGACCATACTTTCTAGGATACTTAAACTGAATTGAGTACATCTTATATGTAGTATCTTCTACCTCCATAGGATAACCAGGATAAATAGAAGCACCATCACGATATACATTCGAGAAACCACGATTCTGAGAACAGAAAGAAGCAAGATTCCTTACGTAAGCTGCATCAAGAGTTGGAGTTACAGCAGCAGTAATAGTAACATTAGTACCAACCAAATCATCACCAGCAATAAGATTCCAACCTTGATAATTGTTCTTAGATTCAATAGTAATCTTATCAGTAGCTACAGTTACTTCAAGACCATCAAGCTCTTGATTACCAGCTTCAATCATATTAGTAAATTGGTCACCAAGAGACTTTGCCATAGCAGCAGCAGTAGTTTTATGAGAACCGTTATCAGTAACAGTCCAAGAATAACGCTCATGTTTCTCAGTACCAAGCTTAATAAGCTGAAGAGTATAATCCTTACCAGCAACAGGTTCAGGAATAGTAATCTCTGCCTTAAACTTAACACCAGCTTGATGAGTAGAAGTTGTAATACGTGCAGAAGTAAAATCGATAGGAATTACAACTGCTTGACTATTAGGACGACCATAAGCGATACTAAAATCAGTAGTAGGAGCAGCATCAAGCCACTTAGAATTATTATCATTCTGCCACATACCGATAGTACCAGCAGCTACTTTGGTCAAATCTTGTGGAGTATCAGTAGCAGCAAGAACTGCTTTACTAGTACAAATAAAGAGTTGTCTCATTATTATTTAAATTATAAGTTATACAATATTAACGAGGAGCAGGTTCATAACCTTCATCTCTAGCATTATTACGGACATTCTCACGTTGCTGTTGTTGTTGAGCACCTTGAGCAGCAATAATACCACCATTAAGAGCAGTACGATATAAATCTACAGCATGCTTAACAATATCAACGTGCATACTTTCTGGAAGTTCGCAATCAACATCTTCACCACCAAGGTCTTCATTAAACTTAACAATACCAGGTTTACCAATATAAGACAAACGAATTTCATTTACTTTAAGACCATCACCAAAAGTATAACTTTCAGGAGTACTCTTAGTAGAATCATCAGGTTTATCAATATAAAGTTCGATGTTAGTATCATGAACTGTAGCTACAGGACTTCTAAGACTAGGAGCCATTACAAAATCATTAACTACATCAGCAAGGTATTGGTCATCAATAAGACGAATTGGGAAAATATTAGTATTGAAATTTCCACTACCCAAAGTTTTAATATAATCAATGCTCAAATCTACAAGGAAGAAATATTCAATCTTCTTAGGTTTACCTGCATTAACACTACCAGGAGCAGCATATACATTATCACCTTTTTTAATTTCAGTCTCTTTAGCTTCTGTAGCAATACCAAAATTTTCAAGAGGAAGCATATAACTTGCAATATAATTAGTCTTTGGAGTAGGAAGTGTAACTTTACCTTTCCATACTTTATAAAGACTTTTAAGAGCATTAACTTGATTAAGCTTTGAGTTATCAGTGATTACTCTATCACTGGTAGTACCAATGTTTTGAGCAATCACTTGATTTACAGTGTCCGAAATGGAATTATTCAGCAAAATATCTATCTGTGAAGGCAGTATTGCTCTCACATTTTGCATACCCATTTGTTGGGCATAGTTTCTGAACATTTGGTGCATTTCAGCAGTAGTCATATCTTTATCAATTAAAAGAGTTTCAATTTGTTTTCCAACTTAGTTTTCAGTCCGTTGTTGTCTGGATTTTTAAAGAATGCAATAGCATCATTAATATTAGCACCAACAAACTGACCATCAGGAGTATTAATTTGCTGATTATACTCTGAACGAACAAGCTCACCTCTAGTAATAAGAGTTTCAATAAATGCTTTATCAAGAAGATTCTTATCTGTAACAATAGAATTAAACTTCTTAGGGTCATCAGTAGCAAACTTCATAAGGTCATCAACTTGTTCAAGAGCAGTCTTATTAAGACCATCAGAAATGTTAAGACCATTAGCTCTACAATACTGAATATAAGTAGCACTAACTTTACTTGGTGAAGATTGAAGTTCAATCAGACGTTCAATAGCTTTCTTACGTTCAACAATAAGCTTAATCTTACGATTCTCTTCTTTAGCAACATCTTTAATGAAGAAACGAAGATTAGAATTACTATTAATAAACGCTTCATCTTTAGCTACATCAGGATAGTTAAGACAATGACGCCAAATAATATATTCCTCTACGTTATCAGGCATACCGTACTGATACTTTGTTTGCTCAAGACGAGTAATAGCTTCATCACGTTTAACAGCAGCTTTATAAAGTTCTGCTTCATTAGAGCGGTCAACCTTTTCAAAAGTTGAAAGAATTTTATCTTCTTCAGCTTTAATTGCAAGATAATCTCTTTTATGATTATAATGGAAAGAAATATTAAGTTCATTATCACCATCATTAACATCAAAGAAAATGTTATTAAGATAACTTTTAACTCTAGTAACGAAGTCTGGATGATTAGCAGCAACACCAATAATCTCTGGATAATAAGCAGCTAGCTCACCTTTATTACTCATAAGAATACGTACAGACTTAACAGAAGAACCTATAGTAGCTTTAGGCTTACCGAGTGCTTGCATATTAATTCTACGATAAGAAGAATAATTACGAACAGAAGAAATAACTACAATCTTCTTTTCAAAATATGGAGCATCAAGTTCTGCCTCAAGAGCAGCTTTTTCTTTAGCTTCTAATTCAGCTTGTGTCTGGTCTGCTGAAGGATTTACACCTTCAGCAGGAGTATTATCATTTCCACTATTTGCAGGACTTCCTTTTGGAATTTCAATTTTAATATCAGTCATAGCAATCAAATTTTAAATATTAGAGTACACACTTGAGTTGGAAGAACTTAGTGTTACGGTCAACTTGAAGACCATAAGAATCTTTAACCTCATAACTAGATACATCAATATCTGTAGAAAGAGTATTAGCAGGGAAACCACCCCATGATGCAGGAATTGGAGTAAGACCCTTAACAACTCCAGCAATATGCTCTTGACCCTTCATACGTACTTTACGAATATTATTATGACCATCATAAGAAGATGTATCAAGCATAAAAGCTTGATGAGAAGTCATTGGAAGACCAGTACGAGGATGGATATAACCATTATCACGAGCATTGTCTGCAAAAGTACCACGGTCAAGGAAACCAAGATGCTTAAGGGTAATCATATGACCATCAACAGTCTTATACTGACGGAAGTAATTACCATAAGAAAGACCACTCTTAGATTCGCTAATCATCTTGTCACCAAGAGGAGTAACAAAACCATTATCACGAGCATCATTCTTAATAGCACGGTCAAAGTCCTCAACAAAGCCCTTACCACAAGCAAGAACTACATCCATATTACCAGTATCAGTATTGCGGTCAAGAATATCACCAATAGTACGATTTAACTTATTAAGAGTAAGTTCCTCTCCATAAGTATCATAGTTACTTTCACGACAAATCTGTTGCATACCAGCAGTATGTGGAATAGGCTGACCGTTGTCTTCATCAATAAGAGTAATCTCACCATTTACAGTCTTATTATATTCTGCAAACCAAAGACGCTCTTCATTCATAACACGTTGCTGAAGCTCAAACTGACGCATCTCCTCATTTATCCAAAGATTAGTAGTACCACCACCATTAGTCTTAAACTCATAAGTAACAACAGTATTACTAATATTACCAGCAATCGGTTTAGTATAACGATGGAACTCAAGTTGAGAAGTCATCTTACCAGGTCCCATAGTATTAGTACGATTACCCTTTGAGAAAGACTCTGGAATAGTAGGAGCAGTCAAAGACCAGAACATACCTACACCAAGATTCTTAGCTACATTAACGTAAGCATTTGGATTAGGATTTGTAATACGAAGACGATACAAATAACCACCATGAGAACCATGACCAAGGTCTTTCATAATACGAACTTGAGTTACACCATCAGGAGCAATCAAACCATACTGCTCAATGAACCAGTGTGTCTTAAACTCAACTTCAAAAGTAGCACCACCTTTACCAGGAGTTGTATTACCAGTGTTAAACCAAAGTACAGAATCATTGAACTTCATACGACCCATAGTCTTCCAAGTCCAATCTGTAGTAGTAATATTTACTACACCAGCAGTACCTTGTCCTTCTGTAAGGAAATTAAGTGGGAATCTATCATCATCCATACCAAAAGTATAGGTGAGCATAGAATTAATCTCACTAGGTTTGGTAAGCATAAGATGAGCAATAGTTTCCTCATTAGAATAACCACGGTCATCATAGTTACCACGTTGCACTTCACGAATTGCGTACATAGTTATTAATTAATTAATTAAACATTTAGCTAAATTGAATATCATCAATAGCTTTATTATTATTAGTTTGTGGCTTAGTAATTCGTACAGTACCATGACCTTTATTTCCTTTGGCAACAAGCTTTAAAGTTTTAACCTGCTCATTATTAATAGCCATCTTAACAAGGTCTTTATAAGTTCCACCTGTGAACATTAACCAAGCACTAAGTAATTCTTGATTAGTAGCTTCCTCTGGAGATTGATTATCAAGAGCACGCTCATAAGCAGTAGCAATATTACCATTGTTGTCTTTAATTTCACGAGAAAGATAATCATAGAAATCGTTTGGAGTAACAGTAACTTTCTGTCCATTAACTTCTTTAACAAGAGATTCAGGAAGTTTATATCCTCCAATTTCGCGTTTATCAATAGTATCTTTAATACCTTTCCAATAAGCAATAGTTTCAGCTTCTTGTTTCTTACGATAAGCTTCAGCTTGTTTAGCTTCATTCTCATCACGTTGCTTATCGGCATTTTGAAGGTTAGCAAGTTGAGCTTTAGCTTCATCATAAAGACCACCAGAATCTTTAAGATACTTAATGTAATTATCATTAAGAGAAGCATTACCAAACTCTTTAGCAGCAGCTTTAATAATAGCAATCTGTTGCTCTTCAGACTTCTCATCAACAGTAATACCTGAACGGTCAGGACGTTCACCAAAACCACGAGGGTCACCACCATTTACAGTAAGATAATCAACAAACTGCTTGAGAATAGGATTGTCAACAAATACTTTATTGACAGCAGCAGAAGCTACTTCATTAGATTTAAGTTCAATAGCAGAATTGATGTAACTCTTAATACCTTCAATATCATCAGTAAATTCAACTGGCTTACCATCTTCATCAGTAATATCAATATTCATAGCTTTACGAATATTTTCGATATTTACATCAGCTCCAGGTTCATCAACTTCAAGTGATTTAATCCACTCATCAACATCTTTAGCTTCTTTAAATACTTTACCATCTGTATCTACAAGGTCTCCATTCTCAGCAACAGTATAACTTTTACCTTCAAACTCAACCTTTGTACCTACATCAAGACCCCCCGTAGAAGAGTTGGATGGATTGTCTTTGTCATTATCCTTATTGTCGGGATTGTCTTTGGTATTGTCAGGGTCAGGGTCATCTTTATCATTTCCTTCACCATCTTTACCGTCACCATCTTTACCGTCACCATCTTTATTATCTCCAGAGCCATTACCACCGTTATTGTTATCAGTGCCGCCTCCGTTACCTTGGTTATTGTTAGCATTAGTACCAGTACCATTACCACCGCCACTTCCAAAATCAATATTATTAAGTTCAATCATCAAACGATGATGTTGTCCGAACCCAATACTATTACGAAATACAAACATAGCTTTATAATTTAAATGATTAATAAATACACTAACACTTGTTAGTTGCTGCAAAAGTAATACCTTTATTTATAGTAGCAAGAAAAGCACAACTTATTTAACTATCATTATTAGAAGTTCCATCAAACCGATTATTAATAGAATAAATATTATTGATGTTATCGTTACGAGCATTAGTTTCTTATACAATTCTAGCACCTTAATTTTCAATTTATGCAAGCTATATAATTGGCTTCATTTGATATAAACATTCACGTAGAAGCACTTTATTTGACTTACAATCAATTTAATAATACT
>ERZ507072.748-NODE-748-length-19260-cov-7.776152_pt1 | contig 19260 bp, 13 predicted proteins | sample MGYA00512864_ERZ507072 | MGnify/ENA metagenome assembly ERZ507072 | reverse complement strand
TGGTGCGGAAGTAGAACTGCGGACGGTAACCAGCGAAGAACGGGGTGTGACGGCCACCCTCCTCCTTGGTGAGGACGTAGATCTCGCCGGTGAACTTCTTGTGCGGGGTAACGGAACCCGGCTTGCAGAGAACCTGGCCACGCTCGACCTGCTCGCGCTTGATGCCGCGGAGAAGGATGCCGACGTTGTCGCCAGCCATGCACTCGTCCATGGTCTTACGGAACATCTCGATGCCGGTGGCAACGGAGGTCTGGGTCTCCTTGATGCCGACGATCTCGACGGGCTCGTTGATCTTCAGGACGCCACGCTCGACACGACCGGTAGCAACGGTGCCGCGGCCGGAGATGGTCATAACGTCCTCGATGGCCATCAGGAACGGCTTCTCGTCGTCGCGGGCCGGGGTCGGGATGTAATCGTCGACGGCGTGCATGAGCTCGATGATGGAGTCGACCCACTTCTGCTCACCGTTGAGAGCGCCGAGAGCGGAGCCGCGGATGATCGGCAGGTCGTCGCCGGGGAAGTCGTACTCGGAGAGGAGGTCACGGGTCTCCATCTCGACCAGGTCGATAAGCTCCTCGTCGTCAACCATGTCGCACTTGTTCAGGAAGACGATGATGTAGGGGACGCCGACCTGACGGGCGAGGAGGATGTGCTCGCGGGTCTGAGCCATGGGGCCGTCGGTAGCAGCGATGACCAGGATAGCGCCGTCCATCTGAGCAGCGCCGGAGATCATGTTCTTGATGTAGTCAGCGTGGCCCGGGCAGTCGACGTGAGCGTAGTGGCGCTCCCAGGTCTCGTACTCGATGTGGGCAACGTTGATGGTAATGCCGCGCTGACGCTCCTCGGGAGCCTTGTCGATGTTCTCGAAGGCGGTGAAGTCAGCCTTGCAGCCCTCGGTCTCGGAGAGGACCTTGGTGATAGCGGCGGTCGTGGTGGTCTTGCCGTGGTCGACGTGACCAATCGTACCGATGTTTACGTGCGGCTTAGAACGGTCGAACTTCTCCTTGGCCATTGCCATCCTCCTTTAGGAAGAACTTACTGCTACATATGCTGAGCGGCGACCGAAGCCGCCGCCTGAAGCTCTGGTACCGGTGACTGGATTCGAACCAGTGACATCGCGGGTATGAGCCGCGTGCTCTAACCAGCTGAGCTACACCGGCATAGTGCCGAACATCTTGAAAATGGAGCCCGCGACCGGATTCGAACCGGTGACCTCTTCGTTACCAACGAAGTGCTCTACCTACTGAGCTACACGGGCATGGTGGGGATGCCTGGACTCGAACCAGGGAACCCAGAGGGAGCGGATTTACAGTCCGCCGCAGTTGCCGCTGTGCCACATCCCCATTCCGTTATCAAGAACTCGCTGGGAAACAATGTCCCCTGCAAGCGGTTTGAAATATTACGGCTCGTCCAAATTCTTGTCAACGTATACCCCGTATCCGGGCGTATCCACTCCTTATTTTCTGCACATCCCCAGTTGGGAGCATGTGTTTTTAACGCCGTCGAAAGCCCATCGGCCCTCTGCAACCAAAAATGGCCCCGAGATTTCGTCTCGGGGCCAAAAATAATTTCTGGAGCCGGCAGAGGGAGTCGAACCCCCAACCCACGGTTTACAAAACCGTTGCTCTGCCATTGAGCCATGCCGGCGGGTCAGTTGAGTATAGCCGCTACCGGCCGCGAGCGCTAGCGGCCAAGGAGCTTCCAGAGCTTTTCTCGCTGCTCAGGAGACAGCCGGTCCTCCAGCGTCATGCGCTGGCGCTGCCTTGCGGCGTTCTCGCTCTCGTACTCGTGGGCCAAGGCATCAACATCGTGGACAAGGACGTCGCTCGAGATCTTGGTCACCGGGATGCCGCCCACCGTGGCCCGAATGGTCGAGTCTGAGGTCACGACCGTGACGGCATGGGGCACCATGCGCTCTTCCGTCACAAGACGCTCGATCACAGTGTCGGCGCTCTCCCCCGTCTTTGAGAAGATGGTGCGGATACCGCCCTTGGTCGTGTAAGGGCGCTCGGGCGAGACGTTGTTCGCGGCGTCGAAGACCACGACGGGCTCGTATTTGCCCTTGGCGTAGGCGGCCACGTCGGATATAAGCAGCTCACGCGCCTGCTCAAAGGGGTCCGAAACGCCGGTGCGGTCCATGCGCGCCATATAGCGCTCGGACTTGAAGATGACGTTGTAGCCGTCCACGACCAGAAGGTCGAGCTGCTTGCTTGCTTTTGCCACGCCTACGCCCCCGTGCTCACGCGACGGAGCCACTCGTAAGCCATAACGGTAGTGGCCTGGGCGACGTTGAGCGACTCAACGCGGCCGCGCTGCGGGAGCTTGGCCGCGAAGTCGCACTTCTCAAGCACGAGACGCGAGATTCCCGAGCCCTCAGACCCCATAACGAGGGCGAGCCGTCCCCCCATCGGCGCGCCCCACACGTCCGCCTCGGCGTGCTCGGTCGATGCGCAGGCCCAAAATCCCGCTTCCTTGAGGCGCTCGACGGCACGGGCGAGGTTGGACACCTGGGCGATTGGGATGTGGAGCACGGCGCCGGTCGAGGTCTTGTACGCGCCCACGCCCACCTTTGCCGCGCGAGCGTTGGCAATGACCACGCCCGCGGCGCCGACGACCTCGGCGGTACGGACAATGGCGCCGAAGTTTCCCTCGTCGGTAACGTGGTCGAGCACGATGACGAGCGCGTCGCCGTCGCCGGCGGCGCGGATCACATCGGCGAGCTCGGCGTACTCGAAGGGCTTGGCGCGCACAACGATGCCCTGATGGGCCCCGTGGCTCGAAAGCTGGTCGAGTCGCATTCGCGGGACGTACTCAACGGGGACCCCGCGCCCCTCCAAACGGCCGACGATGCGGTCGAGCGCCGGGTCAGCCTGACCGGCAGACGCGGCGACCATGGCGCTTTTAAGCGGCATGCCCGCCGCGAGCGCCTCCTCCACGGCGCGACGGCCCTCGATGAGGTCGGAGCGGGAAGCTCCGCCCGACGCCTGGGGACGGTCACCGCGGCCCCGCTGCGGGGCGCGAGGGGCGCCTTGAGGCGCCTTGCCCCTGCCTTGCCTGCCCGAGCGGCCGCGGCCGCCCTGGGGTGCGGGACGTCCCTGGCCCGCGCGCTGCTGATTGCTTCTTGCCATCGCCTAGGCCTTCCTGTGAAGACGGGCGCCGGCGGCGGTGTCCTCCACCACAAGGCCAAGCGCCGTGATGCCGTCGCGAATGGCGTCGGCGCGGCCCCAGTCCTTGGCGGCGCGGGCATCCTGCCGGGCGGCAAGAAGGGCGTCGGCCGCCTCTTCGGCGGAGTCGCCCTCGTATCCCGCCTGCTCGCGGGCAAGGTCGACGAGCTCGTGGGGGAGCTCGTCGCAGGCATTGCGAGCCGGGTCGATGCCGAGGACGCCGCAGAGCTCGCAGATGGTGTCCGCAGCGCGGAGGCACACGGCGCTGGCGTATTTGTCGCCTGCTGCATCCAGATAGCTGTTCGATGCGGTGACCAGCGAGAAGATAGCGGCGAGGCCGCCGGCGGTGTTGAAGTCGTCGTCCATCTGGCGCCCGAACTCCTCGCGAGCCTCGTCCACGGCACGCCCGAACGCGCGGTCGCTCTCGTCGAGCTCGCCGCCCTTGGGCTTGCTCGTGGCGGCCCAGCGCAGGTTGCGCACGCAGGTCTGCAGGCGCTCCAGCGTGCCCACGCTGCCATCGAGGCGCTCAAAGCTGAAGTCGAGCGGCGCGCGATACTGGGTCTGGAGCATGAGCAGGCGAACAGCGTCAGCCGGGTACTTGTCCAGGACCTCCTTGAGCGTGTAGAAGTTGCCGAGCGACTTTGACATCTTGTCGCCGTTGACGCGAAGCATGCCGGCGTGCATCCAAGTGTTCGCGAGGGCCTTGTCCCAGGCGCACATGGCCTGTGCGGTCTCGTTCTCATGGTGCGGGAAGATGAGGTCGGCGCCGCCGCCGTGGATGTCGATGGGCGTTCCGAGATATCGGTGGATCATCGCGCAGCACTCGGTGTGCCAGCCGGGTCGCCCTTCTCCCCACGGAGACGGCCAGCTGGGCTCGCCGGGCTTGGCGGCCTTCCAGAGCGCGAAGTCGAAGGGATCGCGCTTCTCGTCATTGACCTCAACGCGCTCGCCGGCGCGGAGCTGGTCGAGATCGCGGCCCGAGAGAATGCCGTAGTTGTGGTCGGAGCGAACCGAGAAGTACACATCGCCGGAGGGCACGGGGTAGGCATTGCCGCGCTCAATAAGAAGCGAGATCATCTCCTGCATGGCCTCGATCTCGCGCGTGGCGCGCGGGCGGATATCAGGGTCGAGGATGCCGAAGCGATGCATCTGCTCGATGAAGGCGCTCGAGAACTCCTCGGCGACCTCGGCGGCGGTGCGGCCCTGCTCGTTCGCGCGGTTGATGATCTTGTCATCGACGTCGGTGAGATTCTGGGCAAACGTGACCTGATAGCCCTTGAACATGAGGTAGCGGCGGATCACGTCGAACGACAGGAACGTGCGCGCGTTGCCGATGTGGATCTGGTCGTAGACCGTGGGGCCGCAGACGTACATGCGGATCTTGCCCTCTTCGATGGGCTTAAGCTCCTCTTTGCGGTGCGTCTGGCTGTTGTAGACGAGCATGTTGCGCTCCTTGTTCCTCAAACTAACGTAACTACTCACACAGGTTAGTACACACGCGGGACCAAAACCCGCGAGGCTATGCCTTCTGAAGGATGCAGACCGCCCAGGCGGCGATACCCTCCTTGCGGCCGACGAAGCCGAGGCGCTCGGTCGTGGTCGCCTTGACGCCCACCGAGTCCACCGCCACTCCCATGGCGCGGGCCATGTTCTTCCGCATCTGCTCGCGATACGGCGCGAGCTTGGGCGCCTGCGCGGCGACGGTGCAGTCGCAGTCCACGATCTCGAAGCCCTTCTTTGCCGCGAGCGCGGCGACCCGCCTCAGCAGCTCGATGGAGTCGGCGCCCTCATAGGCGGGGTCGGTGTCAGGAAAGAGCTTCCCGATGTCGCCCTCGCGCAGGGCGCCCAAGATGGCGTCCATAAGCGCGTGCGCGAGAACGTCGGCGTCGGAGTGGCCAAGGAGCCCCTGCTCACAAGGAACGTCAACTCCGCCGAGCACGCACCTGCGCCCGGGGGCAAAGGCATGGACGTCGAAGCCGTGGCCTATGCGCATGGTCATTGGGGATCCCTTCCGTAGCGTCTTCCGCAGCCTTCCTCAACAAGGCGCTGCTCCATCGTTGCCGCGGCGACGGCTAGATCCTCGGGGACCGTCACCTTGATGTTGTCGCGCGGGCACTCGACGCATTCGACGGTGCCGCCGTGGCGCTCGACGAGCGAGGCGTCGTCGGTGCCCGCAAAGCCCTCCCACAGTGCCGCTTTATAGGCCGCCATGAGCGGTTTTGCGTAAAACACCTGCGGGGTCTGGGCAACCCAGTAGAACTCGCGATTGGGGGTGGCGACGATTTTATTGCCCTCGACGAGCTTGAGCGTGTCGACCGAGCGGTTCGCGCAGATGGCTCCGGCAAGAGACGCGTCGGCGCGGACCGTGGCGCAGCAGCGCTCGATCGAGTCGACCTCGACGAGCGGGCGCGCCGAGTCGTGCACGGCAACGAGCGCCGCGTCGCGCGGGACGGCCTGCAGGCCGGAGTACACGGAGTCCTGCCGCGTGGCGCCCGAAGGCGCAAACCCCACCGGCTTGGCCAACGTGAGGCGCGAGAGCACTTCTTGCTGAACTGCGGAGACCTTGTCCGGCGCGCAGACGATGACGATGGACGAGACGCTCGGGGCGCGGTCGAACGCCATCACCGACCAGCTCATGATGGGCAGTCCGCACAGCTCGGCGAACTGCTTGCCCCTCGGGTCACCGAATCGCTCTCCGGTTCCGCCGGCGAGGATGATCGCGCAGGTATCGAGCCCCTCGCCTTCTGCCCCCACACGCTCGGCGCTAGGGCGGGCGCACGTCCTGGGCGCGCTCATTCGTTCTTTCTCCACATACGGTGCAGGCTGTTGGCCAGCACGCCGGGGTTCTTGACGCCGATCTCGCCCAAGCGCGCCGGGTCGTCGTCGACGGCCTCGAGGACTTCCTGGAGCGAGCCGTACTCGTCGACGAGCTTGTCGGCCATGCCGTCGCGAACGACCGAGACGCGCGAAAGCGTGCGCAGGCCGAGCGGCGTCATAATGGAGTCCTCGCCGCGCTCATCGGTGTAGCCCAGCAGCTTGGCGACGTACTTGGCAGAGCGAAGCTTGGTATTGTCGGCCTCGTGGAGCTTGGCGCGAATCTGACGCGCGGACTCCTCGGAGGAGTCGCTTGCGTAATCTCGGATCATGAGGGTGTAGGCCTCGTCCATGCTGCCGAGCAGCTCGCTTCTTTGCATCGAGACGGTCCTGCCCTCGCGGCCGAGCTGCATGATGCAGTCCTCCAGCTCGTTGTCGGCCGTCATCAAGGTCTCGAAGAGGTAGAAGATGTTCGTGACGTCGCCCAAAGTGACGTAGTTGTCGAGCTCGAGGCTCGTGAGGCGCAGCAGGCTGCGGTCAAGCTGCTGGCGCGTGTTCTGCATGGCAACCGCAAGCTGGTTGACCGAGACCATTAGGCTCGCGAGCGGCTTCAGCTCGAAGCCCGAGCCGTCGACGTAGACGTTGACGACCTGGCGGCGCTCGGATACCGACACCACGACCGCCTTGGTAAGAAGGCTCATGCGCGCCGCGGTCCTGTGGCGAGTGCCCGTCTCGGTCGTGGGCAGCGACGGATCGGGGTTCAGGTGGTAATTAGCTCGCAGGATCTTAGTCAGGTCCTTGTCCAGGACCACGGCGCCGTCCATCTTGCACAGCTCGAAGAGTCGGTTCGAGGTGAAGGAGACGTCGAGCTTGAAGCCGTCATCGCCGGCGGCGAGCACGTTCTCAGTGTCGCCGACGCAGATAAGGGCGCCCATGTGCCCGGCGATGATCATGTCGAGGGCATGGCGCAGGGCCGTTCCGGGAGCGGTCATGCGAATAGCGTCCTCCAGGCGAGCCTGGCGGTCGTCGTAGTTGAGCTCGAACAGGGCGTTGTCCATCAATGCCTCCTCAAGAGGTGCAGCCGGCTCAAGACCAGCGGGGTATGCTGCCCGGCGCCTTGCTGTCGGCGCGAGCGGGTTTTCGGGCGTCTACTCACCCGACGCGGCGAGGCCGCCGCCGGCGGCTCCGCCGGGCAGGCGCGAGGGCGAGGGAGCGTCGTCGAGACGGAAGCTCGAGCGCGCCATGCTCTCACGGCGGCGCGGCTCGGGAATGGGGCCCTTCTCCTTGTCGAAGACGAGCTTTCCGTCCTTTGCGCGAACCTTGACGATGTCGCCGGCCGTCCAGCCACCCTGAAGGAGCTCCTCGGAAAGCGGGTCCTCGATGAGGGTCTGGATAGCGCGGTGCAGCGGGCGCGCGCCGTAGACCGGGTCGGCACCCTCCTTCGCCACGATATCGCGCGCGGCATCGGTGAGCTCGATGGACATCCCCTGGGTAATAAGCCTCTCGCGGAGCTCGGCGATCATGAGGTCGACGATACCGCGGAGCTGCTCGTTCGTAAGAGACTTGAAAACGACGATCTCGTCCACGCGGTTGAGGAACTCGGGGCGGAAGAGCTTCTTGAGCTCGCTCATCACGCGGCTTGTGATCTCCTTGTCGGAGAGCCCACCCGCGCCGAGCGCCGAGAAGCCCAAGGTCGACGTCTGCGCGATGTCGCGCGCGCCGATGTTGGACGTCATGATGATCACCGTATTCGAGAAGTCTACGTGACGTCCCTGCCCATCGGTCAGGCGGCCCTCGTCGAGAATCTGGAGCAGCACGTTGAAGAGGTCGGGGTGCGCTTTCTCGATCTCGTCGAAGAGGATGACGGAATAGGGCCTGCGGCGCACCGCCTTGGTGAGCTCGCCGCCCTCGTCGTAGCCGACGTATCCCGGAGGGGCGCCGACGAGCTTGGAGACGGCGTGTTTCTCCATGAACTCGGACATGTCGAAGGTGATGAGCGCGTCCTCGCTGCCAAAGAGGAACTCCGCAAGCGACTTGGCGAGCTCGGTCTTGCCCACGCCCGAGGGACCGAGGAAGATGAACGAGCCGCCGGGGCGACGCGGGTCCTTGAGCGGGCTGCGGCTGCGGCGGATGGCGCGCGCCACCTTGGTCACGGCCTCGTCCTGCCCAACGACACGCTGGTGGAGCACGTCCTCGCAGCGAAGAAGCTTGGATGCCTCGGCCTCGGTGAGGTTCGAGACGGGAACGCCGGTGATGCTCGACACGACGTCGGCGATGTCATCCTCGTCAACCTCGACGACGTTGTCCTCGAGGCCGCGGCGCCATGCCGTCTCGAGCTCATCGCGCTTGGCGATGAGCGCCTTCTCCTCGTCGCGCAGGCGCGCGGCGTCCTCGAACTCCTGGGCCTCGGCCGCCGCCGACTTCTCCTCGCGGGTGCGGGCGAGCTCGGCGTCGACCTGGGCAATCTCGGGAGGCAGCACCATGCGGTGCACGCGCGTGCGCGCGCCCGCCTCATCAAGCACGTCGATTGCCTTGTCGGGCAGGAATCGGTCCTGGACATAGCGGCTCGAGAGGGTGACGGCGGCCTGGACGGCGGCGTCGGTGTAGCGCACGTGGTGGTGCTTCTCGTAGCGGTCCTTAAGGCCTGCAATGATCTTGAGAGTATCCTCGATCGAGGGCTCCTTGATGTTCACCGGCTGGAAACGGCGCTCGAAGGCAGTGTCCTTCTCAATGTGCTTGCGATACTCCTCGGCGGTGGTCGCGCCGATGACCTGGATCTCGCCGCGCGAAAGAGGCGGCTTGAGGATCGCGGCGGCGTCGATGGACCCCTCGGCCGAGCCGGCGCCGATCACGGTGTGGATCTCGTCGATAAAGAGGATGTCTTGCTTGGACTCCTCGAGCTCGCGCACGACCTTCTTCATGCGCTCCTCGAACTCGCCGCGATACTTGGAGCCGGCGACCAGCGAGGCCATGTCAAGCGTCCAAATCTGCTTTCCGCGCAGGATATCCGGCACGTTGCCCGAGCTGATAAGCTGCGCCAAGCCCTCAACGATGGCGGTTTTGCCGACGCCGGGATCGCCCAGGACAAGCGGGTTGTTTTTTTGGCGGCGGGCGAGGACCTGCATGACGCGCTCGATCTCGGCGTCGCGGCCGATCACGGGGTCGAGGCCGCCCTCGGCCGCCTGCTTCGTGAGGTTGCGCCCGTACTTCTCGAGCATCGACTCGTCGTCGGACGAAGCCTGCGCGCCCGCGGGAGCCCCCATGCCGATGAAGACCTGGCCCACGTTTCCGCCCTGCTTGGGACGGTTGCCCTCATCTTGGGCGATGAGCTCGTTGACGGCATTGCGAACAGCGTCTGCCGAAAGCCCCATGGCCCTGAGCGCGTCCATGGCGCGGCCGTTGCCCTCCGCGACGATACCCAGCAGAAGGTGCTCGGTCGCGATGTAGGTCTGGCCATGGGTCATGGTCTCGCGATAGGCGCCCTCGAGCACCCGCTTCGCACGAGGCGTGAAGGGTATATGGCCGCCGGGAACGGGCTCGGCCTCCTCGGCGGTCAGGCTGCGCACCGTCGATAGCGTCTCGTCGTAGGTCACGTCGAGCTTGGCAAGAGCCTGCGCGGCGATGCCTTCCTTCTCTTTGATCAGGCCGAGGAGCAAGTGCTCGGTGCCTACATACATCTGGCCCAGGGATCGGGCCTCGTCCTGCGCAAGGCTGATGACCTTGCGCGCTTTGTCGGTGAACTTCTCGAACATGAAGCGGTTCCTCTCGATATGGATACCTTTAAGTGTGTACCCGCGGCCGAAGAATCGCAAACCCGCGACACGCATCGGCAAAGCTCGCGGCGAGCCGGCAAGAAGTGCGCTCCCTGCCAACTCGCCGCAGCTACTAACCTGCGATGTTGCCGAAGCCTTCTCCGAAGGCCTCGTGCACCTCTGAGATGAAGACGATCGCCTCCGGATCCGCCTCGGCAACCACCTCCTTTAGCAGGGGGACCTGGTTGCGCCCAAGCACGCAGAAGAGCACCGGGCGGTCGTTGCCGCTCCAAACTCCCCTTGCCTGGAGCTCGGTGCACCCGCGGTTGAGGTCGTACATAATCGCGTTGGCTATCTCGGCGTGTTTGACCGAGATGATGTAGGCCGCTCGCTCCGAACGCGGGCCATCGACGACCATGTCGATGACCTTGCCGCAGATGTACATTGCCACTGCAGCGTATAGAGCGTTCTCGACGGAGAAGACCGGCGCCGATGCGGCGATGACAAGTCCGTCCAAGATGATCATCGTCGTGCCAATCGGCATCGATAACTTCTTTGCCATGAGCTGGCAGATGATGTCGGTTCCGCCGGTATTTCCACCCGTGCGGAAAACAAGGCCCAGGCCAAGGCCCGTAATTACGCCGCCCCACAAGGCGCACAGGAGAAGGTCGCCGTTGCCGGGCACCGGCAGATAGGGCACGAGCGCATCGGTGAAGAGGCCGCAGGCGATGACGCCGATGATGGTGCGGACGATGTAGCCGCGGTTGCCGCTCTTTATGACGAGCATCAGCAAGAAGACGTTCATCACGATTGTCTGAAGACCGACGGGCAGATAGATTCCCGCCGCCCCGGCAAGCGCATAAAGCACCGTCGCCAAGCCCGTGATGCCTCCGGCCGCAAGACCGTTCGGAATCTCAAAGCAATCGACGCCCACGGCGAAAATCGCCGAGCCAACGATGATGAGCGTGAGGTCGCGAAGACGCACACGCCAGCGAGACTCGCTCATGGCTCTCCTACTCCGGGTCTGCCTCGCCGGTCGCCCAGCGGTGATATCCGATGATGAACTTGTCGAGGTCGCCGTCATCAAGCACGGACTCCACGTTGCCGGTCTCCACGCCCGTGCGCAGGTCCTTGACCATCTGGTATGGATAGAGGACATAGCTCCGGATCTGGTTGCCGAAGCCAATGTCTCGCTTCGGGCCGCGAAGCTCGTCAAGTTCGGCGGCGCGCTTCTCGAGCTCCATCTCATACAGGCGGCTTCGCAGGATGTTCATGGCGAAGGCCTTGTTCTGGAGCTGGCTGCGCTCATTTTGGCAGGTAACCACGGTACCGGTGGGGAGGTGCGTGATGCGGACGGCGGAGTCCGTTGTGTTTACGCCCTGCCCGCCGTGGCCCGTAGCGTGATACACGTCGATGCGCAGGTCCTTGGGGTCGATATCGACCTCAACGTCGTCGGGAAGGACCGGGAGCACCTCCACGCCGGCAAAGGTCGTCTGGCGCCGCTTCTGGGCGTCGGTCGGCGAGATGCGCACAAGGCGATGGACGCCGCCCTCTGCGCGCAGCATTCCATAGGCATTCTTGCCGTGAACCGTGAAGGTCGCGCGGTCGATGCCGATAACTTCTCCCGTGGGGCAATCGTTGACATCAACCTTCCAGCCACGGCGGTCGCAATAGCGCAGGTACATGCGGAAGAGCATCTCACACCAGTCCTGAGCCTCGAGGCCTCCCTGTCCCGGCGTAACGGTAACGATCGCGTCGCCGTGATCGAGATCGTCGGTAAACCAGCTGGAAAGCTCGAGCTCCGAGAGCTCGTCCTCGAGCGTCACCGCGGATTCCGCCGCTTCGGCAAGAAGATCGTCGTCCCCCATCTCCTCGCCGAGCTCGAACGCCGCGGCGGCGTCATCGAGCTTGGCGCGCGCACCATCGATGGCGGCGACATCCGACTTGGCAGAAGCTAGCTGCGCCATCACGTCGCGAGCGGCGTCCGCATCGTTCCAAAGCGCCGGGTCCGCGCTTTGCTCCTCGAGGCGCTTGACGTCCAAGCGGCGCTCGTCGATGTGGAGATATCCCTCCACCTCGACGAGACGCGCGCGCAGGGTGTCGAGCGTGTCCTTAGTTATATCCGCCATCCGAAGGTCCCTAACGGTTCCTGCCGTGGCAGTTCTTGAACTTCTTGCCGCTGCCGCAGGGGCAGGGGTCGTTCCGGCCAACGTTCACGTAGGGGTCGGCATCGTCCGCCTTGCGGTACGTCGTGCCCTTAGGGGCGCCGGCAGGGGCGGCGCGGTGCGCGCCCTGGTCGCCGTCGACCTCCGCGGGTCCGGAATAGCGGGCACCGCGAAGTTCCTCGGGCTCCTCGGAGGTCACCGGAGCTGCCTGGCGCTTTGCGACCACCTCAATGCGCAGGATGGTGCGCAGGTAATCCTCGTACATGGTATTGACGAGCTCGGTGAATGCGGCGAACGCCTCGCCCTTGTACTCGACGAGCGGATCGCGCTGGCCAAAACCGCGCAGGCCAATACCCGTCTTGAGGTAGTCCATCTCCTGGAGATAGGCCATCCAGCGAGTGTCGATAACACGAAGCATGACCTGGGCCGAGAGCGACTGCATGATGTCGGCGCCAAGGCGCTCGGACTTCTCTGCGAAGGCCTTGTCCACGAACGCGTCGACCGCGTCGGTCACCTCGCCCTGGTCATCCTCCTCGCCGATCTCGGGAAGTTCCTTGGCGCCGGTAAGCTCAGCAATCCACTTGTTCAGGCCCTCGAGATCCCACTCGTCGTGGCTCTTGCCCTCCGGGCAGAACTCAGCGACCCTGCGCTGGACGGTGTCAAGCGTGACCTCGTCGATGTGGGCGTTCAGGTCCTTGCCGTCGAGAATCTTGTTGCGCTCCTCGTAGATGACCTGGCGCTGGGTATTCATGACGTTGTCGTAGTCGAGGACGTTCTTACGCATGGCAAAGTTGACTTCCTCAACCTTGCGCTGGGCGCTCTCAACGGCCTTGGTGACCATCTTTGCCTGGATCGGCATGTCATCGGGCATCTCATACTTGGTCATCATGGCCGCGATGCGATCCATGCGATCACCGCCGAACAGACGCATGAGGTCGTCCTCGAGCGAGAGGTAGAACTGGGTCTCGCCCGGATCGCCCTGACGGCCGGAGCGGCCTCGGAGCTGGTTGTCGATACGGCGGGATTCGTGGCGCTCGGTGCCGATCACACACAGGCCACCGGCCCGCTTGACGCGCTCTTTTTCGGCGGCGCAAGCCGCGCGGGCGCGCTCAAGCGCCTCGATGTAGGCCTGCTTGACCTCATCGATCTGCACGGCATCGAACTCGCCGCCCAAAAGCCTCGAGAGACTCTCGGGAGTGATCTGGGTCGGGTCGTTGGCAAGAAGCACCTGCTCGATTGCCTCGGGATCAAGCTTGAAGCCGAATCGGCGCACCTCTTCGCGAGCAAGCTCCTCGGGGTTGCCGCCAAGCAGGATGTCGGTACCACGGCCAGCCATGTTCGTCGCGATGGTGACAGCGCCCTCGCGACCAGCCTGGGCAACAATTTGTGCCTCACGCTCGTGGAACTTGGCGTTGAGGACGTTGTGCTCGATTCCGCGCTTGGCAAGAATCCGCGAGAGCTTCTCGGAATTCTCGATGGAAACGGTGCCGACCAGGCACGGCTGCCCCTTGGCGTGGCGCGCCTCGACGTCGGCGGCAACGGCAGCGAACTTCGCGTCAATCGTGCGGTACACGAGATCATCGTGGTCCACTCGCTGGACCGGCTTGTTGGGCGGGATCACCTGGACGGGAATGTGGTAGACCTCGCGGAACTCTGCGTCCTCGGTCATTGCAGTGCCGGTCATGCCGGCGAGCTTGTCATACATGAGGAAGTAATTCTGGAGAGTAATGGTGGCGAGCGTCTGGTTCTCCTCGCGGACGATCACGCCTTCCTTTGCCTCGATGGCCTGATGCAGGCCCTCGGAGTAGCGTCTGCCCTCCATAATGCGGCCGGTGAACTCATCGACGATCTTGACCTCGCCGTCGACGACAACATACTGCTGGTCACGGTGGAACATGTACTGCGCCTTAAGAGCCTGCTGCAGGTGGTTGACGAGCTGACCCGAGACGTCGGCATAGATGTCCTCGATGCCCAGGTTCGCCTCGACCTTCTTCAGGCCTTCGTCGGTGGTCGCGATGGTGTGCTTGGCCTCATCCATCTCGAAGTCGACGTCAGGCGTAAGACCGCGGACGGCACGGGCGAAGTCCTTATAAGTACTCGCGGACTTGGTGCCGGCGCCCGAGATAATGAGCGGGGTGCGGGCCTCGTCGATAAGAATGGAGTCCGCCTCGTCAACGATAGCGTAGTGGTGGCCGCGCTGGACTCTCTGGTTTGCGCGGGTGACCATGTTGTCGCGGAGGTAATCAAAGCCGAACTCGGAGTTCGTGCCGTAAGTGACGTCGGCCTCATAGGCGGGCTTCTTGAGGTTGAGCTTCATGCCGTTTTGAATAAGGCCAACCCTCATGCCGAGGAAGCGATAGATCCGGCCCATCCATTCAGAGTCGCGCTTCGCAAGGTAATCATTGACGGTAATGATGTGCACGCCCTCGCCCGGGATAGCGTTGAGGTAACCGGCGAGCGTGGAAACGAGGGTCTTGCCTTCGCCGGTCTTCATCTCGGCAATGGTTCCCCTGTGCAGGGCAATGCCGCCGATGATCTGAACATCGAAGTGGCGCAGGCCCGTGACACGGCGAGAGGCCTCCCTCACCGTGGCAAAAGCCTCCGGAAGCAGATCATCAAGGGACTCGCCTGCTTTATAACGCTCGCGGAAGAGCTCTGTCTGGCCTCCGAGCTCCTCATCTGACATGGCTTTGAACTTGGGCTCAAGGTCGTTAACCGTCTCGGCGATCTTCTGGTATTCCTTGAGCTCTTTGTCCGCGCCAATCGAGAGCAGCTTGGAAAGGAAGTTGGCCATATGGGCTCTCCTAGCAATCTAAAGCGAATATCGCTGACAATTCATCCTTTTTACTTTACTCATTGGCCCAACATTTGTTCAGCCATCCCTGCTCGTATCGCAAAAGAATCACGGCGTACCCCCTGTCGCTATGCGCCAACGGCACGCATACGGCCCATTGCGTCAAGGCCGCCCAGCTCACCAATCGGCTCATTCATGGCCCTCTCAAGTTGCTTAGATGGCACCCGATTCGCCTTTGCGGAAAGCCTCTTGACGTAGGCGCGGTATCTTCTTTGGGCCTCCGCCTCCCGACCTCCGGCCCTCAGCGCTCGTATAAGCAGGCACATGGCGTCTTCTCGCATCTCATCGACAAACAACGCATTTCCCGCGAGCCTGGCCGCCAATCTCCTCTTGTCTAGCCTCAGTGCCGCCTCGGCGCCCGCAACCATCGCGTCGGCATAGAGCTTCCTCAGCTCGGCCCTCTTCTCGGCGAAATACTCCTCGCCGTCCTCTGCCACATTACAGAGATCTCCGACATATAGCGTTTCTGTTCGCAGCGCGGCGTTGCAGACCTTCTCATCGGCCGAGCTTTCAACCGCAGCCTTTGCCCACAAAATAAACTCGTCAACATCGCAGGACACGTTATCGCTCGTCAGTCTTAGGATTTTAGTCGCCTTGTTCGTGATGAAGATATCCTCGCCAAAGCCATGCGCCAAGAGCGCCTTGCGCACCGCCGAGGTGGCCGAATACACCTTTTGGCGCCCGCGCTTCTCAATCGCGATCTCAGGCCACAGGTCCTCAGCCATTCGGGCCCTTCCGACCATATGCCCTTTTTGGAGCGCAAGGTACTCAAGAACCGCTCTTGCGCTTCTTCCCCCGAGCATCCGCTCGGAAACTCGTTTTCCGTCAGCCCAAATCGAGAATTCCCCAAGGACATTAATCCTGACCAGTCCTTCCAGGTCCTCCGGTTCCGCTTTCCCGCTCTCGCTGAGCTTTTTCGAAGCTTTTCCGCCCATGCAGGTCCTCATCGCTGAGTCGAGGTTGCGGCGCCACTCGGCGGGAGCTTGGTCTCCGAGGTCTCTCGAGAACTCTCCCACTCCATCAGACAGCGTGACCAGTAGCCACATTTCGTTGACCGGCAGCTGCTGTCTTCCAAGGTCTACTGGGGCCGCGTCATCATCCACATCCCAAGAAATCTCATGGATCAGCATGGATATAGCCGCAAGACCGTCGTTGTCGTCGACCCTGTACAGGTTGGATCTTTCTCCCAGCTGATACTTTGTAACCTGCTTGATAATGCCGGCAACGCGTTCGGCATACGTCCAGCCAATACTTTTGCAGGTCGTCTCGGCCGTATTGACGGCGGCAAGCACATAAGCGCTAGGCCGCTTGCGCAGCAAGCAGAGGCATTCGGCAACAAGCGATAGGGCGCGAACCATCTGGTCACCCGACTTCGTGGCCTTGGACCTCAGCGCCGACACCGTCCTTGGAGGCTCTCCGCTTAACGCCTCGCCCACGAGCCTCGCCGCCCAGACATATCCCATAAGGCCCTTAGCCCCAACCTTATCTAGATAATCCGCGCATTCGTCAACAACTTCGCCGTTGTGCCAAGAAGAGCCGCACGAAAACACCTTAGCCAGATGCATATCAAGATTTAGAAGATTGCCAGTAATGGACCTTTGGCGACCTTCCTCGACATACGGTGCTAAGGTTTCGATTGCCATGCCAAAGCGCCCGTTAAACAAGTGATCTATAGCCTCATAATGAGCGGCGAGCCTGGCTTGCAGCCCAGACGGAGATTCCCCCAACGCAGCAACCCCACGGCCGGGCCTCTGCAGCAGCTCTCTTAGTCCGACAAGACCGTCACAAAGCATGACAGTCTCGTCAGCGAGCTGCTCTACACCTTGCGTAAGGGATGCGCGATCGCGGAAAGAGAGCTCCGTGCCAATAGCCGCCACCGCCTTCTCCAGATACCGTCTTCTCTCGGCGTCGTTACCGTCAATAGCTCCCGGCACTTTATTCAGCAGCTCGGAAATAAGCCTGAGCTCACCCAGATCAAGAAGCTCTGGGCCCCATTCAAGGGCCACATCAAAAGCGACGCGCGCATCGCAGCGCGGCAAAAATGAAACAAGTCGTTCGAACTCGCCGCGACGACCGAGAGACGTTAGGCACACCTTTAATAAATCGGCGTTTTCCTTACACGCGCGAGCAAACAGGGGCATAGCAAAAGTCGCCCAGTCAGCGCTCTCCCCAGCGGCGCAATCAAATGTTCTCGTATTAAAAGAAGCACCAAAGAAAGGCGCCCATGATGCGAGCTCTCCGAGAAAGTCTTCGTCGTATTTTCCAAGACAGTAGCGCAAATCCGAAAATGACCCCTTGCCAAGGACAGTAATGGCAAGTCGCAGACGCAATTCCTCGTCGCACAAAGACCGACGGAAGCTGGCATCAACCAATTCAGCAAGCGTCTCATCATAAGAATTACGCTTCTGATCTGCGCGGGACGGAACAAGGGACTCCAATAGCGTGTGTGCAAGAACGGGAATACCCCTGGACAACCTTTGATGGTCAAGCTCATCGCGTGTTGCACCTATCGGAGAGACCGGAGGCTCGCAAATGTCGTCAGCGGTTAACAAAAGATGATAGGGGAGCTCATCAAGCAGCTGTCTGGCCTCTGGAAACAGCGTAAGCACAACAAGGGCTCCAACTTTGAGCATGCGCTCGATTGCACGGCTCTGGTGAGCAACCTCCAGCTCATCAGAAGCGGGAAGAAGATTAAGAGCAACGACAATCTCAGCTTTTTGATCCTTATGCTTGCTCCGAATGTCCCGAGCAAGCTTGGCGAGAGACTCGGAGGCGGCCTCGGGAGAAAAGTTCGAATAGTCTCGGGAATACGTACGCGCACCAGTCTTCTCGGCCAAAAGACAAACCGCTTTTAAATAACCGCGAGGGCAATAGCCCGGCTCACAGCAAACAGCTACGAGCTTATGCTTTCTAGCGAAGGACAAGAGAACCGGATGCAGCACACCGGTAGCGTCCTCGCGATCATCAAAAGCGCCAATAGAAGGACGCTCTGGCTGATGCATATATATGCGTGGGCCCATAGACACTCCAAACAGAATTGACCATCAATGATGTGATGGAAAATATCACTATTGAAGTAAAAATCACCTGATAAAAGGGCCAAACGGCAGGATGCAAAATGTTAGGGTACTGACAAAATTCTGGCAGAAACGACAAAACCGCATTTGATAGGGTCTTAACAACTGTAAAGGGGGCGACCTTACAAAACAGGCAATTTCATTCACCGAATTTTCGTAATAAAAAATATGACCAGCGTCATTCTCTATACCAATTTCAAGGCCGCGGCAGCAGCGACGTTCCTAACAAGCGGAGGCATCCCCACAAACATGAACTGCACCCCAAAACTCAGACGGCAAAAATAGAGACAAAGCCACGATGGGCTGGCTCTGGAGCTCCTCTGAGGCCAGCACGTTCAACCTAACCTGGCGTCTTCACGTGTTCCAGTGGACCACGTAGGCGTCGAGGCGTCCTTAAAGGGCACGGAGTCGGGCCACGTCCTTCCCGGGGAGAACTCGTCCTTCATGTGCCCGAAGACCTGCTCGGCCGCACCGTTGCCGATGCAGTTGCCCTTCCTCGGCATGCCAGGCCGTGCTCGGGCTGGTCGACGCCCACGCGGCCATCCCCTTGCTTCGGAAGTCGTAGACCGCAGCGATGAAGTCATCGTCTCAGGACTGCTTGAGCTCGGCGGCGTCCGCGCCCATCTTCTCCCGCCGCTGGCAGGGGCCGAAGCCCCCTGCCAGCGGCGTTCCCGAAGGTCTCGCCGACGACGCCCCTGTACGATTTGCAGTGGTGGCAGTCGGCCTCGCGGCGTATCCCGCAGTCGACACCTGCTCCGAGCATCAAATTGAGCACGGTCTTGTTGACGATTCTCTCGCCCAGCTCGGCGCGCAGGCACACGACAAGCTGCCTACGGCCGCAGTCGTTGGCGGTGGTCGAGAGGATTTCCACGAACGCCCCGTGCGCAGCTCAACCCCGGCAGGTCTCATCGGTGCGCCTGCATGCACACCAGCCCGCAGGCTTGGGGAAGGACTCTCAGCATGCCCTAAGATTGGGCCCGAGCGTCTCGGCACCGCCCTAGCAGCAGAGTTTACGTCACCTCTCGAAAGGTTACATGGACATGATCCCGAACGCCTTCATGGCGTCTTGCCAGTCCATGCCACCGTCATACGCATCTGGCCTGCTTCCCGTCCAGGAACGGCAGCGCCTCATCACCGGACAAGCGGTAAATGAAGAAACATTGTCTCGCGGTGTCGCGCGAAACCGAGAACATCTTAGTCGCCAGCTTGAAGCTTTACCCCGCCAGAAGAGCTCGGCCGCCGCCCGCCTCGCTTCGGCATCGCGCCTCGCCCCGGGACCGGCGCGCATAAGAAAACCTCCCGCTTCTCGATGCCCGAGAAGCGGGAGGCGGCTCAGCCTTGCCCGGGAACGACCGTCCCGGCGACTTGGATACAACAGCAAAACGCCCCTTGCTGGCCGGCGGCGTCCTGCTCTCCCACGGACTACACCGCAGT
>ERZ507072.720-NODE-720-length-19812-cov-6.029610_pt1 | contig 19812 bp, 18 predicted proteins | sample MGYA00512864_ERZ507072 | MGnify/ENA metagenome assembly ERZ507072 | reverse complement strand
AAGAGTTTCCATTAAACGCAGTTTGACACGTAGCATTTCACTAAAATACTACGTGTCAAAGCTTTAAAATTTCACCGCTAATTGCATAATCGGATTATAATCATATATCATTTTTATTATATCATTGTTCTGAATCAGCTCATAAGCTTCTTTTCCAATGCTTGTCATATAGAGCATTGTGATAATAATAAATGCCACCCATACAATGATAAGTGCACAGCCAAGTCCAACAACTCCACCTGCAAGCCGGTTAATGAATCCCAGCACAGGTAATTCTGCCACAATATCAAGTGCAAATACAATTGCACGCAATATAATGGTCACAATCAAAAATGTTCCCAGGAATGCAATAATATGAATAATTAGTTTTGACAGGAATTCTCCTACATACTGTGCAAATGTCTGTACTCCCAGTTGTGAATAAATTTCACTGTTATTATTAGTAGACAACTGTGTCTTAAATACTGCTGGAAGATCTGCTTTTTCTATAGCTGCTACCTGAAGATCTCTTGGAATATCCGCCCCCTCAATTGCATTTTTGACTTCTTCGCTGACTTCGTCATTATTTACACCGTCTAAAATACTGCTGGAAATTCCATACTGTGCCAGTTGCTCTCCTGTAATCTTTCCACTTACAATATCATCTACCGACACACCGTAAGATTGCAATTCTTCTTCACTAATCCCTGCTGCCTTCAATGCTTTTCGTACACTTTCTGCTGAAATTCCCGTTGAACCATTGTCATCACTGCCTCCGGCCAACTGGGAAGCTGCCGCTTTCGCCATCGTGTTCGTTACCTGACTTTTAATCATGTCATCAATCGGCGTATGCTTTTCTATTGCCGATGAAACATAAGGTGATGCTGCAACTACAATGACAATTGTTAAAATCGTAGTCGCAAGTGACACAGCGATACGAATCGCTCCCCGGTAGATTCCAATCAAAAATCCCAGTAGAAATACTCCTGCTACTGCTATCGTTAACCAATTCCACTCCATACCTTCTCCTTATTTTACAAGACGGACATTCTCCATGCCGTTTGCATTTATCACAATGTATTTATTAACTCCCATAGTTGGAAAAATTTCACGAATATTCGTTTCTATCTCTCCTTCAAATTTCTGTATTCCGCTTTTCAGGAAAATACTGCAGTTATTTCCATCATACATAATCACCTGGCCGCCGCTTAATTTTACATTTCCATAATCCCCGGTAAAATCTTTTGACAATGTCTGCTTTCCCGACGTATTGTAAAGCCGGAGTTCATAACCGCCTTTTCCTTCATTTTTCAAGACCAGACCAATATATTTGTTATCATGAAATACGCTTTTTATCTCTTTGTCTATCTTAATCTGACTAGTCTCTTTCGGAACACTTTCGCCTTGATATATTGTCAGCATATTATCTCCGACTACTGCTGAAATCTTCTGGTTCATAAAAAATCCTTCTGCCATCAGTGTTCCTTTATATTCTTCCTGTGTAACCTGATGATCCGTCTCCTGTTCCCCTGCACTGCCAAAATTATAGTAAACTACCCTTGATGTCACACTGCCGTCCTGCGTATACAAATATGTGACCTGCATCACTTCTGCATCTGATGAAATAGCAACATCCATCGGGTATCCTGTTCCGGTCAGCGATGTCTTATGCTCCACTAGGATATTTCCTGCAGTATCATAACAGACGATTTTGGGTGATGAACTGTCTTTCAACACCGCACACACAATTCCCTGACTGGATACTGTCGCTTTTTCTATCGGAAGCGTTGTATGAATCTCGCCCTTTACACCGTCTTTTTGAAAAATGACAACGTCATTACCGCCTTTGTCAAAAATAATTGCACAATCATCTCCTGCTACAACAGTCGGAGTCTTGATCTGATAAGCCTGGTTCCATTTCTCTTCCCCCTGCTGACTCAAATATGCCATTCCATCTCTACTGTAACGAAGCACACCTTCTGAAAATTCCTTGTAATTGCTGTCCGTACTTCCTGCCTCCGGATAAGTGTTCGCCACCCGCACATTCGTATACGTCTGTAAATGTATAAATAAATAGATTCCTACAGAAGCTGCCATAATCAATATGACTACTATCAGAATTCTTATTCTGATTTTCTTTTTATGCGCCTTCACCTGTTCCTCCAGTTGCGCCATCTGTGTTTCTTCATCTTCTGTATTGTCCATGATCCGCCTGACCAGTTTGTCCACATCTTCCGAGTCCCGCACCACCCGCAGATCTTTATTCTTTCGATTCAATATTCAGATTCCCTTCATATTTATTATTTCTCCCTATTGTACCACACTCCGAGCTATGGTAACAATAGCTTTTGCCCGATGAAAATCAGGTTCCCGTCTGACAGCCCGTTCATTTTACAAATTGCCTCTACATGGCCGGTATCCCCATATGTCTTCTTACTGATGCTTGCCAATGTATCTCCTTTTTTCACCGTATAATAGTCCGACTGACTGAGTTGTTCCTGTACGGTCGACACTTCCGGAACCGTTCCTTCTGATTTCGCGTCGTTTGATTTTTTTGTATCACTGGAAGCTTTTACGGAACCGCTGGCTGCAACCGTCTCACTATTCTGATTTCCCTTTGTTTCCTCTTGATTTTGCCCTTCAGACTGCGCATTAATTTGATTTTCATTTTCTCCATTCACACGCTGGTCGTTCACCTGAGCATTATCATCCACCTTTGCCTCTGTTCCTTTCGCACTTGCGAGCTGCTCAAGTGACTGCTGTACAGATTCCATGCGTTCAAAATTATTCATCATTGAGACACCTATTGCCAGTACCACCACCACAAGAAGCGCACTGGTCGCATATAATAATTTTGAACTCTGACTCTGCTCCTTAATCTCCATTCTCTGCCTCACCGCACTACGAAAATCCTTTGTAGCTCGATCCTCAACCATTTCACTGGGTGTCACGCCATTCTGCCTGCGTGTGTTAATCATGTAATTCTGCATTTGTGGATTTTTTTCATAATAAATGTAATGACCGCCGATCTGCATCAGCTCATTATATTTATAAGCAAAATACATCTCGTCACTTGACGAAGCATCTTTCCATATAAAAATCGTATTTTCCTGATCATACATTTTCCGGTGCAGCTCCTGCGCTCCCCGATTCATGCTCATTGGATGTCCTGTCTCCAAAAGACACCAGCCAATTAATTTCTGATCTTTGAAATACTCTTTTTGTTCCTTCTCTATTTTTTCCCAAATTTCTTCGGAAATCTTTAAATTTGTTCCTTCAACTTCTACATCTTCTGCCCGGATTGCTCCTGATATATACACAACCACCTTGTCCTCACATTTTGTGATCTCCCCGGTCAATGCCGCTGCTACAGGTTTCTCCATTGCTTTTTCCTGCAATTGCCCAAGAAATGTGTCTACATAATCCTCCACATAAATCTTTGGCTCATCACAGACATTTCCAATCTGTCTTACATTTTTCGGAAGCTGCCGTTCCATATACTCTCACCTCATTAAACATATTTGCCTCTATGGCGGTGTTAATGATAACACAGAAAATATGCATAATTTATCAATCGGTGAGACCTGTCCCGGAAACTTTACGGCATCACGCCCCTACTTTCGACGTCCTGTCTCCAGAAGACTGCAATACTTGTCAGTAAGGGTCGTAACCCAGCCTTCTCTCGTTCTCGGAAATGTCCGAAATGTCACCGGCCACATGTGTGTCCGGATAATATCTACTTCAATCTGATTTAATGGGAAATATTTCTTCGCATTTCGGTATGCTTTTTCCGGATGCTTCAGACCATGAAACCGCTCCCCCGTCTGGGCAGCATGCGTGTGCCAGTCATAAAGGAACAAATCATGGATCATACCTGCCCGCGCCGCAGATCTCGCATCCAGATGAAACATTTTACAGAGACAGTAATTGCAATAAGCCACCCTGAGACAATGTTTATAGCAGTTTGTTTTCCCATGCTGCGGATATTTTTTCATTTCCAGCACGACCGGATGCTCCGCCAGGTCCTGTATTGACTTGTAAAATTCTCGTTTAGCGGCGTATTTATTTTTTGACATAACTGATAACTCCCCACTTTGAATTGCAAAAAGGCATGTCTCACCAAAGACATGCCCCTCATATTCATAGTTCTATATAAGCTCCACTAATCTTACTCGCCAAATACAGCTTTGTAATCAGCCTGGAATTTTGCGATTCCCTGATCTGTTAATGGATGATGTGTCATCTGCTCGATTACCTTGTAAGGTACTGTAGCAATATCTGCTCCGGCAAGCGCACACTCAGTAACGTGCATTGGGTTACGTACACTTGCTGCGATGATTTCTGTCTCAATACCTGCAACCGCGAACATCTCTGCGATCTCTGCAATAAGATCTGTTCCTCTTGTAGAGATATCATCCAGACGTCCTAAGAATGGTGATACATATGTAGCACCTGCTCTTGCAGCAAGAAGTGCCTGATTAGCAGAGAATACAAGTGTAACATTTGTCTTGATTCCCTCAGCTGTAAGAACTTTAACTGCCTTAAGTCCCTCTACTGTCATTGGAATCTTAACTACCATGTTCGGATGAATCTTTGCGATTGCTCTTCCTTCCTCGATCATTCCCTCAGCATCAACAGTTGTAGCTTTAACCTCACCGCTGATTGGTCCATCAACGATAGATGCAATCTCTGCGATAACTTCTTCAAATACTCTTCCCTCTTTTGCGATCAGGGATGGATTTGTTGTTACTCCGCAGATAACTCCCATGTCGTTTGCCTTTTTGATGTCCTCTACCTTAGCTGTGTCGATGAAAAATTTCATTTTTTCTGTTCCTCCTTTAATCTATGAACTCATTGTTCATTCTTACTGCCCACCTAAGCAAATTATAGACCAGTTGTCTGCATATATCAAGATATATTTTGTCAAGCAGTAAAACTGCACAAATCAATTGGGGACAGGTGTGAGAGGAGAAAAAGGGGCGAAAATACGCGGTAGTTGAAAAAATTGGGGACGGGGTTTTTTTAGAAAAACCCCGTCCCCAATTTTCTTTTTTAGCACTTTTCACAATTGTGTGCGTCCTTCTAATGCGCGCAATAATGTTACTTCATCAATATACTCCAGATCTCCGCCTACCGGCACGCCGCTGGCAATGCGGCTGACTTTGACTCCGGTGGGTTTTATCAGCTTGCTGATATACATCGCGGTCGTCTCGCCTTCCAGGCTTGAATTTGTCGCAATGATGACTTCTTCTACATCGCCTTCCAGGCGCCGGATCAGTTCTTTCAGCTTGATGTCTCCCGGACCGATGCCAAGCATCGGGGAGATTGCGCCGTGAAGTACATGGTAGACGCCGTTGTATTTTCCTGTCTTTTCGTAAGCTGCCAGGTCTCTTGTATTCTCTACAACCATAATTGTCTTATGATCGCGATTTAAATTACTACAGATTGGGCAGAGTTCCTGATCCGTCAGGGTGCAGCATTCTTTGCAGTAACGTACATTTTCTCTTGCCTCGACCATAGTATCTGCCAGACGTTTCACTTCTTCTTTCGGCATATGTATCAGATGAAATGCCAGTCTGGATGCTGACTTTGCACCAATGCCCGGCAATCTGGACAGCTCGTCAATCAATTTGCTGATCTGGTTACTATAGTAATCCATTCATGCCTCCTGTGAATTTGGACATACTTGCTGCAGATGCTTCATCTACTTTGTCAAGTGCCTCGTTCACTGCTGCCACAAGGAGATCTTCTAACATTTCTACATCATCTGGATCTACAACTTCTTCATCCAGTTTTACTTTTACAAGTTTTTTGGATCCTGATACTGTGACTTCTACAGCTCCGCCACCGGCAGTTGCTGTAAATTCTTTTGTCTCCATTTCTTTTGCCTGTTCTTCCATCTGACGCTGCATCTTTTGAGCCTGCTTCATTAAGTTTGCCATGTTCCCCGGCATTCCGCCTCCTGGAAATCCACCTCTTTTTGCCATAATTAATCATCCTCCACTACAATATCCATATTGATTAGTTTTTCTATATCTACAAAACTGTCCTCAAATCTCCGTCCTTCTTCTACCTGACGGACATCGATGTCCAGTTTTTTTCCGATTTTACTCTCGATCAGATTTCTGATTTCTTCTTTATGTTCTTCTGTTCCTACTACCCCGGCTCCTACTGCATCCGGCAATACGATCAGAAGTCTGTTTCCTTCTCCTGCACTTAGTCTTGCCTGCTTCAGATAATTCCGCAGCATTGGCGATGCATCAGATGTGAGTTTACGGAAATCTTTTGCCACTTGTTTTACATCTTCATTCAGAGCTTCCGGAAGTTCCGGCTTTTTCTTCGGTTCCTGTTCTGCTCCTTCCGGTCCATTTACATAGACAATACGTTCTCTCGCCGCATTTTCCATAAAATCACCGTTTTCCAGCTTTTCCTCTATTGCCCGCAAGCGGTCAAGCAATGTATCTGGATTTGTCTCCATTGCCGGACGACACAATTTAATCAGTGCTACCTCCAGCATGACCCTCTTCTGGGTTGAATATTTTAACTGACTGGTCAAATCTGAAAACACGCGAATATACCGGATCAATGCATCATCCTCAATCATCTGAGCCTCTTCTTTCAGCCGTGCCAGATTCTCACTGGATACATCTAACACATCTTCCATATCATCAGAGCTTCTGACAAGCAGAAGGTTTCTGAGATACCACGTAAAATCTGCTGAGAGCTGCGACAGTTCTCTTCCCTGCATGACCAACTCATCTACAATCTCAACGACACTGTGTACATCTCTGTCCAAAATCTTACGAAGCAGCCGGCTGAATACTTCCGTGTCCACCGCCCCCAGTACTTCCAGCACATGGTCGTATGTCAGCTTCTGTCCGATGTAAAATGCAGCACACTGATCCAAGAGACTTAATGCATCACGCATGGAACCGTCTCCCATACGTGCAATATATCGGACTGCCTTTTCTTCTACATCCCATCCTTCTTTATTAATCAATTCCTGCAATCTTGCTGAAATAGTCTCGATGGAAATGCGTTTAAAATCATATCTCTGACACCGGCTTAAAATCGTGACTGGAATCTTATGCGCTTCTGTAGTCGCCAGTATAAATATGACATACTCCGGCGGCTCTTCCAGCGTCTTCAAAAGTGCATTAAAGGCCCCGATAGACAGCATATGCACCTCATCAATGATATACACTTTATAACGTCCTTCTGTTGGACGGTAGGCGACCTCTTCCCGGATTTCACGAATGTTATCGACACCATTGTTGGAAGCCGCATCGATTTCAATCACATTCATGGAATTGCCTGCGGCAATCGCCTTACAAACTGCACACTCTCCACACGGGCTTCCGTCTACCGGGTGTTCACAGTTAACTGCTTTTGCAAATATCTTGGCAACCGTTGTTTTTCCGGTTCCCCTTGTTCCACAGAACAGGTATGCGTGTCCGATACGATCTGCTTCAATCTGATTCTTAAGCGTCCGCACAATTGCATCCTGTCCCTTTACATCTTCAAATTCATTTGGCCGGAATTTCCGGTATAAAGCCATATATGACATGGTTATTATTCATCTCCAAAACTAATTCCGGTGATCTTTGCCTGTCTGATGATCTCAGACTTCGGATCAACATATTTTAACTTTCCTGCTACTTCACTAAGCGGAACACGAACAATCTTATCATTCTTTACGGACATCATACAACCATAATTTTCATCTAAGATCGCGCGGGCAGCTTCTGCGCCGAGTCTTGTTGACAATACACGGTCAAATGGACACGGGGATCCACCTCTTTGTGTGTGTCCGGGAATTGCGATACGCACTTCCTGCTGAGTTCTCTTCTGAACTTTTTCTGCCATCTCATAAGCTACAGAAGGATATTTCTTCTTTGCCTGTTTGTCCTTTAATTCTTTCTTGGAAAGCTTCGCGTCTTCCTTGGAAATAGCTCCCTCTGCCACTGCGATAATGGTAAACTTTTTACCTGATTTGGCACGCTTGTCTATTGCCTCTGCAATCACATCCATGTCATAAGGAATCTCCGGAAGCAGAATAATGTCGGCACCACCTGCAATTCCTGCGTACAGCGTTACCCAGCCGACTTTATGTCCCATGATCTCGATAATAAATACACGGTTGTGGGAAGTTGCTGTTGTATGGATACGATCGATCGTATCTGTTGCGACTTCAACCGCACTGTGGAATCCAAATGTCATATCTGTTCCCCACAGATCGTTGTCGATCGTCTTCGGAAGCGTCACAACATTTAAGCCTTCCTCACGCAGAAGGTTTGCTGTCTTATGAGTTCCATTTCCACCAAGGATCACAAGACAATCCAGACTTAACTTGTGATAAGTGTGCTTCATAGCTTCTACTTTGTCCAGCCCATTTTCATCCGGTACACGCATTAGTTTGAACGGCTGTCTTGAAGTTCCAAGGATTGTTCCTCCGACTGTTAAAATTCCTGAAAAATCTTCTGCTTTAAGCATTCTGAAGTTCGAGTAGATCAAACCTTTATATCCCTCTTCAAATCCATAAATCTCCACGTCTTTACGTGCCTGAAACAGTCCTTTCACCACGCCGCGCATTGCTGCATTCAGTGCCTGACAATCTCCACCACTTGTCAACATTCCAATTCTAAGCATCTGTTTTTCCTCCTGCATCTCGTGTCATTATCTTAAAGTCATCTAATAATTCCTGTCTATGGAATCATATCTGCTCACAGCAGCAGTTGCTGTAACCAGTATCAAACAGCTTTGCTATCTATTATTTCGTCAGTACTTCTACACTCTTTTCTTTTACAAGTACCATGTACTCTACCTGGGCTGACAATCCGTCATCATCTGTATATACGGTCCAGCCATTATCCTCATCTACATAGAACTCCGGTGTTCCCTCGTTGATCATCGGCTCGATTGTGAACATCATACCAGGAACAAGCACCATTTCACTGCCTTTTGGTGTTACATAACTTACAAATGGCTCTTCGTGGAATTCAAGACCAATTCCATGTCCTCCAATTTCCTCTACAACAGAATATCCATTTTTCTTTGCATGCGTGTTAATCGCGTATGCAATATCTCCCAAATGCCCCCATGGCTTTGCTGCCTTTAGGCCACGCTCTACACACTCCTGTGTTACACGCACGATCCGTTCTGCTCTTTCGGACACATTTCCAATCTTGAACATACGAGAAGCATCTGAATAATATCCATTTAAAATGGTTGATACGTCTACATTGATAATATCCCCTTCTACAAGGATTTCATTCTCACTTGGAATTCCGTGGCATACAACATTATTGATCGATGTGCACACACTCTTTGGAAATCCTTCATATCCAAGCGGTGCCGGAATTCCTCCGTGTTCTGTCGTGAAATCATATACAAGCTTATCGATCTGCGCTGTGCTCATACCAGCTTTGATATGTGCAGCCACATGATCCAGTACTGCTGTGTTGAGGTCAGCGCTCTTTCTGATCTCGGCAATCTGCTCCGGTGTCTTAAGAAGTGACCGGTCCGGAACAATCTGTCCTTTTTCTGCAAGCGCCCAAAGTTTTACGTCTAACCTATCCATAATTAACGTCCATCTCCTTCAAAACAAGTGCGGAGTACGCACCCATGTTTACAACTATCTCTCCATCTTCTACTATATACTCTTCGTACTCAGTTGTGTAGCCCTCATGATAAGAATACATCAGCCTTCTCATACGTCCACGCATCGGAATTTCTGCCTGCCATACAGGAACCGTTACTTCCTCCAGAGCATCACTGTTATTAATGATTACAACAATCCGCTGGTTCTGATCTGTTCTTGCATAAGCCAATACATTTTCCCGCCACTCAAGCATCTGAACAGAACCTTCCCTGAACACCGGGTATCGCTTGTGGATCCGGATCATTTCTCTGTGAAATGCAATCAACTCCTGATCTTCATGCCCCCACGGATACGTACGTCGGTTGTCTGGATCCGTAAATCCGCACACGCCGGCCTCGTCGCCATAATAAACAGTTGGTGCGCCCGGCCACGTCATCTGCATAACGACCGCCTCACGCATAACTGCCACATTGACATTTTCATTGGCTGCTTCTGCCCCCAGTTCCTGCACACGGCCGACTCTGTGATTCGTTCTCGTCAGGAATCTGGAATGGTCATGATTCGACAATTCATTCATGGAAATCTGCAGGGACGGCGTCATCATATTGCTCATGTGATGACGTATCGCATTTACAAATGCGTCGGCGTTGCCTCTTAAGTCTTCTCTTGCCTCGTCACTGTGCTTCTCCATCCCAGTTAAAAACCAGGTGACCGGCTCCATAAATGCGTCGTAGTTCATGATGGTATCCCACTCATCACCTTCCAACCACTCGCTTGGATCTCCGTAATGCTCCGCCAGGATCAGTGCTTCCGGATTTGCTTCTTTTACAACTTTACGGAACTTTTTCCAGAATTCGTGATTGTACTCGTTACTTCTTCCAAGATCCGCTGCCACATCCAAACGCCAGCCATCCGCATTGTACGGAGGTGACACCCATTTCTTCGCAATCTCAAAAATATAAGCTTCCAGTTTCGGTGAATCTTCGTAGTTCAGCTTCGGCAGTGTATCATGTCCCCACCATCCGTCATATGAACCATTGTATGGCCAGCGTTCCCGCTCTTCCTGAAAGAACCGGAAATAGCTGCGATACGGGCTGTCTGCGCTGACATATGCTCCCGGCGCATACCCTTCCTGTTTCTCGTAAATGCGCTCTCTGTCCAGCCATTTATTGAAGGATCCACAGTGATTGAACACTCCATCCAGAATCACCTTCATACCGCGCCGATGCACCTCTTCCACAAACTGAACAAAAAATTCATTGCTGGCTTCCAGATTCTTTTTGTCCGTCACTCGTTTTTGATATTTCGTGGCATTGGCATTTTCATGATCGCCCTCTGCCAGTATATTTCCGCCGTCTTCAACAATCACTCCATAATGAGGATCAATGTAATCATAATCCTGAATGTCGTATTTGTGATTGGAAGGAGATACAAAAATTGGATTAAAGTATAACACTTCTACTCCGAGATCCTGTAAATAATCCAGTTTATCCCAGACTCCTTTTAAATCTCCACCATAGAATTCCCGCACATCCATGGTTGCCGGATAGCGGTTCCAGTCTGTAACTTTTCTACTGTAGTCTCCGATATAGTAATATTCCCGGTCTTCCACATCATTGTCAGGGTCACCGTTGCAGAAACGATCTGTAAATATCTGATACATGACTGCGCCTTTCGCCCACTTCGGTGTACGAAAGCCCGGACAGACTACATAATCATAGTCTGACACCACTCGCTCTGACACTCCGCACCGGTTATAATAGCATACTTCACTGCCGCTTCGGATCTCAAAATAATACCGGAACGGCTCCTCGCCCAGCTGTCTTTTTATCTCATAATAGTCAAATACTTCGCCCGTCTGTGCCTTCTCCATCTCATACCGGATTTTCTCTTGAACAAGGCAGACATGTTCTGCATCGTCCTTAGCGGTACGGAACCGGAACACAACTTCTTCGTTGCGCTCCGGTTCGGACGGATTCACATACTGCGAAGTACCGTCGCAAAATAATGCTTTCTTATTCATCTATGCTTCATCTCCAAACAACGCTTCAAACTCTTCTCTGGAAATCTTTTCTTTTTCCAAAAGCAGTTCTGCACATGCATGAAGTACATGATCGTACTCATGAATAATGCTCTTCGCTTTTGCATAGCACTCATCTATGATCCGTTTTACTTCCTGATCGATCACACCGGCAACATTCTCACCGTAACCCCTGGAAGCATGCGCAAGATCTCTTCCGATGAAAACTTCATCGCTGTCATCGTCGTAATTGATCAGTCCGACTTTCTCAGACATACCGAACTTCGTTACCATGGATTTCGCAATACCAGTCGCCTGTTTAATATCCTGAGAAGCTCCTGTCGTAATATCATCAAAAATGATTTCTTCCGCAACACGGCCGCCAAGTGCCACTGTGATATCCTGCAGCATCTTGCCTTTTGTATTGAACATTTCGTCCTGCTCCGGAAGCGGCATCGTATATCCGCCGGCACTTCCGGTCGGAATGATAGATACACTGTACACCGGTCCCACGTCTGGAAGGACATGGAACAAAATTGCATGACCTGCCTCGTGGAAAGCTGTGATTCTTCTTTCTTTTTCAGAAATAACACGGCTCTTTTTCTCTGCTCCGATTCCGACTTTGATAAATGCTTTCTGGATGTCTTCCTGCTTTAAGAAGAGGCGTCCTGCTTTTGCTGCCAGAATTGCCGCTTCATTTAATAAGTTCTCAAGATCTGCTCCTGCAAATCCTGCAGTTGTCTGCGCGATCTGTTTCAGATTGATCTCCTCACTGAGCGGTTTCCCCTTTGCGTGAACTTTTAAAATTTCTTCTCTTCCCTGTACATCCGGTCTTCCGACTACGACTTTACGGTCAAAACGTCCCGGACGAAGGATTGCAGGATCCAGAATGTCGACACGGTTCGTTGCTGCCATGACAATGATCCCTTCATTGACACCGAATCCGTCCATCTCAACAAGTAACTGGTTCAATGTCTGCTCACGCTCATCATGACCGCCGCCCATACCGGTTCCTCTTCGTCTTGCGACTGCATCAATCTCATCGATAAAAATAATGCACGGTGCATTTTTCTTAGCCTCTTCGAATAAGTCACGGACTCTGGAAGCTCCGACTCCGACAAACATTTCCACAAAATCAGATCCGGAAATAGTAAAGAACGGAACTCCTGCCTCTCCGGCTACTGCCTTGGCCAGCAGTGTCTTTCCGGTTCCCGGAGGTCCCACAAGGAGAACTCCTTTCGGGATACGCGCTCCAACCTGGATATATTTCTTAGGTTCTTTCAGGAAATCAACGATCTCCTCCAGCTCCTCTTTCTCTTCTTTCAGTCCTGCAACATGATCAAATGTAACCTTCTTGTCGTTGTCTGTGCTTAACTTTGCACGGCTCTTTCCAAAGCTCATGGCTTTGCTTCCGGCATTTCCTCCCTGACGGTTCATCATCATAAAAATGAACATCACACCTGCAAGTGTAAGAAGCACCGGCAGAATTGTTGTTGAAAATAATGTGTCCTGCGGAACATCTGCCATATCATAGTCCAGCTTATTCTCTTTCAGATAATCCTGCACTTCATTAATATCTGAAACATACAGATACCGCACCTGCTTACCGTCTTTATCTTCCTTCTTCAGTTTGATTTCCACATGTCCGGTCGGCACATTTTTATTCTGAATCACAGAAATGCTGTCTACATTGTCTCCTGTAACCAATGTCTGAAACTCACTCCAGGTAAGTCTGTCACTCTGGTTCTCGAACATGTTCGTAAACCAGAGCACTGCAAACAGAAATACAACAAGAACTAAAAGACCGGCTCCGCTGATTCCTTTATTTTTTCTAGTGTCCAAGCTTTTTGCTCCCTTCTACTCCACACCTTCTACAACTCCGATGTATGGAAGATTTCTATATTTCTGGGCATAATCCAGACCGTAGCCCACAACAAATTCATCTGGAATGTTAAATCCGACATAATCAACCTTCACGTCTTTGACACGTCTTTCCGGTTTATCTAATAATGTACAAAGTCTCAGGCTCTTTGGTCCACGTTTTTTAAGAATTTCAATCAGATAAGAAAGTGTTCTTCCTGAATCAATGATATCTTCTACGATCAGAACATCTTTTCCTTCCAGTGTCTCATCAAGGTCTTTTGCAATCTTAACTACACCGCTTGAAGCTGTTCCGTCACCATAACTGCTGACACTCATAAAGTCCATGGACACCGGCACGGTAATTCTCTTCGCCAGTTCGCACATAAAGAATACGCCACCTTTTAATACACAGATGAGATGCACTTCTTTTCCTTCATAATCTTTACTGATCTGCTCTCCAAGATCACGGATCCTCTTATCAACTTCTTCTTCCTCAACTAATACTCTTACTGTCTCTGCCATAATTTTCTCCTTTGCAAAAGTGAATTTCTAAAATCTTTTTTGTAGATTCTGTAATCTGATAACGCTGGCTCTGTCTGTGACCGACCACCCACATAATATCGTGCCCATCTGCCACCAGCCAAACTTTCTCTCGCTCTTCCTGCGAAATTTTCTCATTAATAAAATACTTTTTCAGCCTTTGCGTTCCTCCATTTTTATTAATTGCAAGGACATCTCCGGCCTGTCTGTGTCTGATTTCCACAGTGTTATTAATTATATCATAATCGAACCATTTCGTGTAGGTTTTTTCGGGAAATGCTTTCATTCCAGGCGGTCTTTCGAAAATGCGGAACTGAAACAAAGCCTCTGGATTTTCTATATTTTCATCATTTAAATGGTTTGGATCAATCATTTTTGTAGAAATGACTGGTTTCTTTTCAAACTTCACTCCTCCATAAATGCGACTCGCCGCCACAGCATAAGGCAAATCTATTTTCCGTCCCACCTGCCGGTTCAAAAGCTCCTCTACCGCCTGTACATGTACTGCACTGATATCTTTCTCGTGCCCCGCAGCTTCACAGATGATCCGGTGGATCACATAACTTTTTAACGGTACCGGGACTTTGTCATATTCATTTTTATTCAGAATCAGACTAATAGCTCCTGTAGCAAGATTTGTTTCTTTCCGACATGATTGTGGCTCTATCTGCAGCACTTTTTTCTTATACTCCTCAATCTGCATATCCACATAACTCCAAAGTTCACGCACGCTCTGAGCTGTTCTGGAAATGTGCCAGACTGCCTGTTCATTTATTTCCTCCAGTTGTGGAATAACCTGATTACGAAGCTTATTTCTTGCATAAACATTTTCTGCATTCGTCTCGTCTGTACAATAAGATATTCCCACTTTTTCTAGATATGATTCAATCTCATTTCTTCCTATATTAAGAAGTGGACGAATCCAAAATCCGGACACCGGCGCAATCCCGCCAAGTCCCCGGACATCTGTTCCCCGGCATAAATGAAATAACACGGTCTCGGCCTCATCATTTCTGTGGTGTGCCAGCGCAATTTTCCCAAAACCTTGCGCGCTCTCTTGTCTGCCATTGGCACACTCAGCATGATGGAACTGGATATCACCATATTGAGCATTGTCACATGGAACATCACTATACTGGTTTCTTACTTCCAGAAATGCCTCTCTCCTGGCCTTTCTGCCCGCTTCCTCTTCAGACATATTCCAGCATTTTGCAAGTTCTCTTATATTCTTATGATAAACAACAAGCGGAACATTCCACGCATCACAAATTTTCCGCACATAACGTTCGTCTGCGTCAGCACTGTCTCCGCGAAGGCCATGATGTACATGCACCGCCGTAATTTCCAACGTTCCATCTCCGCTTTTTTGTCGTTCATCCCGAAGCTTTGTAAGCACAAAAAGCAGGCATACGGAATCTGCACCTCCCGATACGCCTACAATTACTCTGTCCTTTTTCTCCAGCATATGCTGTTCTTCTACATAAGCTTTTACTCTCTGATACATCTACTTTATCCTGTTAGGACGACTCTCTAATCATCTGCCCAAACATTTCCTCGCTTATTTGTTATTCAAGAATGGCTTTGATCTCTGATATCAATATATAAAATTTGCCCGCAAATTGCAAGTTTTCCATATATTTTCTCTATTTCACTATTTACATATAGACCATATTCCTTTTTTTATTTTTAGAGGCAAATACTTCAACTACAATGATATTCTAAAGCTTCCAGATTCCTGTCACAAGAATTGTCATATCATCAAGAGGCGCTGCGCCTGCATATTCCATGACCCGGTTCAAAATGTGATGTGCCATTTCTCCCGGATTCTGGGACTCCACCTGACAAATGAATTCTTCCATGAGGCTGTCCTGTTTCCCCGTCGGCAAGGTGTCCAATACACCGTCTGTCACCATAATAAGAAAGTCTCCATCTTCAAGTTGTCGCCGCTCCGGTTCTATATCAAGCCTTGCCAGCGCACCAACCGGAAGGGAAATAGAATGCACTTCCTCCACCTCATCTTTTCGTTTTATATATGTAGTGGCTGCTCCTGCTTTTACTATCTCACAGCTTGCATCGTACAGATCAATAATCGCCACATCAATCGTGGAAAACATTACTTCTTCCCGACCGGTCACGAGGGCTGTATTCATAATCTGAACTGCCGTTTTTACCGGGAATCCAGCGTTTAAAAGCTCTTCTAACATTTCCACTACCATCGTACTCTCCCGAAATGCGCGCTCACCTGAACCCATACCGTCTGACAGTGCCACACCTTTTCTTCCTCCCGGCAAGTCCGAGGTCAAAAATGTATCTCCAGAAATTTTCTCGCTGCCTTTTCCTATTTTGGCCACACCCTGGATCGTGTGAAATCTTGCTCCTTCCACACAGGCAACTGTGCAGTACTCGTCTCCGATAATTGGGCGTTCTCCCCTCCCGGGAACCATGATCCGGCCTGCCATTTTCCCAACTTCTGACGCCAGTTCTTTCATAGCGACAATATGCCCTTTGGACGCCTTTAACGTCAAATGTATCTCATATTTCCCCTGGGCAGTCATATAAAAAACCGAGGACAAAATCTTGATTCCGGACTTTTTTAACTGATTTCGGATTTTCTTTTTCAAATGCTCATCTTCAAATATCCCGGCATCCAGCTCGTGAGTCGTATAGCACAAAGTCTTCGCCAGGTCATTTAACTGCGCAGCAAAGCCCTCCCGGTTCTGTACCATTTTATTATTCCATATCAACTTCTGTCTCACATTTTCATAATTTTCCAGTGTCTCCCGCAAAAATCTCGGTGCCAAAAGGCACTGCTTCATAAGCCTGCGTTTTAATTCCACATTTAGCTCGGCACCGTAGTCCTGAACCGCACACAGAATTTCCCGCATCATATGATACGTTTGCTGCCGTCTCTCCCCCAGACATTTTTCTCGATTTTCACACTCCCGGCACACCTTCTGAGTCACACGCTCAAAAATGTCGTCATTTTCCTCATTTGTAAATGTAGCGCGATAATCCTCCAGCTTTGAAAATGTATCTGACAGCCTCTTTAAAGATCCCGCAAACTTGTCTACTTGAATCACATACGGATTCGTGAAAATCTGTGCTCCCCGCTCTTTCAATTCCTGCATAAAAATCTCCCCTTACTAATTCTTCTATCTCAGCTTTCGTATTCCCGCTCCGCTTTTTTTCAAGAATGCCTCGGCATTCTTGTTGCGAGGTGCGCGTCATGCAATTGCATGACTTACTTCTACTGCGCACCTCTGCAAGTCTACACTCCGTTTCGGTCGGCGCAAAACCATTGTCCACCGGACAATGTGCGCCCTGCCGGAGGCTTTTTTATATAATAGGAAATGCAATTCCCTATTATGATTAGGGTGTCAAAAGGTCACTGACCTTTGATATATATTTGTACCTTGAAAATTTAACACGATGTATCAAATCATAACGATATCTGATAAAATATAAGTATCAAATATCGAGGTGATTTAAATGGCTTTTGCTTCTAATGATAATCAGCAATTAACTCTGACAGACAGCACTCTTAATCTCACACAAAGAGAAAAACGATTTTTGGAAAAATCATGGGCAAAGACTTTTGCTGAAAAAGTTTTTCCGGCTATTGATGAAAGCATTTTTTCTGTTCTGTACAGCGATAAAGCTTCCCGTCCCAATACTCCTGTAAATGTAATCGTAGGGGCATTAATCCTGAAAGAAGCTCTTGGTGATACGGATGACGAATTAATGGAAGCGCTTATGTTTGACGTCCGTTATCAGTATGCTCTTCATACCACAAGCTTTGAAGAACAGCCTCTGAGTGATCGTACATTAAGCAGATTCAGGGCGCGGGTATTGGCCTATGAGACAGAGCACGATGTTGACCTGATTCATGAATGCGTTGTCAAGATGGCAAAGGAGATTGCTGAATTCATGGACATCTCTCCAAACATGCAGCGAATGGACAGCCTAATGATTGCGGCCAGCATAAAAAACCTGTCTTTGCTGGAACTGTTTTATACATGCGTTGCCAACCTTGCAAAAATAATGAACCAACGTGAAATCGCTCTTCCAGAGGAGCAGCACCATTACATCGAAAAAGATGACTATAACCGTTGCATATACCATAAAAGAAAACTTGATGCTGCGGAACGGACGGTTGTTGTAATGCATGACGCCGAAAAACTTATTGAACTCTGCGACAAAACAGGCGATCTTGACGATACCAGTGAATATCAGCTTCTAATCCGTCTCTTGAAGGAAAGGACAATCATTGATAACGATGGCTCCAGGCGCCTTCGGAAAAAGGAAGAAGTTGAAAATCCATCTGAAGTTTTATTAAACCCATCGGATCCAGAAGCCACTTTTCGGTATAAAGCAGGCGGGAAGCACTTAGGCTACATCGGAAATGTTGTCGAGTCCGTCGGTGAAAAAGGAAGCCTTATAACCGACTATGCATATGAAAAAAACACATATGCCGACAACCAGTTTATGAAAGATTATCTGGAACAACAGGGCACATTTGATGATGGTTCCTTTATTGTCGCAGATGGCGCATACAGCGGTGAGGCAAACTCAAAAATGGCTGGAGCCCATAACCTTAAGCTTGTGACAACAAATTTTACCGGGCGCAAGCCGGATGAAATCTATGCTGATTTTAAGTTTACAGAAGATGGACGCTGCCTGACCCAGTGCGCCAATGGCTGTACACCTGATGAATGCACATATGACGCAAGCAATGACCGTTCTGTTGCATACTTCAAAACAGAAACATGCAGTTCCTGCCCGTATAAAGAGATATGCAATCCACGTTTTCTGAAAAATAAAGTCCGGAAAGAGGTTTCATGGAAAGCAGTGGGAAGGGCAAAACAGCTGCAATACATGAAAACAGAGGAATTCAGGAAATATGCACATTTTCGGAATGGAGTGGAAGCAATTCCATCTCTTCTGCGAAGGCGATATCATGTGGATAAAATTCCAACGCATGGCAAAAAACGAACCCGATTGCATTTTGGGTTAAAAATAGCAGCATTAGATTTTCAAAAGCTACTGGATTATATCAGTAGCTTAGATAACTGCGTCCCAATTAAGAAAACCGCATAAAACAGCAAAGGAATATATCTCTAAAACCACTATCAAAAGGACTAAATCAACGTCTCCTTTAATTTCGTGTTAAATTTTCAAGGTACAAACAAATTTATATATTTTAAAAAGTGACCTTTTGACACCCTAATCCTTCTTTAAAAATCATTTGATTATTTCCAAGCCTTATTGTATCATACAGACATCAAACACAATAACGAATATTTCTCATATTAAGCATGACAATATCGGATGGATAGGAGGATACTAAATATGGACATGAATATCCAGAAATATATGGCATTTGTAAAGGCTGTAGAGTATGGCAGTTTTACAAAAGCCGCCGAGATATTGAACTACTCCCAATCCGGGATTAGCCGCATGATCAACGACTTGGAAAAAGAATGGCAAGTCGTCCTGTTGGAGCGAAGAAAGACAGGGGTCAGACTGACCAGCGACGGAGTGAAACTGCTTCTCTGGCCGTGCGTCGGTTCCTGGAATACCTGGAATACCGCTAATTACCGTTATCAATTAGAGAATCATCATCGCATGAAACACATTGAATAAATATCCTACAACAATAATCCCGACCGTGCAGATTTGTATAAACACCGGCAACAGCCTGGGCTTGACGGCTTTTCTAAGCATGATCATGGATGGCAGGCTTAATGTAGTGACTGCCATCATGAACGCAAGCACTGTCCCCAGCTGCGCCCCTTTAGAAAGCAGCGCT
>ERZ507072.711-NODE-711-length-20081-cov-4.774443_pt1 | contig 20081 bp, 17 predicted proteins | sample MGYA00512864_ERZ507072 | MGnify/ENA metagenome assembly ERZ507072 | reverse complement strand
TCACAAAAATTTCCTCCTCGTGTACTCTTTTCCTCTCGGTCTGAAAAATTCGTGACTAAATTCGTGACCGGATATTTTTTCCTGTTTTCCTGTTCTCTTTCTGACATACGAAAAAATGCCGAAGCTCTTGATTGTCAAGGCTTTCGGCATTTTCATTCCAGTCGAAGCGACGGGATTCGAACCCACGACCTCTGCGTCCCGAACGCAGCGCTCTACCAAACTGAGCCACGCTTCGATTTTTTATTTTCTGAACTCTCGTCCGTCAACAATAGCTATTATATATGATGTCTATAGGAATGTCAACACCTTTTTTGAAATTTTTTTAATTTTTTTTATTATTGCTTCAAAAGGTACATTTTACACGGGTTTGCAGCCTTTTTGGTGTTCTTTTAGAATGACAGTTTCTGAGAAAGTCAAAAAAAGAGATATGCCGGAAGTTCTGTTCCGGCATATCTCTTATCTTTGTTTCTCAGCTCAGCTGATATACATCTGCATACTGCACGCCGAAGCTCAGCGCCTCGGAATGGCTGCTGCAGAAGATGTCTACGTGGCCGTAAGCGGTTCCGCGGTCTTCTACCGTGTAAACCTGGCCGTTGATCATCAGTTTCGTTCCGAATGGTACACCGCCCATGGCGATCGTTCTTCCTGCGGTCGGTGTGGTTCCGCTCGCGGTGGATCCGCCGGACCACTGTCCGGTACAGATGGAACAGGAGCAATAGCCTGTCAGTTTAAATCTTCCAAGGTATGTTCCGCTGGAGGAGCTGCTGGAAGTATCTGACGCGGATGAACTCTCCGTTGTCGTGGAGGATGCGCTGCTGTCCGAAGAACTGCTTCCAGAGCTGCTGCTTGTATCGGTATCTGCTTTCGCTGCGGCATTTGCTGCTTCTGCGGCTGCGACTCTTGCGGCCTCTGCCTCGGCTGCCTGTTTTCTGGCGGCCTCAGCCTCAGCTTCTGCGGCAGCTGCTGCGGCTGCTTCCTCTTCTGCTTTCTTCTGCGCTGCAATCTCCTCTTCTTTCGCCTGACGGATCAGGTCGTTGATTGCATCTGCTTTGCTGTTGATTTCATCTACCAGTGCACTCTCGCTGGATTTTGCATCGTCCAGCTCTGCGGAGTAGGTACGGAGTTCCTGATAAGCTGCTGCGTACAGCTCCTGGATGGCTTCCTGCTGATCGCTGCTCTGCTGCTGCAGTTCCACGATCGCTGCCTGCTCTTCCTGCACCTGTGTTTCTTTTTCTTTTACCTGGTCTACCGTGTCCTCATACTCCTGCATAAGATCGCGGTCGAAATCGGAAATTTTCTGTATGTATTCTGCCCGGCTGATCAGCTCTGAAATGCTTTTGGAAGAAAAGAGCATTGCCATGTATCCGTTTCCGGAGGAATTTTCATACATATACTGGATACGGAGCTTCATCGCCTCGTACTGCTCTTCTTCTTTTGCTTTTGCATCTTCCAGATCTGCCTGAATCTGTACCAGTTCGTTCTGCTTCGCATCATACTGATCCTGAAGCTCCTGTAGACGGTTCTGCAGATCGTCCAGCTGCTGGTTCAGTTCGGAAAGATATTCTTCTGATTGTCCCTTTTTGGAATTGAGTTCGTCAATCCTGCTCTGTATGCTGTCAAGCTGAGACTGTGCGGCAGCCTGTTCTGCCTGAGCATTTGAAATTTTCTCCTTTGTACTGGCACCATAGCATGGCAGAACGGTTGCTGCCGTAAGCACTGTGGCCAAAACCAGGCTGAATAATTTCTTTTTTTTCATGTCGTACACCTCATACTTATTACGTTCTGTTGCTGATTGTCACTCCAAGTTACTGCGGAAAATGGGCCTTTTTTCCCGCCGTACTTTGCCATTATAACACAAGTATGTCTGAAATGAAAGTCTTTTTTAATTTCTGTTAATAACTTTGTAATATTTCGACGTTTTTCCTGCAAAAACTGGCATGATTTTTCTACTTTCTCCATCCAACAGGGTACTTATTTTTCAAGGTTCCATTGACCAGTTTGCCCCATCCAAGGCCGAATCCATCGACGCAGACCAGCTTCCAGCCCGACGGCGATGCGGTCTCTCCCGGCTCTACGGAAATTGTCTCACCGTGAAGATATTTTTCGGTACGCTCGTCATCTGCCTTTAAATTCATGTAATCTTTGAACTTGTCCGCGGAGAGTGTCACGGCAAACGGCTGTGACGGCTCGAAACGGTCTTTTTTCAGTTCACCGAGATACAGACCGTTCCGCAGGAAATGAAGATTCCGCACGCCATCCGGCAGGGACGGGGAATGGTATACTTTTCCGGCGCGGACTTCCAGTTCCTCCACCGGGATCGGTGCTGTCATCCGGGACAGGAAATCGGAAAGGATCTGTTTTTCTGCTTTCGACGGACCCGGTGCTTCCGTTCCACGGTCTTTTTTCCGGTTTTTCTGTTTTTTGTTTTTCTTTTCGATCGGTTTTTCTTCTGTCTCATAAGGAATGGCTTCGCCTTTTTTGCGGAACAGGGCAAGGTAATGGCCCTCGCCGTTCATTTTATGCGGCCAGATGCGCACGGTCTTTTCGATCTCCGGATCGCCGTTTCCCCAGACTGGATTGCCTTTTGAAAAACCTTCGTAGCCTTCCATCTCGATCAGTTCCATTTCCGGGAAGTTTTCCAGAAGGAAAGAAACGGTTCCCTCGTCCTCCTGCGGGGAGAAGGTACACGTCGAATACATCATGAGGCCGCCCGGACGCAGCATTTTGACAGCATTCGAGGTGATCTCGCGCTGCAGATCCGCAAAGAAATCCGGCCGCTCCGGGGTCCAGGTGCCGATGACTGCCTCGTCTTTCCGGAACATGCCCTCGCCGGAGCACGGTGCATCCACGAGGATTTTATCGAAGAAGCCCGGGAAGACGTCTGCAAGGCCTGCCGGTGTCTCATTGGTGACAAGCACGTTTTCGCTTCCGAACAGCTCCAGATTGCGCAGCAGTGCTTTGGCGCGGGCGTTGCTGATGTCATTGGCAACAAGAAGGCCGGTTCCTTTCAGGCGCGCATTCAGCTCGGTTGCCTTGCCGCCCGGTGCGGCGCAGAGATCGAGCACACGCTCACCCGGTTCGATCGGGAGGCGGGACGCCGGGGTCATGGCGCTTGGCTCCTGCAGATAGAAGACGCCTGCCGCATACAGCGGAGACTGGCCCATGCGCATGCCGTCCGGCACGAAATAGCCGTTTGGAATCCACGGAATTTTCTTCCACGTTCCCGGAACAAGCGGCGGGAAATCTTCGGTCCGGCATTTTTTTGTATTCACACGCAGCCCGGCTGTGCGGGGTGCGTCGTAGGAAGTTAAAAATGCATCAAATTCATCGCCCAGCATTTCCTGCATGCGGGTCAGAAATTCCTGTGGTAACTGCGCCATGTATTGTCTCTCCTTTTTATTTTGCTTTGTTGTGCATCGGTCCCTTTTCGTGAACTGGCGATGCTTTTTCTGTCTTTATTTCTTTTGTTTTTCATCTGTTTCATAATTTCTTACAGAAAAAGAGACAGCTTTTTCGATTTTTCAATCTTTTTGCTGTCTCTTTTTTGCATAGCGGAGAAGAAGGGATTTGAACCCTTGCGCCGTTTCCGACCTACTGGTGTTCGAAGCCAGACCCTTCAGCCTCTTGGGTACTTCTCCGTATTTTGTCAAATACATCATATATTATAGTGCTTTTTTCGGGATTCGTCAATGATTTTTTCGATGGTTTCCGATGGAAATACGGGGATTGTATTTTTTACGGAAATATTCGAAAGTGCAACTTACTCAAACAAATAATCTTCCTCAGGCAGCATCCCATCCCGATGCTGCCTCTTCTTTTATTCTTTCCCTTCTTCCGCCCTCTTCCTCTCTTCTTTTTTCTTCTTTTTCACCACCCGCAGTCTCCGGAAAAACGCACTCAGCATCTCCGAGCACTCTTCTTTCAGCACGCCGCGCTCGACCTTCACCTGATGGTTAAACTCATGCATTTCCAGCATATTTAAGATCGATCCCGCGCAGCCCGCCTTCGGGTTCATGCTGCCGATGACGACTTCGCTGACTCTCGCCTGTACGATCGCACCGGCGCACATCTGGCACGGTTCCAGGGTGACATACAACGTACAGCCCTCCAGCCGCCAGTCGCCGAGCTTTTTGCTGGCTTTCCGGATCGCATTCAGTTCCGCGTGGGACAGCGTGTTTTTATCCGTATTTCTGCGGTTATAGCCCCGCGCAACCACCTTTCCCTCGTACACAATCACACAGCCGATCGGCACTTCCATCAGCTTTTCCGCTTTCTTCGCCTGCGTAATCGCCTGGCGCATGAAGCGTTCCCGTTCTTTCCGGTGCGCTTTTTCCTCCGGCGTTTCCAGCTTTGTTTCTTCTTCCATTGTGCACTTCCTTTCTTCTCTGCGTATATTTTCTGTCCTTCCCGCATATCGTGAACTGTAGCGCAGTATCTTTTTCTACTCTTTTTACTTCTATGCAGGAGGTTTTTATGTCTGATTACCGGCGTTTCATTGCCTATCTATACGAATACCCGAACAACCGCAAGGGCGGATGCTGCGGCTTTGTCCGCGTGGAGTCGCAGAACGGTTTCTGCCGCATGGACTTCCAGATCAAATCGCCGTCGCTTCCGCCGGAGACCTCGGTCACGGTCTACGGATTTATCCGCCGGTCAGGGCGGATGTACGGCATTCCGCTCGGAAATCTCCTTGCGGGGCGCTCTTCCACAAGTGGAAAACTCTTCACGCACTCCGATGCCATTGGGCAGACGGATGTCACGCTCGACGAGCTTGGCGGTCTGATCCTGCTCTGCCGCCAGACCGGCGTCATCGCCACCCAGTGGGACGATCTTCCGATTCAGCCGGAGTTTTTCGCTCCCACGCTCCCGCAGGAGCCCAAAACACCCGCAGACAATGGTGCCAGACCGACCGAAGAGAAAACTGCCGAAACACCCGAACCTCTGGATCCCGCCGTACCTGCGCAGTCCCTGCCATCATCAGACGCTTCAAAAGCACAGTTCGATGAACTTTCCACAGAATTCAGCAGCAATTCCGAACTTTATCCACAAAATTCCAACCCGGAATCCACCGTCTCCACAGAATCCACATCAACTGACACGGTAAACACCGTTCCTGCAGACAGGATCACGCAATCATCCGCCAACACACTCCATCCCGCATCCGCGGAATCTGTGAAAACCGCAGAAAGCTATCCCTCTGCCAACCCGGAACCGCCGCAGCCCATCCCGGATTCTGCCGCCCAGCCGCTACATATGACTTCCGCCGATTTTCCCGCCGCAGCAGCCGTGCCGCCGTCCCGCGCTGCTCTCTATCTCCAGCTTCAGGACCAGTTCCCGGAGTTCCACCCGTTCCCAGATGATGATCTGACCGACTGCCTGCGCCTCTCACTCGACGATCTTCCACAGCTCCGCGCCGCCGGTCTTTCGGTGGATGCGAACCGCTTCGTCCTCCATGGCTCCTCGTCCTATCGCCATCTGCTCCTCGCCCGGAACCGCGACCAGCAGGAACTCTGGTATTTCGGCGTCCCCGGCGTCTACACGCCGAATGAGCAGTTCATGGCAAGCCTCTTCGGCTTTTTCCACTTCAAGCAGGCGATGCGCCCCTCCGAGCTCGCGCCCGATGCCCGCTTCGGCTACTGGTACCGCACGCTTTAAAGCGTTTTTTAATCCACGCCGCGGATCTCCACCGTCTCAATCTTTCCGCGCAGGATCTCGCAGAACCGCTCGAGCTGCTCCCTCGCATACCCCGAGAACCTCGGATCAATCACATAATCCGATTCCCGGTAATTCTGCAGGAAGTACCGTTTTGCCCCGGAAAGCCACTTTCCGATCGCTTCGATCTCTTCCCTTCCATGCAACTCTTTGCAAAGCGTTGTCCGGAACTCATAGTCCACCACGCCGCTCTTTAAAAACTCGACCGACTCATTGATCCGCATCACATCGATCTTTTTCACGCCCGCCGTCTCGCCGTACCGGGACGGCGCGTTTTTGATGTCCATGGCGACGTAGTCGATTTTCTTCTCTTCCACCAGCTTTTTCAAAATCTCCGGCCGGTATCCATTCGTATCGAGCTTCACAAGATATCCCAGTTCCTTAATTTTCGTCACGAACCGCTCCAGATCCGGATCCAGCGTCGGCTCACCGCCCGTCACGCAGACGCCGTCCAGCACGCCGCGCCGCTTTTCGAGCACTGCAAAAATCTCCTCCTCCGGAATCACCGGCTCCCATTCGGGATGCTGCACGAGATTTCCGTTCTGGCAGAACGGGCAGCGGAAATTACATCCGCCCGAAAACAATGTGCACGCCACCTTGCCCGGGTAATCCAGCAGCGTCAGCTTTTGAAATCCATGTATGACCATATGCTATCCTCTCCGACCGCAGGACTCCGAACTTTCGTCCGCCCTGCAACAGAAAAAGCGGAACCATAATGTCCGCTTTTTCCATTCATCTTCTATTGGTAATTATTTGCCGTAACGCTCTGCCTGGGAACGGATCAGGTCCAGATCATCAAAATAGTTGATTTTCATGGCTGCTTTGACATCCGCCAGTGTCTGAGCGGCAACTTTTTCTGCCTCTTCGCTGCCTTTTTTCAGCATCTCGTAGATCGCCGGAATGTCTTTTTCCAGCTCTTTTCTGCGGTTACGGATCGGCTCTAAGGTCTCCTGCAGTACATTGTTCAGGAACTTCTTCACTTTGACATCGCCAAGGCCGCCTCTCTGGTAATGTGCTTTCAGCTCGTCGAGATTTGCGTAATCCGGCAGATAGCGCTCGAAGTGCTCCGGCTGGCAGAATGCATCGAGATAAGTAAATACGGTATTTCCCTCGATCTTGCCCGGGTCGGTGATCTTGATGTGATCCGGGTCGGTGTACATGCTCATGACTTTTTTCTTGATCTCATCCGGCTCCTCGGACAGGTAAATGCAGTTTCCGAGCGATTTGCTCATCTTCGCTTTTCCATCGATACCCGGCAGACGTCTGCAGGAATCATTCTCCGGCAGCATAATCTTCGGCTGCACAAGTGCCTCGCCATAAACCGTATTGAATTTGTGGACGATCTCCTGTGTCTGCTCGATCATCGGCATCTGATCCTCTCCAACCGGAACGGTCGTTGCCTTGAATGCAGTGATGTCGGCTGCCTGGCTGATCGGGTAGGTGAAGAATCCAACCGGGATGCTCGCCTCAAAGTTTCTCATCTGGATCTCCGATTTTACGGTTGGGTTTCTCTGCAGTCTGGAAACCGTAACGAGATTCATATAATAGAAAGAAAGCTCGCACAGTTCCGGAATCTGAGACTGGATAAAGATGGTGCTCTTTTCCGGATCAAGTCCGCAGGAAAGGTAATCCAGTGCTACCTCCAGAATGTTCTGGCGCACCTTCTCCGGGTTGTCCGCATTGTCGGTCAGCGCCTGTGCGTCTGCAATCATGATGTAAATTTTATCGAATTCACCGGAGTTCTGCAGCTCCACGCGGCGGCGCAGTGAACCAACGTAATGTCCTACATGCAGCTTGCCGGTCGGTCGGTCGCCGGTCAGTATAATTTTTCCCATTTTTTCTTCCTGCCTTCCTGATACGTAATCTTCGCAGTCCGCTTCCGTCTGAAAATTCTCAGCCCTGCGGACCTTCTACATATCCTCTATAATACCGTCTTTTTACAAACACTGTCAATGGTCTTTTCCTGTAAAATCCCTCAAAATATCTATTATGAGACAAATCGTTCAACAGCCACGTACAGCCTTCCCTTTTTCGTCTGGTTCTGCACGCCCACATAGCGGAATTTTCCCATATGGCGCACGGTCACGAGATCGTCCTCTTTTAATGACGCACTCGGCGATGTCACCAGCTTTCCGTTGATAAACACCTGGCTGCCCTCGATCAGCGGCACCATTTTGCTCCGCGAACTGCTGAACGCCAGCGACAGCACCGCATCGAGCCGCACGGAAGCGACGGAGCCTTCTTTCCGCTCGGTTTTCGGCTCCGTCAGCTCCTCCGGCAGTCCCGCCTCGACTTCACAGTACACGCTCGTATGGCGCACTTTTTTCAGCTCCGCACAGATGTAGTCCGCCATATCCGCCATACAGATCAGATACGCCTGGTTTCCATCGATCAGAATGTCTCCCAGCTTATACCGCTCCACGCCGAGATTCATCAGTGATCCTAAGAAATCACGGTGTGACAGCGCATCCGCAAATTTTTCATTCAGCGGGCTGATGCGCACGACTGCAATCGGAAGCATCGACGCATCACCGTCCTCTGCATAGGATGGCAGAAACAGCGCCGCTTTCCGCTCTGCCGCCTCGTATCCGCCGGACAGCACATAACGCACACCCGGGATTTTATTTACCGTGCGGTAGAACAAATCCTGCTCCGCCAGCGTCAGAAACTCCGTGTGTGACGGAACATCCCTGTGATAACACTGCTCTGCCAGATCCTGAATCCGTCCTACCAGCACTTCTTCCTCATTCATGGTAATCCCCCTTTGATACACCGCGGGCTGCCCCTGTTTTCTTTCGGGCAGCCCACATATCACACTTTATTTATCAAGCAGCATCGACAGTCCGATCCGCTTCTTCGCCAGATCAAGGCTGATGACCTTCACTTCCACGATATCGCCGACGCTCACAGCCTCCAGCGGATGCTTGATGAAGCGTTTCGTCATCTGGGAAATGTGGACGAGTCCGTCCTGATGCACGCCGATATCGACGAATGCACCGAAGTCAATGACGTTGCGCACGGTTCCCTTTAAGATCATGCCGACCTTCAGATCCTTCATATCGAGCACGTCGGTGCGCAGGATCGGGCGCGGCATCTCGTCACGCGGGTCACGGCCAGGCTTCTGCAGCTCTTTGATGATATCGCGCAGCGTAATCTCGCCGACACCGATCTCCTCTGCCATCTTCTTGTAATCTTTGATGAAGAACGCCGTCGGTCCCTCGCTGATCTGCTCTGTCTTCATATTTAACTTTGCAAACAGCTTCTCGACTGCCTCGTAGCTCTCCGGATGAACGCTTGTGCCGTCCAGCGGATTTTTACCGCCGGTGATGCGCATAAAGCCCGCGCACTGCTCAAACGCCTTCGGTCCGAGTTTTGCCACTTTCAGGAGCTCTTTTCTGCTCTCGAAACGGCCGTTCTCCTCGCGGTATGCTACGATGTTTTTTGCAATCACCTTGCTGACACCGGAAATGTATTCCAGCAGCGACGCAGATGCCGTGTTCAGATCGACACCGACTTTATTCACGCAGTCCTCAACGACACCGCCGAGCGCCTCGCCGAGCTTCTTCTGGTTCATATCGTGCTGATACTGGCCGACACCGATGGATTTCGGATCGATTTTGACGAGTTCTGCCAGCGGATCCTGCACACGGCGTGCGATGGAAGCGGCGCTTCGCTGTCCGACATCAAAGTTCGGGAATTCCTCGGTTGCCAGCTTGCTTGCAGAGTAAACGGATGCTCCTGCCTCGTTTGTGATCACATACGCAACCTTCTCCGGAATCTCTTTTAAGATCTCGACGATGATCTGCTCGGACTCACGGCTTGCAGTTCCGTTTCCGACAGAAATCAGGGTGACGCCGTATTTGTGGATCAGATCTTTTACGGTCGCTTTTGCTGCTGCAATCTTCTTCTCATTCGTCGGCGCGGTCGGATAAACCACGGTGGTATCGAGCACTTTTCCAGTCGCATCGACAACAGCCAGCTTGCATCCCGTACGGAACGCCGGGTCCCATCCAAGGACAACCTGGCCTGCGATCGGCGGCTGCATCAGAAGCTGCTCAAGGTTCTTTCCAAAGACCTTGATCGCACCGTCCTCTGCCTTTTCGGTGAGCTGATTTCTGACCTCACGCTCGATGGCCGGAGCGATCAGACGGTTGTAGGCATCCTCGATGGTCGCCTGCAGAACCGGCTTTGTCTGCGGACTCTCTTTGGTGATGATTTTTTTCTCGAGATAACGCAGGATTTCTTCCGTCGGCGCCTCAATTTTGACGTTCAGGAATTTTTCTTTCTCACCGCGGTTCAGAGCCAGCACACGGTGTCCGGCAATTTTCGATACCGGCTCGGAAAACTCATAGTAATTCTCGTAAACGGACTCTGCTTTCTCATCCTTTGCTGTCGAGACGATCAGACCCTTCGCCTCGGTTCTGCGGCGGATCTCCATACGGTAATCGGCCTCATCGGAAATGCTCTCGGCGATGATGTCGCAGGCACCAGCAATGGCGTCTTTTGCCGTTTTGACTTCCTTTTCTTCTGAAACAAAAGCCTCTGCCTCTTTTTCAAGCGGCTCTTTTGTCATCTGCAGAAGAATGATATTCGCCAGCGGCTCCAGTCCTTTTTCTTTTGCGATCGTCGCACGCGTCCGGCGTTTCGGGCGGTACGGGCGGTATAAATCCTCTACAACCACGAGAGTTGCGGCCTCTTCGATGGATTTTTTCAGTTCTGCGGTCAGCTTGCCCTGCTCCTCGATGCTCGCCAGGACAACGGCCTTGCGGTCATTTAAACTGCGCAGGTACATCAGACGGTCGTACAGATTTCGCAGTATCTCATCGTTTAAGGAACCTGTTGCTTCTTTTCGATATCGTGAAATAAAAGGGATCGTGTTTCCCTCGTCAATCAGTTTCACTGCAGCTTCTACCTGCCACGGTTTGACGTTCAGCTCGGCTGCCAATACCTGATTCATATCCATAGGTAAATTCCTCCTGTTGTCTCTTCCAAAACACGCTGTTCCTTCTCTGTTTTTCCCGCATAAAAAGCGGGACCCTTGGCGGAACAGCCACTCTATTACCTTATCAATAGGTCTTGTTTTTGTCAACCTTACATGATAAAATCTTTACTATAGCTTTTTTGACAGACTGCGTGTGAAACCGCGCTTTTTTGCAGAAGAAAGGACATTTTATGACACCAGAAAATTACGATCCAAACACCAATGAGTCCGGAGATTCCTATCAGTCCTCCCATCCGTACGGCGTGCCTGAGGGCCAGCGTCCCGGACCGTATCAGCATTACCAGCAGCAGCCTCCCGTACAGCCGCCGCGCAGGACGGGTTCGCAGGCCCTTGCGGCCGCTTCGATGGTCATGGCGATCTGCTCCTTTTTGTTCATGCTCAACATGGGTTCCCTGTTTTTCGGCTCGCTCGGCGTGATCTTCGCCCTTTTAAGCCGCGGCGCAGGACGCATGAGCGGCACGGCAAAAGCCGGTCTGGCGGGCTGTACCATCGGCATCATTGTCGGTATCTGCATGTATGCTTCTTTCCTGCTTTTCAACATGGTCAGCGGCGGCAGCACCAACCTGCTCGAGCGGTATTACAATCAGTACATGCAGGAATACCAGATGACACCGGATAACGGAACAACCACCGACGGAAATACTATTTAGGTACCAGAAAGGATTTTTCATGAACGGACAAAAACAGAAATTTTCAGAACTGAAAAAGCAGGCCCGTGAGGCCATGGCAGGCCGATGCGGCACGCTGGTGGGCGCAACCGCGATCAACCTGTTTCTCACCTTCTCCTGTTCCCTCATCCCGACGCTGATTTTTTCAGGCACAACGCTGTACGATATCATTTTCCTGAATCTGACGCTGTTCCTGTTTTCCCTGCTCCTCAGCCTCTTCCAGGCAGGCTACTTAAAAATCTGCCTCTCGACGCTGCGCAGGGAACCGATTTCCGTCGGTGATATGCTCTACGCTTTCTATCACCACCCGGACCAGTACGTGCTGATGTTCCTTATCATCAACGGCATCAGCTCCGTGATCGCCCTGATTTCCAGCATTCCGGGCTTCCAGTATCTTTCCTCCCCGGGTGCGGAACTGACGCTTGGAACTGCACTTTCCATTGATGCCGAGCTTTCTTCGCTCATGAATGTTTACGTTTATAAGCTGATCGGCTCTCTCGTTTCCACGCTGGTGCTGGTTCCGTTTTCCCTTTCCACCTTCGTGATGAACGATGCTCCCGGCATCGGCCCGATCCAGGCGATCCGTCAGAGCTTTGTGCTGATGAAAAAGAATTTCTTCCGCTACATTCTGCTGCTCCTCAGCTTTTTAGGACTTGAGATCCTTGCATCCTGCTCCTGCGCCATCGGCTTCTTATGGGTGATGCCGTATATGCAGATCACGATGGCTGCGTTCTATCAGGAACGGAAAGATATCCTATATCCGGCATCGGAACCGGTGGGATATGATACGGATTCCTTTGGATCCGGCACAGATCTTTAAAAATAAATCTTAAGATAACTAAAAAGACGTTTCACACCCCTTGCTTTACGGCTGTGAAACGTCTTTTTAGTTATGTCTATTTCGAGATCTTAAATTCTCGCGCGGATTCTGCTCTGGATTCCGTCGAGTTTCTCTGCTTTTTCTCTGTACTCCTGCTCTGTGATTTCGCCTGTGATGAATGCGAACTCCTCGGACAGACTTGGAACTGCTACGATTTCTACTTTTCCGAACAGCTCCTCAATCTCACTCTGGCGCTCTGCGGCGTGGCCGGATACGCGGACGAAGAAGCGGCTCTTCACATCATCGATCTGCAGCAGGTTCAGTTTCTCCTCGCTCCAGCTCATCATGATGTTTCTGCCTTTGTTCTTTGCGCAGTCTACAACATCGGCAACAACGGCACTTGCGGTCGGGAGTTTTCCTGCTCCGCTTCCGTAGAACATGGCATCACCCAGTACATTTCCGTGGATGAAGATGGCGTTGAAAACACCGTTTACGCTGTACAGCGGGTTTTTCGCGTCAATCATCACCGGGCTTACCATAGCGTAATACTGATCACCCACCTTGCGGCTTGTTGCGAGCAGTTTGATTGCGGTTCCCATCGAGGTCGCATATTTGATATCCTCTGCGGTGATCTTTGTGATTCCCTCGGTGTAAACCTCTTCGTAATTGACTTCTTTTCCATAAGCAAGAGAAGAAAGAATCGCAATTTTACGGCACGCATCGTAGCCTTCTACATCTGCTTCCGGGTTGCGCTCTGCGTAGCCGAGGCGCTGTGCCTCTTTTAATACATCCGCGAAATCGGAACCGTCGCTTGCCATTTTGCTTAAGATATAGTTCGTGGTACCATTTAAGATACCAGTTACTTCATCGATCTCATCTGCAGTCAGGGAGGAGTTTAACGGACGGATGATCGGGATACCGCCGCCGCAGCTTGCCTCAAACAGATAGTTTGCGCCGTGCTCTTTTGCAATTGCAAGAAGCTCGGTACCGTGTCTTGCCACCAGCTCTTTGTTGGATGTGCAGACGCTCTTTCCAGCCTCCAGCGCACGTTTTGTGAAGGTGTAAGCCGGCTCAACGCCGCCCATGACCTCGACAACAATATCAACCTCCGGATCGTTTGCGATCACTTCGTAATCATGTACCAGCACTTTTTCCACTAGATCTCCCGGGAAATCTCTTAAATCCAGAACGTATTTGATATTAATCTCGTTCTCTGCTCTCTTGTTGATGCTGTCATGGTTCGTGTTGATGACTTCTACCACGCCGGAACCAACGGTGCCATATCCTAATACTGCAATCTGAATCATCTCTTTTGTCCCTCTCTTGCTTTTTCTTTTTCAGGACTCCTGTCCTAAGATTTTAAAATAATGAACTCCCTGTCTGGACTCAATCTCGTTGATCATCTCCGAGGCGTCTCCCCGGTCTTCCGCGATATCCACACTGATCGTCAGCGACGCCACGCCGTTTAACGGAATCGTCTGATGAATGGTCAGAATGTTTCCGTGAAACTCGGCGATAATCTTCAGAACATCGGAAAGCAGTCCCGGCTCATCGTCCATCTGCAGAATAAACGTAATCGTTTTTCCTTTTGCATTGTCATGAAAAGGAAGAATATCATCTTTGTATTTATAGAAAGAGCTTCTGCTAATTCCCGCTTTTTCCGTTGCCTGCTGCACGGTAAGCTCCTGCATATCCATCAACCGTTTGGCCTCGATGACCTTCAAAAGGACCTCCGGAACCGCCTTTTCTTTGATTACATAATACTTTGTTTTCTCTTCTCTCATGGCAATCCTCTGTTTCTATGTTCTTTCCAGGAAATACATTTGTTTTCACAGGAAAGATCGTACCATATTCCGGCACAATGCGCAAGGACTTTTTAGAATCCGATACTTCCGCCGCCGTGGCTGTTTCCGCTGGCGGATGTGTGAACGTGGCTTCCGCCGCCACCGCCTCCTCCGCCGCCGGAACCGCCTCCTCCGTGGTTTCCGTCGTCCCTCGGGATCTTGTGCATCGACACATGGCGGTCAATCAGTGCATCCCTGCGGTCTCTGATTTTTACGCGTTTCAGATCCGCATAGCCCTTTGCACCGCGGTTTTTCTTTCGTCTGTAACTCTTCCAGATTCCAAAATAAACACAAAATCCTGTCACAGCAGCTAAAAGGACAGCAATCATTGCCTCGGTACTGTTGATTTTACGGTAATGAATGATCGAGCCGTCTTCTGTAATCAGGTAGTCCGCCTCGGAAACACCGCGGTCGAAGCACTCCTGCGTTATCGTAATCATTTTTGCAAACGTCCCCGCATAGTCGCCCTCTTTTGCATAGCTCTGCGCTGCCTGCAGAATGTCATCGATTTCCGCGTCCGACATATAATACTGCATAATGCCCGACGTTGAAATTACAATCTGGCGCTGTCCCATGTCGATGAGGAAGCAAACGCCGTTCGGCTCCTTCGGATACTTTTTATCATAGAAATCATCCGCAATCGCCTGACAGTCCTCGGAGCCGCTGCTGTACTCGGTCAGGATCACCATATGAATGTCCGTATTACTCTCAAACTCCGCACAGGACCGCTCGAGATCCTGCTCCTCCTCATCCGAAAGAAGCGATGCGTTGTCGTAGACATACTGGGTGTCCGCTTTTACGGTATTCGCAGAAAAAATCCCGCACAGCAGAAGGGCAGCAAAAATGCCGAGCAGATATTGTCTCGCTTTTTTCATTCTTCTCATGAGAAATACCCTCCCACCAGCATAAAGATCAGTACGAAAAGTGCACTCACAACCGACGTCAGCAGCGCTTTTTTCCGCTCAAACGGAAAATCACCGTTGATCGTGCCGGTCTGGCCGTTCATCGCGTAGTAGTAAACCTTTCCGTCTTTTCCCGGATACGTCAGTGTCCAGACCGGAAACAGTACGTAACGCCAGTCCTCCCGCTTTGGAGAAAGCTTCATTTTCTCCTGTTCGAGGGAAATATACTCGTTTGCCTCGTTCCGCATTGCGCCGCGCGCCATCGTCTCCAGTTCTTTTTTCAGTTCCGGTGCGATCTGCGCCTGTTCGATATCACGTTTTTCCGCCTGAAATCCGGAAAGATAGCCCATAGAAAACGGCTGCATCTCCTCCAGACGATAGGGCTGCACGCATTCGATCAGATCGCGGTCGGCCTTGTTCAGTGCATTGCGCGACAGACCGTCCACGCGGACCTCGCCCTCCCGGCGGACATCGTAGATGCTGGTCTCTTTGTACTCCACATCACCGGTCTGCCAGACTCTCACCTTCCGGCCGCGTGCCATGTAATCCGTCTCAAAGTCTCCGCCGTAAATCCAGTACGGGAAATAGACACCCGTCATCTTCTGTACCTGGTTTTTCTCGAAAAAGTCCTTCGGAATAAAGCGTTTCTTCCGCGCAAATGACAAAAATTTCTCGATTGCCTGCTCCTTGCTGATCTTAAACGGCAGCACGAAATCCGGCATATATTCTCCCGAGAGCCGGCCGGAAAGCACCACCGGGTTGTGGCAGTAGAAACAGTATGTCGCTGCCGTCGTCGCATCGGTCACAATCTCGGCGCCGCAGTTCGGGCAGGTGTAAACAACTGCTTCGCCCTGCTCTGTTTCCCCTTTTGTTTCCTCCGTACTGCTTTCCTTCTGTGCATCGGATGCTTCCTGTGCACCGGCAGCATCGTCCTCCCCGTTCAGCGCTTCCGCTGCTTTCGGGTTCGCCTTTTCGGCTTCTTCCTGTGTAAACGAGGACAGGCAGTACTCGCATTTATACTTTCCGCTTGCCGGATCGAAGGTCAGATCGCCTCCGCAGTTCGGGCATTTGTATGTAATAACCTCCATATTCTATCCCTCCTTCCCCGGAGCCGCTGTTGTATTGGATGGTTATCTGTTTTCTTTTACTGTCTTGGTTTTCCGCAGTTCGAGCAGAACTTGCCGGTATTCTCGGTCCCGCATGCGCAGACCCATTTTCCTGCCGCTTCCGGTTTCGGGCTGCCGCAGTTCGAACAAAACTTCCCGCTGTTCTCCGTTCCGCACTTGCCGCAGATCCACACCATCGGCTTAGCGCTGCCGCAGTTTGAGCAGAAATTGCCAGTGTTTTCCGTTCCGCAGGAGCATTTCCATACTCCTTTTGCAGCTTCCTGCTGTGCCTTGGCTGCCGCCTGCTGCTGCATCTGCTGCTGATTCGAAGCGGACGCCGATGCAAACGAGGAACCGAAGGCATTCATGCCCATCTGAACACCCATAAAGCCGTTCATGGCTCCGTTTGGGTTGGCTGCTGCTTTCTCCATACTGCGTGCCATCGCTCCCTGTACATAGCCCTCACGGATCGATGGATCAGACATCATCGCACCTTCGTTGCGCATCTGGATCAGTTTCTGGGAAGCTTCATCGTAGGAAAGGCTTGCGATTGCCACGGACTGGATCTCCATGCCGCGCATTGCCCGCCAGCTCTCATCCATCGCATCTGCCATGTAGCGGGACAGCTCGGCGCTCTTGGATGCTGCGAACGAAATGCGGATGCCGTCGGCTGCCATCTGATTGATCGAGGACTGCAGGCCCTCTAAAAATTCGTTCATATACTGCTCGTTGATATCCTCGATCTCTACGCGGGATGCGTTTCTCGGCACAGCCTCTGCGTAGAAGCGGAGCGGATCGACGATGCGGATGGAATAGGAACCGTGTGCCCGAAGGAACAGCTCGGCATTGTAGAACTGGTCGAAATAGTTGACCGGATTTCTCGTTCCGAATTTGATTCCCTTGATTTCCTGCAGATTAATATAGAAAACTCTCTGCTCATGCGGGGTCTGGCCGCCGAATTTCAGGCGCTCAAACGTATCTTTTACTGCCGCGTCAAGCGATCCGCTGAACATCGACGGAGACGATGACTGGTCTACGGTAAAGTAGCCCGGCTCTGCGGTGTAATCAATAATCTTTCCGCCGTCCACCAGCATCATGAACTGATTGTCATAGACATGGATCACAGAACCGTTTGAAATCGTCTGACTTCCCTTTTTATTCTGGCCTTTTCTTACCAGAATTCCCTCTGTAAATACCGTATGTTCCCCCATCTCATACGGTTCCACGGTCTCCAGCCACTGATCGGCGAGACTGCCGTGTACTGCATTGACTGCTGCTCTGATAATACCCATACTTTTACCTCCTGTTTGCCTTTGGCTTTAAAACAGAAAGGAGCATTTCCGTCCTCTGTTGGTGAAAATGCTCCTTATTTTACTTGTCACTGTGTTCTGCCCACAGCCGAATTATGCTTCTTCCTCTTTCGCTCCGGTTCCGAGGGCAATCCACTTCAGATATGCGTTGATAAACAGATCAATTCCGCCGTCCATGACTGCATCGACGTTTCCGGTCTCTGCGTTGGTACGGTGGTCTTTGACCATGGTGTATGGCTGCATAACGTAAGAACGGATCTGGTTGCCCCAACCGATCTCGGTTACTTCGCCGCGGATGTCGCTCAGCTTGTCTGCCTGCTCCTGGAGTTTCAGCATATACAATTTTGCTTTCAGCATCTGCATTGCCTTGTCCTTGTTCTGGAACTGGGAACGCTCATTCTGGCACGTAACCACGATGCCGGTCGGCATATGCGTGATTCGGATCGCCGATGACGTCTTGTTGATGTGCTGTCCGCCGGCACCGCTGGAACGGTACGTATCGATACGGATATCCTCATCACGAACCTCAACATCGATCTCTTTGTCGATATCCGGCATAACATCGCACGATACGAACGATGTCTGGCGTTTTCCTGCCGCGTTGAACGGAGAAATACGGACGAGACGGTGAACGCCTTTTTCGGATTTCAGATAACCGTAAGCGTTTTCGCCGTTGACCTGGAATGTCACGGACTTCACACCGGCCTCATCACCGTCCAGAAAGTCGAGTTCCTCGATCGTAAAGCCTTTGCGTTCTGCCCATCTGGTGTACATACGGTACAGCATGCCGCACCAGTCGCACGCCTCGGTTCCGCCTGCACCTGCGTTCAGTTTGATGATCGCATTGTCCTTGTCAAATTCGCCGGACAGCAGGGTTTTGATGCGGATGGCATCGAAGGATGCCTTGAACTCTTCCATCATTTCCGCGATTTCCGGAACAACGGAATCGTCATCCTCCTCCTGTCCCATCTCGATCAGAGTTTCCATATCTTCTTTGGCGGATACCAGTTTCTGATACGTATCTCTGTCCTCTTTCATGCTGCTCAGCTGTTTCATCTGCTCCTGCGCTTCTTCGGGGTTGTCCCAGAAATTGGGTTCCTCCATTTTACGCTCTAATTCTTCGATCCTCTGCTCTTTGTTAGCGAGGTCAAAGTGAATCCCTCACTTCCACTAATGGTTTATCGTATGTGCCAAGTTCCATTTTGAACTGGTCTAATTCAACTACCACAAGCTTCACCTGCTTTCTGTTTTATATTTTGTATGACACGCAGCTTCTGGTAGGGAAGCTGCGTGCTTTGTCAAACGGATCGTGCTCATCCGTCTCACTGCTGTTCTGCTTTTATCAAACTGGTTTTCTTCCGCAGCACTGTTTGTACTTCTTGCCGCTTCCGCACGGGCATGGATCGTTTGGATAGATCTTACGTTCTGCGCGCTGTACCGGTTTTCTCGGGCCGGACTCGTCTTTGTTGGTTCCGGTCACTTTGGCTACCTGCTCACGTTCTACTTTCTGCTCAACACGTACATGGAACAGGAGACGGACGGTATCCTGCTGGATGGACTCGAGCATTTCGTTAAACATGTCGTAAGCTGCCATCTTGTACTCAACCTTCGGGTCTCTCTGGCCGTATGCCTGCAGGCCGATACCCTCGCGGAGCTGATCCATATCATCGATATGATCCATCCACTTCTGGTCGATAACCTTCAGAAGAACGACACGCTCAAGCTCACGAATCTGCTCCTCCTCCGGGAATTTTGCTTCTTTCTCCTCGTAGAGTTTAACAGCTTCCTCTTTTAACTGCTGTTTCAGCTCGTTTTTGGAAATCTTCTCTACGCGCTCTTTTGTCACTGCCTTCACCGGCATGATGGAGAGCAGCATCTCATTTAACTCGGTCAGATCCCACTCGGACTGCTCGGTGTTCTCGCCGATGCAGAGATCCACAGTATTGTCGATGGTGTCGGCAATCATCTTGAAGATGGTGTCTCTCATGCTCTCGCCGTCCAGAACACGGCGTCTCTCTTTGTAGATGATCTCACGCTGCTCGTTGTTGACCTGGTCATAGTCGAGCAGGTTTTTACGGATTCCGTAGTTGTTGCCCTCGATCTTCTTCTGCGCTTTTTCGATGGCGGAAGAAAGCATCTTGTGCTCGATCTGCTCATTTTCCGGTACGCCGAGGGATTTGAAAATGCCCATCAGTTTTTCGGAACCGAAGAGTCTCATCAGATCGTCTTCCAGGGAGATATAGAATCTGGACTCACCCGGGTCTCCCTGACGTCCGGAACGTCCGCGCAGCTGGTTATCGATACGGCGTGACTCATGACGCTCTGTACCGATGATCTTTAAACCGCCGCAGGCCTTGGCTTCATCGTCAAGCTTAATATCGGTACCACGGCCGGCCATGTTGGTGGCGATGGTGACGGCGCCCTCGCGGCCAGCCTGGGCCACGATCTGCGCCTCGCGCTCGTGGAACTTGGCGTTGAGCACGTTGTGCTTGATGCCGCGCTTGTCCAGGATGCGGGAGAGGCGCTCGGAGTTCTCGATGGAGACGGTGCCCACCAGGCAGGGCTGGCCGCTGGCGTGGCGGACGGCGACGTCCTCGGCCACGGCGTTGAACTTGGCCTCGATGGAGCGGTAGACCAGGTCGTCGTGGTCAACGCGGATGACGGGCTTGTTGGGCGGAATGACCTGGACGGGGATGTGGTAGACCTAGCGGCACTCG
>ERZ507072.705-NODE-705-length-20146-cov-5.733363_pt1 | contig 20146 bp, 12 predicted proteins | sample MGYA00512864_ERZ507072 | MGnify/ENA metagenome assembly ERZ507072 | reverse complement strand
CGACTACATGGTCGCGGATGCGTTGCCTTTTTTGTGTTTGTTCCCTCTCCCCGTGGGAGAGGGCCAGGGTGAGGGCATCAGGCCGCACTGTTTTAAACAGTGAACCCGAGCATCATCCCCGTATCTTCATGCTCCAGCAGGTGGCAGTGCGCCATATAGGCAAACTCCTTCGGCGCCTCGTGGTCAAACTTCACCAGCACCTCGCTGACGCCACCCTCCACTCTCACCGTATCTTTCCAGCCCGCGCGATGCGCATCCGGCGCTTTACCGTTCTCTGTGAGAATGCGGAACTGTGTGCCGTGGATATGGAACGGATGCAGCATCATGTCCCCTTCGCCTGAAATCACCCAGCGCTCAAACTGCCCTTTTGTCGCAGCAAACATCGGCGTATTCATGTCGAACGCTTTGCCGTTGATCATATTGGCGTTGTGGAAATCAAAGCCATGGTCGCCGTGATTCATGTTTCCCATGCCGCCCATTTTGCCGTGGTCCATATTCATGTGTCCCATCATCTGGCCGTGCTGCATCCCCGCCATCGCCTTATCGCCATATTTCGCCATCAGCGCCTGCATGCCCATCATATCAAGCATCGGGTTCATGGAGAGCTGCAGCCTGCGCTGCGTAAGCCCCTCCAGCGACGGGAGAGCTGGCAAAGTGGTTAACGTATCAGGCAGCGTGCCGGATGCGGCCACCAGCAGCGGCTGAATATGCAGCACCGGATGCGGCTTATCAAACGGTGCGACCGCCATCCCCATCTGGCTCACCGGCAGCGTCACGAGGTCAAACGGCTTGCCGTCGCTGATATCCACCAGCACCTCAAAGCGTTCGCCCATGAGCATCGGCAGCTCGCTCACCTTCACCGGCTCCGGCAGCAGGCCGCCGTCGCTGGCTACCACATACAGCGGGCGTTTATCGCTGGCGGCAAAATTCAGCGAACGTGCGTTACAGCCGTTGAGCAGGCGCAGGCGCAGCCAGCCTTTCGGCGCGGCATGCTGCGGGTAGATAGCGCCGTTGGTCAGCAGCGTGTCGCCAAACCAGCCTACCGCCGCGCTCATCACGTCCAGCTGGTAGTCAATTTGCCCGTCAGCGTTGAATTTCTTGTCCTGCACAATCACCGGTACGTCGTCGATGCCCCACTGTTTCGGCAGGCGCAGCAGGCGGCTTTCGTCGTCTTCAATTAGCACCAGCCCCGCCAGCCCCATCGCCACCTGATGGCCCGTTTTGCCATGCTGATGCGGATGGAACCAGCAGGTCGCCGCGCGCTGATCGGGCGTAAAGGTGACGCTGCGCGTGCCGCCCGCGTTGATGATGCCCTGCGGCCCGCCGTCCACCTCGCCCGGCACTTCCAGCCCGTGCCAGTGCAGCGTCGTCTCTTCCGACAGTGTGTTATGGATATCGACGGTAACGGTTTTTCCTTTGCGCAGCTGGAGCGCCGGGCCAAGGAGATTTCCGTTATAGCCCCAGGTTGTGGCGGTATTTGCACCAAAGGTCGTTTTGCCCGATTGCACCACAAGCTGGATACGGCTTCGCGCATCAGCGGTCACTAAATCAGGGATGGGTAAGGCTGGCCTGTCAGCCGCGAGAACCGCGCGGCTCCAGAGAGGTAATGCGCTGGCAGCCCCCAGCACAGCGGAATATTTTAAAAAATCACGACGTTGCATGTTCATTTCCTTATTTCCTGCAGGCGATCTTTTGAGCATAAACCCTCCCCTTACCGGAAGGTCAAGTAAAGCGGCAATAATAAAGATCGTCGCACCGGCATCAAGTATGCTAACGTTAATTTTCCGTGAAGAAGTGGTAGAAGCAATGAAGACGTTTTTCAGGACAATTTTGTTCGGAAGCCTGATGGCAATGTGTGCGAACAGCTATGCGCTAAGTGAAAATGAAGCGGAAGATATGGCCGATTTAACGGCGGTTTTTGTATTCCTGAAAAATGATTGTGGCTACCAGAATTTACCCAACGGGCAGATTCGCCGCGCGCTGGTCTTTTTTGCCCAGCAAAACCAGTGGGATCTCAGCAACTACGACAGCTTCGACATGAAGGCGCTCGGCGAAGACAGCTACCGTGACTTGAGCGGTATTGGTATTCCCACTGCCAAAAAATGTAAAGCGCTGGCTCGCGACTCACTCAGCCTGCTCGCCTACGTCAAATAACCTTCCCGACGCCCCCTGTTGAACCTATAGCCGTGCAACCACGGTTATAGTTAGCTATCATGTTTCGCTCATTTTTTATGAGCGTAATGGATGTTTACACAGGAGGAGTCCGCGTATGGCCGACCACACGTTGTGGCATGAAACACTGCATGACCAGTTTGGTCAGTACTTTGCCGTTGATAACGTGCTCTATCATGAGAAAACCGATCACCAGGATCTCATCATCTTCGAAAACGCCGCCTTTGGCCGCGTGATGGCGCTGGACGGCGTGGTGCAAACCACCGAGCGCGACGAGTTTATCTATCACGAAATGATGACCCACGTTCCGCTGCTGGCGCACGGACACGCGAAGCATGTCCTGATTATCGGCGGTGGCGACGGCGCAATGCTGCGTGAAGTGTCCCGCCATCGTTCCATTGAAACCATCACCATGGTGGAAATCGACGCGGGCGTCGTCTCATTCTGCCGCCAGTACCTGCCCAACCACAATGCCGGCAGCTATGACGATCCGCGCTTTAGCCTGGTGATTGACGACGGCGTTAACTTTGTTAACCAGACCTCGCAGACCTTTGACGTCATAATCTCCGACTGCACCGACCCTATCGGCCCCGGCGCGTCGCTGTTTACCTCCTCCTTCTACGAAGGCTGCAAGCGCTGCCTGAACCCGGGCGGGATCTTCGTCGCACAAAATGGCGTCTGCTTCCTGCAGCAGGATGAAGCGCTCGACAGCCATCGTAAGCTCAGCACCTATTTCGAGGACGTCAGCTTCTATCAGGCGGCCATTCCGACGTACTACGGCGGGATCATGACCTTTGCCTGGGCGACGGATAACGACGTGCTGCGCCATCTATCCACCGAAATTATTCAGGCCCGTTTTCATCAGGCCGGTCTTCAGTGCCGATACTACAATCCGGCTATTCATACCGCAGCGTTTGCGCTGCCACAGTACCTGCAGGACGCATTATCCACTAAGGGGGTGAGCTAATTGAAAAAGCTTAAACTGCATGGCTTTAACAACCTGACGAAAAGCCTGAGTTTTTGTATTTACGATATCTGCTATGCCAAAACAGCGGAAGAACGCGATGGTTACATCGCCTATATCGACGAACTCTACAACGCCAACCGTCTGACCGAGATCCTGTCAGAAACCTGTTCCATTATTGGCGCAAACATCCTGAACATCGCCCGACAGGATTATGAACCCCAGGGCGCCAGCGTGACTATTCTGGTCAGCGAAGAGCCGGTCGACCCGAAGCTTATCGACAAAACGGAACATCCGGGCCCGCTGCCGGAAGTGGTCGTGGCCCACCTGGATAAAAGCCATATCTGCGTACATACCTACCCGGAGAGTCACCCGGAAGGCGGGCTGTGTACGTTCCGCGCCGATATTGAAGTGTCGACCTGCGGCGTGATTTCCCCGCTGAACGCGCTGAACTATTTAATTCACCAGCTGGAATCGGACATCGTCACCATTGACTACCGCGTGCGTGGTTTTACCCGCGATATCAACGGCATGAAGCATTTCATCGACCACGAGATCAACTCCATCCAGAACTTTATGTCCGAGGACATGAAATCGCTGTACGACATGATGGACGTGAACGTGTATCAGGAAAATATCTTCCATACCAAGATGTTACTGAAGGAATTCGACCTTAAGCACTATATGTTCCACACGAAGCCGGAAGATTTGAGCGAAGAAGAGCGTAAGGCAATTACTGACCTGCTCTGGAAAGAGATGCGCGAGATCTACTACGGCCGCAATATTCCGACCGTGTAAAAGTAAACCGGAGCAGGGATGCTCCGGTCTGTTATTTCTGTTTCATGAAGTCGCGGTAAGCATTTACCACCTGAAGGAAATCCTCTACGCCGCACATCGACAGACTTTCTTCGTCGTAGTAGCTCATACCCTCTTCCATCTCGTCACCTGAAAACTCGAGCTGGTTGGCACGCACCATGACCTCTTCACCATCCATCCACAGCGTATATTCATGCCCGGCGCGCTGCCAGGATCGTTCACTGCCTTTCACCGTATTTGCGGCCTGTTCAACCTCATCAAGAAGTGCGAGATTTTCTTTCACCTCTTCGTTAAACCAGTGTCCAACGGCTTCGTGGCCCATCGACATACGCACTTTCACCACTCCGGTGATGTCGCGCAGAAATTCGTAATCCATAGTGTTTTCCTCTGCAAAGCCATTAAGGTAATTATCGCAGCAGCGAGGAAGAAAAAAAGCGGGAGAGGTGGGAGGAATGAAAATAAAAAGGTGAGAGCAAGACCCTGCGGCCTGATGCCCTCACCCCGTCCCTCTCCCACAGAAGAGGGTGCAAACACTAAAAACCGTCTCATAGAGACGGTTTTGCTGTTTATACTGCCGTCTGGAAGATAACCCCGTCGGCCTTCTCGGTGTACTGAGAAAGCTGGTCGAAGTTCAGATAGCGATAGGTATCCACCGCGGTCTTATCCACCTGAGCCACAAAGGTCTGGTACTCTTCCGGCGTTGGCAGTTTGCCAATCAGCGCCGCAACCGCCGCCAGCTCCGCAGAGGCCAGGAATACGTTCGCACCGGTACCTAAACGGTTCGGGAAGTTACGGGTAGAGGTGGAAACCACCGTCGCACCGTCGGCTACGCGCGCCTGGTTGCCCATACACAGGGAACAGCCAGGGATTTCGATACGCGCACCGCTCTTACCAAACACGCTGTAGTAGCCCTCTTCGGTCAGCTGAGCCGCGTCCATACGGGTTGGCGGTGCCACCCACAGACGGGTTGGCAGCTGGCCTTTGTGGGTATCCAGCAGCTTACCGGCAGCACGGAAGTGACCGATGTTGGTCATGCAGGATCCGATGAACACTTCGTCGATCTTCTCGCCCTGAACCTCAGACAGCGGACGCGCGTCGTCAGGATCGTTCGGTGCGCAAAGGATTGGCTCTTTGATATCCGCCAGATCGATGTCGATCACCGCCGCGTACTCTGCGTCAGCATCGGCTTCCAGCAGCTGCGGATCGGCCAGCCATTTTTCCATGCCCTGAATACGGCGCTCCAGCGTACGACGGTCGCCGTAGCCTTCTGCAATCATCCACTTCAGCAGCACGATGTTGGAGGTCAGATACTCAATAATCGGCTCTTTGTTCAGCTTGATGGTACAGCCCGCCGCAGAACGCTCGGCGGAGGCATCGGTCAGCTCGAACGCCTGCTCAACTTTCAGGTCCGGCAGACCTTCAATTTCCAGAATGCGGCCAGAGAAGATGTTTTTCTTCCCTTTCTTCTCAACGGTCAGCAGGCCCTGTTTAATCGCATACAGCGGGATCGCGTGAACCAGGTCGCGCAGGGTGATACCCGGCTGCATTTTACCTTTGAAGCGCACCAGTACCGATTCCGGCATATCCAGCGGCATCACGCCGGTCGCAGCAGCAAACGCCACCAGACCGGAGCCCGCCGGGAAAGAGATACCGATTGGGAAACGGGTATGGGAGTCACCGCCGGTACCGACGGTATCCGGCAGCAGCATGCGGTTCAGCCAGGAGTGGATGACGCCGTCACCCGGACGCAGAGACACGCCGCCGCGGTTCATGATGAAGTCTGGCAGCGTGTGGTGCGTGGTCACGTCAACCGGCTTCGGATAGGCCGCCGTGTGGCAGAAGGACTGCATCACCAGGTCAGAAGAGAAGCCCAGGCACGCCAGGTCTTTCAGTTCGTCACGGGTCATTGGGCCAGTGGTGTCCTGAGAGCCCACGGAGGTCATCTTCGGCTCGCAGTACGCGCCTGGACGAATACCGGCTACGCCGCACGCGCGGCCAACCATTTTCTGCGCCAGCGAGTAGCCGCGGTCGCTTTCCGCCACGTCTTTCGCCTGACGGAACACGTCTGAGTGCGGCAGACCGAGCGCTTCGCACGCTTTGGTGGTCAGGCCACGACCGATGATCAGCGGGATACGGCCACCGGCGCGCACTTCGTCGATCAGCACGTCGGTTTTCAGCTCGAAGCTTGCCAGCAGCTCGTTGGTTTCGTGGTTACGCACTTCGCCTTTATACGGGTAAACGTCAATCACGTCGCCCATGTTCAGGTTTGACACATCCACTTCGATCGGCAGTGCGCCTGCATCTTCCATGGTGTTGAAGAAGATTGGCGCAATTTTTCCGCCGAGGCACAGACCACCGCCGCGCTTGTTTGGCACGTGCGGAATGTCGTCGCCCATGAACCACAGCACGGAGTTGGTTGCGGACTTACGGGAAGAACCGGTACCCACAACGTCACCCACGTAGGCCAGCGGGAACCCTTTTTTCTGCAGAGCTTCGATCTGTTTGATCGGGCCGACGCTGCCCGGCTGATCCGGCTCAATACCTTCACGGGCGTTTTTCAGCATCGCCAGGGCGTGCAGAGGGATATCCGGGCGAGACCACGCGTCCGGCGCCGGTGAGAGGTCATCGGTGTTGGTTTCACCGGTCACTTTAAAGACGGTAACGGTGATTTTTTCAGCCAGAGCAGGACGGTTCAGGAACCATTCGGCATCAGCCCAGGACTGCATCACCTGCTTCGCATAGACGTTGCCTGCTTTGGCTTTTTCTTCCACATCGTAGAAGTTATCGAACATCAGCAGCGTGGAAGAGAGCGCTTTAGCGGCAATTGGTGCCAGCTTGTCGTTATCCAGCGCGTCAATCAGCGGATGAATGTTGTAACCACCCTGCATGGTGCCGAGCAGTTCAATGGCTTTTTCAGGAGTAACCAGTGGGGAGGTGGCTTCGCCTTTGGCGATAGCAGCAAGGAATCCGGCTTTTACGTAGGCAGCTTCATCTACGCCAGGCGGTACGCGGTTGATCAGCAGATCTAACAGGAATTCTTCTTCGCCCTTAGGCGGGTTCTTCAGCAGCTCGACGAGCGCGGCCATTTGGGTTGCATCTAAAGGTTTGGGTACAATTCCCTCGGCGGCACGTTCTGCTACGTGCTTACGGTATTCTTCTAGCACGACGGTTCTCCTCGCTCTCATTGTCATATGCGGCGGGCGTTCTCTTCACGCTCCTGTGAGACAGCAGTTTGTAGGGTAAATGCCCGATACCGCGTCGGGCAGCATAGCAGGATTTCTGCACAGTGTTAATCCGTTTACAAAAAAGCAACATTAAAAAATTTGCTGAATCGTTAAGCATGGTGTAGCGGGAATTTGGGGGATCATTTTGCGATATCTTCTGCACCGTGACGCTTCAGTTTTTTCTTCATCAGATATAATTGTGTAATAAATACTCACACTCTTTATCCGGGCGCCCCGGACGCTTCCCAATAAAAGTCAAAACAGTAAAAGACGGGTGAATAATACTCACGCCAACCGTAACGCCTCACGGCACAGCGCTTGTCTCGTTGGAGTCATTTTATGAAGTTGCCCTTTAAGCCACATCTGCTCGTCCTTTTGTGCAGTGCCGGGCTGTTTGCCGCCTCGGGCGTCATGTTTGTCAAAGGCCGCGCCACGGAGCCCGCAGCGCCGGCCCCCGTCGCACAACAACCGGCTGCACCGGCAGCGCCTGCCGCAGCCCAGCCCGCCCCTGTTGTCGCGCCAGCCTACACTGCCGCGCAAATCGATCAATGGGTTGCTCCCATCGCGCTCTACCCGGATGCCCTGCTGTCGCAAATTTTAATGGCGTCGACCTATCCGGCCAACGTGATCCAGGCGGCGCAGTGGTCCAAAGACAACCCTAAAATGGAAGGGGACGCCGCGATTCAGGCCGTTGCCAGCCAGCCCTGGGATCCAAGCGTAAAATCGCTGGTCGCATTTCCTCAGCTTATGTCCCTGATGGGTGAAAACCCGCCGTGGGTACAAAATCTGGGTGATGCGTTTCTCGCGCAGCCGAAGGACGTGATGGATTCCGTTCAGCGCCTGCGCGCGCTGGCGCAGAAGACAGGCGCTTTACAATCCACTCCCCAGCAGACGGTCACCACCGTGACAAAACCGGCGCCAGCGAAAACCAGCACCGCTGAGGCAACGACAACCACGACGTCCGCGCCCGCCCCAACGGTAATCAAAATTGAATCTGCCGATCCGCAGGTTGTTTACGTCCCCACCTATAACCCCAATACGGTTTACGGGACCTGGCCAAACGCCGCCTATCCGCCCACCTATCTCCCGCCTACACCCGGGGAGCAGTTTGGCAACAGCTTCGTAAACGGTTTAGGCTTCAGCCTGGGCGTCGCCACAACCTATGCCATCTTCAGCAGCATCGACTGGGATGATGACGATGACTGGGATCATCACCATGGCGACTGGGATAATCACGGCGGCTATAACCGCAACGGTGATAACAATATCAATATCAACGTTGAGAACTTCAATAAAATCAGCGGACAGCGTCTGACGGACGCCAACCGCAACTGGCAGCACAACCCGGCCTATCGGGAAGGCGTGCCCTACCCGACTAACCAGCTCAACACTCGCTTCCACGCCACCAACACGGCAACAGGGCTCAGCTCAACGCAGCAAAAACCGGTTAACCGCGATACCCAGCGTCAGGCCGCGCTGAGCCAGATGGAGAAGTCCACGGGTAAAACCTTCCCCCAAACGGCGCGCACCGGAACGAAAGACGTGCAGCGTCAGGCCTCAGGCGAACAGCTGAAGCAGATTTCGCAGCGCAACAACTACCGTGGCTACGACACTAAACCGCAGACGGCGAAGCGGAGCACCACGCAGCAGCGAGAAAACCGCCAGACCACCGCGCAGAGACAAGAGAAGCGGGTTGCACAGCCCGCGCAGCAACGCTCTCTCCAGCAGCGAAGCAGCCAGCCCCGGGCCAATGCACTGAGCGGTAACGACAGCCGCTCGGCGAACTGGCAGGCGCAGCAGCAGCGCGGTGCGCAAAGCAGACAGCTCGCTGCACGCCAGCAGCAGCCGCGTCAGGCGTCTGGTGGACGTGCTGAACGCCGTGAAATTCGACATCGCTAAGGGAACCGACATGAAACGTAAACTACTCAGCGGAATGGTGTTATTCATGCTTTCGGCCTCGGTGATGGCGCAGCAGTCTTTTAGCACGCCCGATCGGGCAACCGATGCGCTGACCAAAGCCATCAGTGAGCAAAATGAGAGCGCGATGACCAACCTGCTTGGTGACAACTGGCGCGATTTTCTGCCCCCTGAGGGCGTTGATCCGGATGCTGTCGATCGCTTCCTGCGCGACTGGAACGTCCGTCATACCACGGTTGTCGAAGGGGATACGGCGCATCTGGTTGTCGGAGACAGCGGCTGGCAGCTTCCCATCCCGGTGATCAAAACCTCTGCAGGCTGGCAGTTCGACATCAAAGAAGGGGCAGAAGAGATCCTGACCCGCGAAATCGGGCGGAACGAGCTCGCCGCCATTGAAGCCTTACATGCCTATGTTGATGCGCAGCAAAGCTATTTTGCGATGAACCAGAAATACGCGCAGAAGATTGTCAGCTCGAAAGGCAAAAAAGACGGTTTGTACTGGCCAGCCTCGCCCGGCGAAGCGCCCAGCCCGCTCGGCCCGGCATTTAGCCCGAAAGAGCCTGGTACCGGCTATCACGGCTATCGCTTCCGCATCCTGCCGGATAATGACGGTTTCGCGATGGTCGCCTGGCCGGTCAGCTACGGTCAGACGGGCGTCATGAGCTTTGTGATAAACCAGGAGGATAAGGTGTATCAGTCCGATCTCGGCATCGATTCAGAGCAGAAAGCTCGGGCGCTAGCCGCCTATAGCCCTGATAAAACCTGGCAGCCCGTGGCCCCCTAAACGCAGCGCATAAAAAAAGCGGCCATTGGCCGCTTTTTTTCATCTGAAGAAATTTATTTCTTCTTCGCTTTCGCGTTTGGCAGGTCGGTGATGCTGCCTTCAAACACTTCTGCCGCCAGGCCCACGGACTCGTGCAGAGTCGGGTGAGCGTGGATGGTCAGCGCGATGTCTTCAGCGTCACAGCCCATTTCGATAGCCAGACCGATTTCACCCAGCAGCTCGCCGCCGTTGGTACCGACAATCGCACCACCGATGACGCGGTGAGTCTCTTTGTCGAAGATCAGTTTGGTCATACCGTCAGCGCAGTCGGAAGCGATAGCGCGGCCAGAAGCAGCCCACGGGAAGGTGGCGGTTTCGTAGCTGATGCCTTTCTCTTTCGCTTCTTTCTCAGTCAGACCCACCCATGCAACTTCTGGCTCGGTGTATGCGATAGATGGAATAACTTTCGGATCGAAGTAGTGCTTCATGCCGGCGATAACTTCAGCGGCAACGTGACCTTCGTGAACACCTTTGTGCGCCAGCATTGGCTGACCGACGATATCGCCGATAGCAAAGATGTGCGGCACGTTAGTGCGCAGCTGCTTGTCAACGCGGATAAAGCCACGGTCGTCCACTTCCACGCCAGCTTTGCCCGCGTCGAGGTTTTTACCGTTCGGCACGCGGCCGATAGCCACCAGCACGGCGTCGTAACGCTGTGGTTCGGATGGGGCTTTTTTGCCTTCCATGGAAACGTAAATACCGTCTTCTTTCGCTTCAACGGCAGTCACTTTGGTTTCCAGCATCAGGTTGAATTTCTTGCTGATGCGTTTGGTGAAGACTTTAACGATGTCTTTGTCGGCAGCCGGGATAACCTGGTCGAACATTTCAACCACGTCGATCTCTGAACCCAGAGCATGGTACACGGTACCCATTTCCAGACCGATGATACCGCCGCCCATGACCAGCAGACGCTTAGGAACGGTTTTCAGCTCCAGCGCATCGGTGGAATCCCACACGCGTGGATCTTCATGCGGAATGAATGGCAGTTCGATTGGGCGAGAGCCTGCCGCGATGATCGCGTTGTCGAAGTTGATCACGGTTTTGCCGTTTTCGCCTTCCACTTCCAGGGTGTTCGCACCGGTGAATTTACCCAGACCGTTTACCACTTTCACTTTACGGCCTTTGGCCATACCCGCCAGACCGCCGGTCAGCTGAGTGATAACTTTCTCTTTCCAGGTACGAATTTTGTCGATATCGGTTTTCGGCTCGCCGAAGACGATACCGTGTTCAGCCAGCGCTTTGGCTTCTTCGATAACTTTCGCTACGTGCAGCAGCGCTTTAGAAGGGATACAGCCGACGTTCAGACAAACACCGCCGAGGGTGCTGTAACGTTCTACGATGACGGTTTCCAGACCTAAATCCGCTGCACGGAATGCTGCGGAGTAACCTGCCGGGCCTGCCCCAAGTACTACGACCTGAGTTTTGATTTCTGTGCTCATCATGACCTCTTAATTTATACCCGTCGTCCACCGGGTCGTTCTATCCGCCCGCAGTTTACAAAATTGTTAACAATTTTGAAACAACAAACGGCTCACGAATTGTCGCTTTCGCCAATAACCTCACAAACACCATGAGATTATCAGAAAAAAGCCGGCCGACTGGCCGGCTTTTCGATTACATCACCAGGCGGCGAATGTCGCTCAGCATGTTGTTGATGATGGTGATGAAGCGCGCACCATCAGCACCGTCGATCACGCGGTGGTCGAAGGACAGAGAGATTGGCATCATCAGACGCGGCACGAACTCTTTGCCATTCCACACCGGCTCCATCGCGGACTTGGACACACCGAGGATAGCCACTTCCGGCGCGTTAACAATCGGTGCGAAGTGGGTGGTACCCAGGCCGCCGATGCTGGAGATAGTGAAGCAGCCGCCCTGCATTTCGCCGGCAGTCAGCTTACCATCACGCGCTTTCTTGGAGATCACGGTCAGTTCACGGGACAGCTCAGTGATGCTCTTCTTGTTCACGTCTTTGAAGACCGGAACAACCAGACCATTTGGCGTATCAACCGCAACACCGATGTTGATGTATTTCTTCAGCGTCAGCTTCTGGCCGTCTTCGGACAGGGAGCTGTTGAAGCGTGGCATCTGCTCAAGGGCAGCGGCAACGGCTTTCATGATGAAGACTACTGGGGTGAATTTCACGTCCAGTTTGCGCTTCTCAGCTTCAGCGTTCTGCTGTTTACGGAACGCTTCCAGATCGGTGATATCGGTTTTGTCGAAGTGCGTAACGTGCGGGATCATCACCCAGTTACGGCTCAGGTTAGCACCAGAGATTTTCTGGATGCGGCCCAGCTCCACTTCTTCGATTTCGCCGAACTTGCTGAAGTCCACTTTCGGCCATGGCAGCATGCCCGGGATACCGCCGCCAGCGGCTGCAGCTGGTGCAGCTTCGGCGCGTTTCACCGCGTCTTTCACGTAGGTCTGAACGTCTTCGCGCAGGATACGACCCTTACGGCCGGTTCCTTTCACTTTCGCCAGGTTCACACCGAACTCGCGCGCCAGGCGACGAATCAGCGGGGTCGCGTGGACGTAAGCGTCGTTTTCAGCGAACTCAGATTTTTCTGCTTTAGCAGCAGGGGCAGCGGCTGGTTTAGCAGCCTGAGCCGGTGCTGGAGCAGCCGCGGCAGCCGGAGCTGCGGCAGGCGCAGCGCCTTCCACTTCGAAGACCATGATCAGAGAGCCGGTAGACACTTTGTCGCCGGTGCTGATCTTGATCTCTTTAACGGTACCCGCGAACGGCGCCGGCACTTCCATAGAAGCTTTGTCGCCTTCAACGGTGATCAGTGACTGTTCAGCGGCAACTTTGTCGCCCACTTTCACCATCACTTCGGTCACTTCAACTTCGTCACCGCCGATGTCCGGTACGTTAACGTCTTTCGCGCCGCCAGCAGCTGCTGGTGCAGCAGCCGGAGCCGGAGCAGCGGCCTGCGCAGGCGCGGCAGCAGGTGCAGCACCCGCCACTTCGAAGATCATGATAAGCGACCCGGTAGACACTTTGTCGCCGGTGTTGATCTTGATCTCTTTAACGGTACCCGCGAACGGAGCCGGCACTTCCATAGAGGCTTTGTCGCCTTCTACGGTGATCAGTGACTGCTCAGCCGCAACGGTGTCGCCCACTTTCACCAGGATTTCAGTGACTTCAACTTCGTCACCGCCGATGTCAGGCACGTTCACTTCTTTCGCGCTCGCGGCAGCTGCTGGAGCAGCGGCGGCCGGAGCGGCTTTCTTCTCTTCCTGCGCAGGTGCAGCAGCTGCTGCACCGTCGGCGGAATCGAAAATCATGATCAGTTTGCCAGTCTCGGTTTTATCGCCAACAGAGACTTTGATCTCTTTAACGATGCCAGCCTGAGGAGACGGGACTTCCATAGAGGCTTTGTCGCCTTCTACGGTGATCAGCGACTGTTCAGCTTCAACTTTGTCGCCTACTTTGACCAGGATCTCGGTGATTTCAACTTCATCAGCCCCGATGTCCGGTACATTGATTTCGATAGCCATTATTCTTTTACCTCTTACGCCAGACGCGGGTTAACTTTTTCTGCATCGATGTTGAATTTGGTGATTGCGTCCGCAACCACTTTCTTATCGATTTCGCCACGTTTAGCCAGTTCGCCCAGTGCTGCTACAACCACGTAAGAAGCATCAACTTCGAAGTGGTGACGCAGGTTTTCGCGGCTGTCAGAACGACCGAAGCCGTCAGTACCCAGAACGCGATAATCATCAGCTGGAACGTAAGTACGAACCTGCTCAGCGAACAGTTTCATATAGTCAGTAGACGCCACCGCTGGCGCGTCGTTCATCACCTGAGCGATGTACGGAACGCGTGGAGTTTCCAGTGGGTGCAGCATGTTCCAGCGCTCACAATCCTGGCCATCACGCGCCAGTTCAGTGAAGGAGGTCACAGAGTACACGTCGGAACCCACGCCGTAGTCTTTCGCCAGGATCTGCGCTGCTTCACGTACGTGACGCAGGATAGAGCCGGAGCCCAGCAGCTGAACTTTACCTTTGCTACCTTCGATGGTTTCGAGTTTATAGATACCTTTACGGATACCTTCCTCGGCACCTGCTGGCATTGCCGGCATGTGGTAGTTTTCGTTCAGGGTGGTGATGTAGTAGTAAATGTTCTCTTGCGCTTCACCGTACATGCGCTGCAGACCGTCATGCATGATGACTGCCACTTCGTACGCGTAAGACGGGTCGTAAGAGATACAGTTAGGGATAGTCAGAGACTGAATGTGGCTGTGGCCATCTTCGTGCTGCAGACCTTCACCGTTCAGAGTCGTACGACCGGAGGTACCGCCTACCAGGAAGCCGCGAGCCTGCTGGTCGCCTGCCTGCCAGCACAGGTCACCGATACGCTGGAACCCGAACATGGAGTAGTAGATGTAGAACGGGATCATCGGCAGGTTGTTGGTGCTGTAAGAGGTCGCAGCAGCCAGCCAGGATGCGCCTGCGCCCAGCTCGTTGATACCTTCCTGCAGGATCTGACCTTTCTCGTCTTCTTTGTAGTATGCAACCTGCTCACGGTCCTGCGGGGTGTACTGCTGGCCGTTCGGGCTGTAGATACCGATCTGACGGAACAGACCTTCCATACCGAAAGTACGCGCTTCGTCGGCGATGATTGGAACCAGACGATCTTTGATCGACTTGTTCTTCAGCATCACGTTCAGGGCACGAACGAAAGCGATGGTGGTGGAGATCTCTTTGTTCTGCTCTTCCAGCAGCTGAGAGAAGTCTTCCAGCGCTGGCAGTTCCAGCTTCTCGGTGAAGTTAGGCTGACGAGCTGGCAGGTAGCCTTTCAGCGCCTGACGACGTTCGTGCAGGTACTTGTGCTCTTCAGAACCTTCCGGGAAGGTGATGTAAGACAGGTTTTCTACCTGCTCATCGGTCACTGGAACGTTGAAACGGTCGCGGATATAACGCACGCCGTCCATGTTCATTTTCTTAACCTGGTGAGCGATGTTTTTACCTTCTGCGGTATCACCCATGCCGTAACCTTTGATGGTATGGGCCAGGATTACAGTCGCTTTACCTTTGGTTTCGCGCGCTTTTTTCAGTGCAGCGTAGACTTTCTTCGGATCGTGACCACCGCGGTTCAGGGCCCAGATCTGCTCATCAGTCCAGTCTGCAACCAGTGCTGCGGTTTCAGGATATTTACCGAAGAAGTGCTCACGAACGTAGGCACCGTCTTTGGATTTGAAGGTCTGGTAGTCGCCGTCAACGGTTTCGTTCATCAGCTGGATCAGTTTACCGCTGGTATCTTTACGCAGCAGCTCATCCCAACGACCGCCCCACATGACTTTGATCACGTTCCAGCCAGCACCTGCGAAGATGCCTTCCAGTTCGTTGATGATCTTGCCGTTACCGGTTACCGGACCATCCAGACGCTGCAGGTTACAGTTGATGATGAAGCACAGGTTGTCCAGCTTCTCACGGGTTGCGATGGTGATCGCACCTTTGGATTCTGGCTCATCCATTTCGCCGTCGCCCAGGAAGGCGTAAACGGTCTGCTCAGAGGTGTCTTTCAAACCACGGTGTTCCAGGTATTTCAGGAATTTAGCCTGGTAGATCGCACCGATTGGGCCCAGACCCATAGATACGGTCGGGAACTGCCAGAATTCAGGCATCAGTTTAGGGTGCGGGTAAGAAGACAGACCTTTACCGTGTACTTCCTGACGGAAGTTGTTCATCTGCTCTTCAGTCAGACGACCTTCCAGGAATGCACGTGCATAGATGCCCGGAGAGATGTGGCCTTGGAAGTACACCAGATCGCCGCCGTCTTTCTCGTTCGCTGCACGGAAGAAGTGGTTGAAGCACACTTCGTAAACGGTCGCAGAAGACTGGAAGGACGCCATGTGGCCACCCAGTTCCAGGTCTTTCTTGGATGCGCGCAGAACGGTCATGATGGCGTTCCAGCGGATTGCAGAACGGATACGACGTTCCAGATCCAGATTGCCCGGGTATTCCGGTTCGTCTTCGACGGCAATCGTGTTTACGTAGTTGCTAGCCCCTGCACCTGAAGCAACCTTCACACCGCCTTTGCGGGCTTCAGAAAGCAGCTGATCAATCAGATACTGAGCGCGCTCAACACCTTCTTCACGGATGACCGATTCGATCGCCTGTAGCCAGTCGCGAGTTTCGATCGGATCCACGTCATTTTGGAGACGTTCTGACATGGGGGTATTCCTTATCTATCTAATACGTTGATTTGTCTGGAACCTGTCCCATTGTGCTCTTGGGCAAGAACACAATAAGACAGGTTCTGCGTTTAGTTGCCGCGCTCTAAAAGTACCTGGCGCTTAATCCTTTCGTTGCTGTATGCGGCGTAATGAACGTTCGCGACGCGATTGTTCACGGCTGCGGTCCAGCAAGATTTCCTCAATGAAAGCCAGATGGCGGTGCGACGCTTCGCGCGCCTGCTCCGGTTCCCCGGCCATTATCGCCTCGAATACTCGGGTGCGATGGTTGCTTACCAGTGGGAGCATGTCCCGACGGGCATACAACAATTCAAAATTCTGACGAACGTTCTGGGCCAGCATGGGCTCCATGCAGCGTAGCAGATGGAGGAGCACCACGTTGTGGGCCGCTTCGGTGACGGCAATTTGATACTGGACGACGGCGCTAGACTCGGCGTCTAAGTCGCCGGACTGCTGTGCCCGTTCAATGGCCTGATGCAGTTCGCGGATACGCACGCGATCTTCATCAGTGCTGCGAAGGGCGGCGTAATAGGCCGCAATACCTTCAAGCGCGTGACGGGTCTCAAGCAGATCAAACTGGGATTCTGGGTGGTCAGAGAGAAGTTCTACCAGCGGATCGCTGAAGCTCTGCCACAGGCTGTTTTGCACAAAGGTTCCGCCGCCCTGGCGACGAAGCAGCAAGCCCTTTGCTTCGAGACGTTGAATCGCCTCACGCAGAGAGGGACGTGAAACGTCGAACTGTTTTGCCAGCTCGCGTTCTGGCGGAAGTTTCTCACCCGGGCGCAGAGTCCCTTCGAGGATTAAAAACTCCAGCTGCTGCTCAATCACATCAGATAGTTTTGGTTGGCGAATTTTGCTGTAGGCCATATTCCCTGTCTTACGCCTTTTTGCCCGGAGTCAATTGGTCTTACCAATTTCTATTTCGTATCGCTAAAGTAACAAAGTATTCACCTTCTGTCCATATTGGTTTTGATTGAAATCAGTAAACCCTGCACATTTTAACAACCTTACAGAAATAACGTTTCAGAAATGTAACTTTGCACAAATGAGTTGATTACTCCCAAAGAGGGAGTTTTAACCATAATGAAACGAGGGTTTTTGCAATCTGAAGCGATTCAACAAGGCAAATAATGAAAATTCGCCCACTTATGGCGCATTTCTATTCTATAGGTTGGGTTAGAACGAATTAGCGGGCCGATTTACAAATGCTTTCTTTTTATTCAAGTCGTCATCACCCTTTCATAAAGCAGGTGCATTCGCTGGCGCTTACCACTATTCTTGCGCTTACGGAAGTTATCTCCGCTTTTTTCGGTCTCGTTAACCGTAAAGAAATAAATACAGATATGGATTTTCATAATTACACACGCACAGCGTGAACATAACAACCACACACGAGGTTTCAAATGGAAGCTCAACAGCACGGCGATCAGCTAAAGCGCGGGCTTAAAAACCGCCATATACAGCTCATCGCACTGGGCGGTGCGATTGGTACCGGCCTGTTTCTGGGCAGCGCGTCCGTTATCCAGTCAGCCGGTCCCGGCATTATTTTGGGTTACGCGATAGCCGGTTTTATTGCCTTTCTGATTATGCGCCAGCTGGGTGAAATGGTCGTTGAAGAGCCGGTCGCAGGCTCCTTCAGCCACTTTGCCTATAAATACTGGGGCAGCTTTGCCGGTTTTGCCTCGGGCTGGAACTACTGGGTGCTGTACGTTCTGGTTGCCATGGCTGAGCTTACCGCCGTCGGGAAATACATTCAGTTCTGGTATCCCGAGATCCCAACCTGGGCCTCCGCAGCGGCTTTCTTCGTTATTATTAACGCCATTAACCTGACCAACGTAAAAGTGTTCGGGGAAATGGAGTTCTGGTTTGCCATTATTAAGGTGATTGCCGTAGTGGCGATGATCATCTTCGGCGGCTGGCTGCTGTTCAGCGGCAACGGCGGCCCGCAGGCAACCGTGCGCAACCTCTGGGAACAGGGCGGATTCCTGCCTCACGGCATGACCGGCCTGGTAATGATGATGGCCATTATCATGTTCTCCTTCGGCGGCCTGGAGCTGGTGGGCATCACCGCCGCGGAAGCCGACAACCCGGAGCAGAGCATTCCAAAAGCCACTAACCAGGTTATCTACCGCATCCTGATCTTCTACGTGGGCTCGCTGGCCGTGCTGCTCTCCCTGCTGCCGTGGACGCGCGTGACCGCTGACACCAGCCCGTTTGTGCTGATCTTCCACGAGCTGGGCGATACCTTTGTAGCAAACGCACTCAACGTGGTTGTTCTGACCGCAGCGCTCTCCGTTTACAACAGCTGCGTATACTGCAACAGCCGTATGCTGTTCGGCCTGGCCCAGCAGGGCAACGCGCCAAAAGCGCTGCTCAACGTTGATAAGCGCGGCGTGCCGGTAAACACCATTCTGGTTTCGGCGGTTGTGACCGCGCTGTGCGTGCTCATTAACTACCTGGCACCGGAATCGGCGTTTGGCCTGCTGATGGCGCTGGTGGTCTCTGCCCTGGTCATCAACTGGGCGATGATCAGCCTGGCGCACATGAAGTTCCGCCGCGCCAAGCAGCAGCAGGGCGTCACCACCCGCTTCCCTGCCCTGCTTTACCCGCTGGGCAACTGGGTGTGCCTGGTGTTCATGGCGGCCGTGCTGGTGATCATGCTGATCACCCCGGGTATGGCGATTTCCGTCTACCTGATCCCGGTCTGGATTGCGATCCTTGGCGTGGGCTATCTGTTCAGCCAGAAAAGCCGTAATGCTATGAAAGCACACTAAGCCTCTCTCCGCGGCGCCTGCTTTTGCGGGTGCCGCGCGTTGTTACCTCCCTCACACTTTCACGCCCACAGCGCATTTATCCATATCACCGCCCTGATACTGCAACGCATATATTCCTTTGCCAGCAAATAATTCTCTCCATACCGTAAACCGGAGAGCTGTCGATGGATAACAACACACTGTCAGTAAAAGAAAAGATCGGCTATGGGATGGGCGACGCGGGATGCAACATCATCTTCGGCGCCATCATGCTGTTTGTTAACTATTTTTATACGGATATTTTTGGCCTCGCCCCTGCGCTGGTCGGCGTGCTGCTGCTTTCCGTCCGCGTAATTGACGCCGTAACGGACCCGATCATGGGCGCGATTGCCGACCGTACCCGCAGTAAATATGGCCGATTTCGTCCATGGCTGCTGTGGATCGCCTTCCCCTACGCGCTGTTCAGCATTCTGATGTTCACCACGCCGGAGTGGAGCTATAACAGCAAAGTTATCTATGCGTTTGTCACCTACTTCCTGCTCTCTTTAACCTATACGGCCATCAACATTCCCTACTGCTCGCTGGGCGGGGTAATCACCAACGATCCAAAAGAGCGCGTGGCCTGCCAGTCGTATCGCTTCGTGCTGGTCGGCATCGCCACGCTGTTGCTCTCATTAACGCTGCTGCCGATGGCCGACTGGTTTGGCGGGGATAACAAGGCCAAAGGCTACCAGATGGCGATGACCGTGCTGGCGCTAATTGGAACCTGCATGTTCCTGTTCTGCTTCGCCACCGTGCGCGAGCGCGTGCGCCCGGCGGTACAGACCAACGACGAACTGAAAAACGATCTGAAAGACGTGTGGAAGAACGACCAGTGGGTACGCATTCTGCTCCTGACCCTGTGCAACGTCTGCCCGGGCTTTATCCGCATGGCGGCCACCATGTATTACGTCACCTGGGTGATGGGCCAGAGCACCCACTTCGCCACGCTGTTTATCAGCCTGGGCGTGGTCGGTATGATGCTCGGCAGCGTGCTGGCAAAAGTGCTGACCGACCGCTGGTGTAAGCTCAAGGTCTTCTTCTGGACCAATATCGTGCTGGCGATTTTCTCAACCGCCTTTTATTTCTTCGACCCGAAAGCCACCGTCACCATCGTAGTGCTCTACTTCCTGCTGAACATCCTGCACCAGATCCCGTCTCCGCTGCACTGGTCGCTCATGGCCGACGTGGACGACTACGGTGAGTGGAAGACCGGTAAACGCATCACCGGGATTAGCTTC
>ERZ507072.678-NODE-678-length-20517-cov-17.686394_pt1 | contig 20517 bp, 14 predicted proteins | sample MGYA00512864_ERZ507072 | MGnify/ENA metagenome assembly ERZ507072 | reverse complement strand
TTCAACGAGGCCCACATCGTGGCCATCACGCAGGCCATCGCCGAATACCGCAAGAAGGCCGGCGTCACCGGCCCGCTGTACATCGGCCGCGACACCCACGCCCTGTCCGAGCCGGCTTGGAAGACCGCCATCGAAGTGCTCGTCGCCAACGGCGTGACCGTGCGCATCGACTCCCGTGACGACTTCACCCCGACCCCGGTTGTGTCCCAGGCCATCCTGACCCACAACCGCGCCGCCGACGGCACCCAGCGCTTCACCGGCGAAGGCCTGGCCGACGGCATCGTCGTGACCCCGTCGCACAACCCGCCGACCGATGGCGGCTTCAAGTACGATCCGGTCACCGGCGGCCCGGCTCCGGCAGACGTCACCAACGCCATCGCCGACCGCGCCAACGAGCTGCTCGGCGATTTCAGGAACGTCAAGCGCGTGCCGTTCGAGCAGGCCGTCAAGTCCGATCTGGTCGAGCGTTTCGACTTCCGTGAGCACTATGTGGCCGATCTGGAGAACGTCATCGACTTCGACGTGATCCGCTCCTCCGGCGTGCGCCTGGGCATCGACCCGCTCGGCGGCGCTTCGGTCAACTACTGGCCGCTGATGAACGAGAAGTACAACCTGACCATCGACGTGGTGCGTCCGCAGGTCGACCCGACCTGGAGCTTCATGACCATCGACCATGATGGCAAGATCCGCATGGATCCGAGCTCCCCGTACGCGATGAAGGGTCTGGTCGATTCCCTCAACAACGGCGCTTGGGACAAGTACGATCTGGTCGGCGGCACCGATCCGGATGCCGACCGCCACGGCATCGTCTGCCCGAACTGGGGCGTCATGAACCCGAACCACTACATCGCAGTGTGCGTGGAGTACCTGTTCGGCGGCAACCGTCCGGATTGGCCGGAGAACGCCGGCATCGGCAAGACCCTCGTGTCTTCCTCCCTGATCGACCGCGTGGCCGCCTCCATCAACGCCAAGCTCGTCGAGGTTCCGGTCGGCTTCAAGTGGTTCGTGGACCCGCTGTTCAAGGGCGAGGTCGCGTTCGGCGGCGAGGAAAGCTCCGGCATGTCCTTCCTGCGTAAGGACGGCCGCGTGTGGACCACCGACAAGGACGGCCTGATTCCGGACCTGCTGGCCGCTGAGATCACCGCGAAGACCGGCAAGAACCCGGCCCAGCTGCACCAGGAGCAGGTGGAGCGTTTCGGCGAAAGCTGGTACAAGCGCGTCGACACCCCGACCACCCTCGAGCAGAAGCAGAAGTTCGCCAAGCTCACCGGTGACGACGTCGAGGCCACCCAGCTGGCCGGCGAGGACATCACCGCCAAGCTCACCGAGGCTCCGGGCAACCACGCCAAGATCGGCGGTCTGAAGGTCACCACCAAGGACAACTGGTTCGCCGCCCGTCCGTCCGGCACCGAGAACATCTACAAGGTGTACGCCGAGAGCTTCGAATCCCCTGAGGCTCTGGACAAGGTGCTCGCCGAGGCCACCGAGGTCGTGGACAAGGCTCTGGCCGAGTGATACGGCGTTCCGCCAAGTAATTAAGGCGTAGCGCGAAAAGACCCGTTCCGTATGGAGCGGGTCTTTTTCGTTGTCGATATCCGCCGTATGGCACGAAACGTGCTTTTCTGGCATGAAACGCAAGCTCCGCGGCACCCCGTATTTCCCTCTCCCGGTACGCTTGGAAGCAGAGCCGGAACGTCATCCGCGCAATCACGGCACAGCAAGGAGGGAACGTGCGCATCGCCATCGTCGAGGACCATCCTGCCGAACGCGAACTGATCGCCACCATGTGCGCGGAATACTTCAACGGCCGGAACGTCGGCGCAACCGCCGGCAGGAATGCCATGCAAACGGTCTGTGACGTTTTCCCCGACGCGAAATCGTTCATCGAAAGCTGGAAGAACAGCCGTTACGACCTGCTGCTGCTCGACTGTTATCTCAGCGACGAGAATCTGCCGCATGCCACCACCGGATTGGACATAGCGTGGCTGCTGCGCAATCAGAACGACGACTGCGCGATCGTCTTCATCACGTCCAGCACCGATTTCGCGGTGCTCGGCTACGAGGTGCAGGCGAGCGGTTATCTGCTCAAGCCCGTCAATCGCAAAACCTTCGAAGCCACCATGGAACGCGTCGAGGAGCAGCTGAAGGCAAAACCGCCGGTCACCCATCTGGCAAAGGCGCAGTCGCCCGGCACGGTGGATTCCAGCTGGCATGTGGCGTTCGGCAATCCGGCCGTGACCATGGACCGGCGGCTCATCGCATACGCCCTGTCCAACGCGCACTACGTGGAATTCACGTTCGTGGACGGCACCCAGACCAAAATCCGTACCAATTTCTCCGATGTGGACCAACGGCTCACCGTGTTCGACAACTTCTACCGCACCGCGCGAGGCGTGCTCGTCAACTTCGACTACGTGTCCGGCATCACCAACGCGCAGTTCGTCATGAAAGGCGGCAAACGCATTCCCATCACGAAAACGGCGGTGACCACCACCTGCCGTGCATACGCGGAATACACGTTCACCCGCATGCGTACGGAGGACTGACATGTTCGCACCACTCGGCGAAATCATCCGGAACGGCATCGCCCAAACCACCCCGTCAGGTCTGTTCTTCGCCATCGGAGAGCAGCTCAACGCGTTGTCCGGCCTGGCATTGTGCCTCATCATGGCATGGAGTCACATGGACAATCCACGCCGTAACGGCACACTGTTCATGTCCATCGGACTGGTCTGGTTCCTGCTATGCGGCGTGCTGTGCGGCACTCTGGGCATCCCATCACTGTGGACGGTCATTCCGACCGCGCCGCTTGTGCTGCTGGTCCTGCGATGGCTGACCGAACTGCCATGGCGGCAACTGTTGCTGATTGTGGCCACGGCTTCCTACATGGTGGCGATCGTCTACTATCTGTCGCTCGTCATCGATGTGGCCGTTCTTGGCGCGGATTCAACCAATCTCCGCGTCGGCTGGCCGGGACTGGTCAATCTGCTGCTGCTTGACGTCGTCGCACTGGTCTCGCTTTGGCATCCGCTGCATGATTCGATTCCAGCCACATTCGATTCCCCATCCATCAGCAAAGGCTTCTGGCAGCTTATCTGGCTGTTTCCGTTCGTTTCGTCCGCGATTGTGGTGTGGTGCATGCCGGCGGACAATTCCACGCTGCTGGACTCGCATATGCTGGAAATCGCGTTCACCGTGGCGGTGGTCTATTCCTGTTTCATGGTGTTGGCGTATTTCCTCATCTGGTACATGATTCAGCAGTCGGACCGTCTGCTCGCGGCCCGCAGGCGACAGCATTATGAGGCTTTGCAGACGTTGCAACTGCAACACATGAACGAGCGGATCCGTGAGGCGCGTCAGATCAAGCACAACGTGCGTCACCACATCCACTCACTGCAGGCGTTGGCCGCGGCTGAAGACATGGATGGCATCCGCTCATATCTGGATGAGATGTCCAAACACCGGCTGCTGCAAACGGCACCAATGCAGTATTGCGAGCATGCGTCGCTGAACGCGGTGCTTGTCTACTATTGCGATTGGGTCCGGCATTTGGGTGCGGATGTGGACGTCAAAGCGGCGGTGCCGCAATACATCAACATCAACAACGCGGAATTATGCTCCATGGTCGGCAATCTGCTGGAGAACGCCACGGAGGCCATCACCCAGCAAACGCAGGGCGAGAGGCGGCTCAAAGTGCGCATCCGGTATCGTTCCGGCCCTCCGGCGGCCCTGTTCATCACGGTGGACAACACGTACGGCGAAGCCGATACCAGCATCGAACAGATCGACGGCGATCTCGTCTCGACCAAACATGGTGGCACGGGGCTGGGCACCGCCACCGTACGAGAGACGGCCGAACGGCACCATGGCACGGCCTCCTTCGAGCACAGCGACGGCATGTTCCGCGCCTCCGTCATGCTGTGTCTCGGCGACTAATCGCATATGCCGTTGCCATGCGGTATCGATAGGCGATACCGCATGGCGGACGATGCGGTATGACGGGCAAACGGCGAGTCGCGCGGCTTTCGTAGGGTAGAAGCATGACGATTACGGTTTCAACAGACGGTTCCGCGCTTGGCAATCCGAATGGTCCGATGGGTTGGGCCTGGGCCGACCACGAGCCCGCGGCAGGCGGCAAGCCGGGGCACGAGCATGCCGGCGATTGCGATGCCGGCGGCGCGACGAACGGCACCAACCAGATCGGCGAATTATGCGCCGTGCTGGAGGCGTTGCGAGCGCATCCCGGTTCCGAAGACCTGGTGATCGAGACCGACTCGCAGTATGCGATCAACTGCTCCACCAAGTGGGTGCAGGGTTGGAAGCGCAACGGCTGGAAGAATTCGCAGAAGAAACCGGTGAAGAACGCCGATTTGATCCGCGCCATCGACAATGAGATCGCACATAGGGCGGGGTCGGTGCGATTCGTGTGGGTCAAGGGTCATGCCGGCAACGCGGGCAACGAGAAAGTGGACGAGCTGGCACGCACGTATGCGAGCGATTGCCGTTCGCATGTGCGCGAAGGCTATCTGCCGTTGGAAGGATGGCAGTCGCTGCTGGCTTCCGAGTATTCGCGTGGCACCGATGTTCCCGAGGATGCGAGGATGCTGATGGATGGTGCGATCAGCGCCGCCGAATACCACATGGGACGCGGACAAGGCGATTCCGCCACGACCGGCACCGGCGATTCCGGTGCCGATACCGCCAATTCCAGCAACAGCACGAAGCCGCGTTCGATCGCCAGCATGCTGGCGGAGCCGGAAGGCGTTTCCCACGACCTTGCGGATTTCGGACAGACAACCGATGACGACGCAGATGATGCGGTGGAAACGACCGTGCTCGAGACCGAACCGGCGGAAACCACCACAATGCTTGAGACCGAAGCGACGAAAGTCATACCCGAATCCAGCTTCCCGGACGCGGGCGGTCCAGCCGAACCGGACGAATCCGGAGAAACAGACGAATCCGGGAAAACGGACGAATCCGGTGAACCGCATCAATCCTATGCGCAGATGCTGGTCAAACCCGACTATTTTCCCCGTGAAGGCGACGAGAACGACAAGCCGGTGACTGGCAACGCGGACGGCACGGACACGGACAGCACGGCCGTACCGCAGAATGCGAACGAATCGCACAGCGAATCGCAAGACGACGAAGAATCGGCACCGGAACAGGCAGCTTCATCGCAATCGCAGGATCTGCCGAAACTGCCGCATCGTCCAAGCCCATCGGGCCTGTCGGTGTCGGGTACGGTGCGGTTCACTCCCCCACCGGAATCCAGCCCGACCTTCGACGGCAATCCACGTCTCATCCGTGGGTATATCGCCGTGGAAGGCTATGTGATGGGTGACGGCACGCTGGTATTGGACGAGGCGCCGTTCGCGGTCAAACATAGCTGAGCGAGACATGTGGGGAGCCGCTTTACGCAAGCCGCTCCCCACATGTCATTTCATGCGCGTTTTTTTGCACGCCACCTCACGCAGGACCGTGAAACATTCCGTGAAAACTTTTCCGCAGTCCAAAACAGACACCTGCTCCCGCAACCGACCATTCGCGCCTTGAAAATCAACGCATCCGATAGTATGGAGACGGTCTTAACCCCATATCGAAGGAGGATCATGGACAAGGCACAGCAGGACGCGCTGAAGAAGGCGGCCGGCATCGAGGCTGCAAAGCTGATTCAGAACGGCATGATCGCAGGTCTGGGCACCGGCTCGACCGTGCGTTTCCTGGTCGACGAGCTCGGTCGTCGCGTCAAGGAGGAAGGCCTCGAGTTCACGGGCGTCACCACCTCCCGCCGCACCCAGGAGCAGGCCGAAGGCTACGGCATCAAGATCGTCAACATCGATGACGTCGACCATATCGACGTGACCATCGACGGCGCCGACGAGGTGGACAAGAACTTCAACGGCATCAAGGGCGGCGGTGCGGCTCTCCTGTGGGAGAAGATCGTGGCCACCAACTCCAACAAGATCGTGTGGATCGTGGACGAGTCCAAGGTCGTGGACACCATCGGCAAGTTCCCGCTGCCGGTCGAGGTGATTCCGTTCGGCGCAGGCCAGGTCGTCAAGAAGTTCGAGGCCAAGGGCTACAAGCCGGTGCTGCGTCTCGACGCGAACGGCGAGCCGGTGCGCACCGATGAGAACAACTATGTGGTGGATCTGCACCTCGAGCGCATCGATCACCCGCAGGAGCTCGCGCAGGACCTCATCACCATGGTCGGCGTGGTCGAGCACGGCCTGTTCCTGAACATGGTGGACCAGGTCATCGTCGGCGATCCGAACGGCCCGCGCGTGATGGACAACCCCAACAAGTGAGATCCTGACAGGCAGGCGTGTCGGCTGGTGTGGAATATACCGGCCGACACCGCCGCGCAGATAGCAAAAATCCCGCGACTCCGAAAGGAATCGCGGGATTTTGTTTGAGCGGACGCTTCACACGCGCCTGAAGACTACTTGCGCTGGTGGCGAGTCTTACGAAGCAGTTTACGATGCTTCTTCTTGCTCATGCGCTTGCGGCGCTTCTTGATGACCGAGCCCATCTCAGCCTCCGTTCCTTAAACTCAAGGGGTAAAAGTTTGCAACTTGCCCAATACTACACTGCTTCGGGGACGAATACGCGCGCAGGCATTCATATGGTGGAAAATCACGTTTCGTTTTCCGCGTGATATTCCATCAGCCGGCCGCGATTCGCCATCGAGACGATTCCGTCGACGTTACAGGGGGAACTGCTGGTAGAAACGCTGGATGTCGTTCTTCGCGCCGGTGGCATAGAAAACCACCGTATCGTTGCGCCACACGGCAACGGCCTTGGTATCGTCGTCCGGATCGGCTTTGGCGCTGTAGGCGCCGGTCGTCTTGCCGGAAACCTTCACGTTGCCGCTTCCCAGCTCCTTGCCGGTCATGGCTTCAGCCAGCGTGTCGTACTGGGATTTCGCCTTGTCGCCGTCGTTCCACTGGCCCACTTCCAGCGTGACGTCCTGTCCTTTCTTGCCGGTGGAATACGTCAACGCGTATTCCTCGACGGGAGAGGTGCTGGACCACGTCGTGCTGGCGTCAGCCTTGGTACGCGCGTAATTCAATACGGAATCCGGCATGGCCTTGAGCAGCTCGCTGGCCCCGTCGGGCAATGCCACGGCATCGATCGACGGTTTGGTGGGCTCCGTCTTGTCGCCGTCCGTACCGTTCGAAGTGGAAGCCTGCTGGCTCGTCTGACCGGCCTGACCGGCCTGTCCGTTCTTGTTCAAGGCCCAACCAGGCCACACAAATGCGGAAATCAGAGCAAGCACAACCACAAGCGCGGCTGCTACGACGGCGGCAATCAATTTGCCATGCGAAGAGGAATTCTGCGTATCAGACATGCTTGTCATTCTTTCACAGCCATAAGACGCGCAACCATCCCCTCGAAGTCATGGAATCCAGTTCCCGAAACGGTTTTCAGCGCAATGTCTGTGCAACGAGTACGCCACCCGCGAACGTCTTGTCCCAAAACCTCCGTATTGTCGGCGATATGGCAAAGACGTCCTCGCAATTCCTCTGTTCCGAATGCGGCTGGAGCGGCCCGAAGTGGCTCGGCCGCTGCCCCGAATGCGGTCAATGGGGCACCATTGAGGAATTCCATGAAGCCCGTCCCGCGGCAGGCTCGCGTACCGCGGCTCCGGGACGGACCTCGCGCACGCAATCGCATCCGGTCGCATCGTCCGCGGCGAGGCCGATCACCGACATAGACACGGAGAACATCTCCAGAATCGCCACAGGATTTTCGGAATTCGACCGCGTGCTCGGCGGTGGCATCGTGCCGGGATCGGTCACGCTGATCGCAGGAGAGCCGGGCATCGGCAAATCGACATTGCTGCTGGAAACCGCCGGCAATGTGGCGAGGCTGACGGCGTTCGCCACCGAGCGCAATACCGTACTGTATATTTCCGGCGAGGAATCGCAGGCGCAGGTCCGCATGCGCGCGTCGCGCATCGGCGCCATGGAGCCGAATCTGCTGCTCGCCTCCACCACGGATCTGTCCACGGTGTTGGGGCTTATCGAACAGTTCAAGCCGGCGTTGGCCATCGTCGATTCGGCGCAGACCATCGTCTCGCAGGACGTCGATGGCATCTCCGGCGGATCCACGCAGGTGCGCGAAGTGGCGAGCGCGCTGATTGACACCGCCAAAACCCTTGATATTCCAGTGCTTTTGGTGGGTCATGTCACCAAGGATGGTTCGATCGCAGGTCCGCGTACGTTGGAGCATCTGGTGGATGTGGTCTGTCAGTTCGAAGGCGATGCCGAAACCGCGTTGCGTATGCTGCGTGCAGTGAAGAACCGTTTCGGACCGACCGATGAGGTCGGCTGTTTCGATATGAGCGGCGAGGGCATTGAGGAGGTGACCGATCCGTCCGGCCTGTTCCTATCAACCGGCAATGGTTCTGCGGCGACGCAGGTGGATGGCACGTGCGTGACGTTCACGTTGGATGGGCATCGCAGTCTGCCGATTGAAGTGCAGGCGCTGGTCACCAGGTCGGTGCTGCCGACGCCACGTCGTGCGGCGAACGGTGTGGACTCCAACCGTATCGCCATGCTGGTGGCGGTGTTATATCGTCACGGTGGCATCAATCTGCTGGCCAACGACCTGTACATTTCCACAATCGCCGGCGGTCAGGCGCGTGAGCCGGGTTGCGATCTGGCGATTGTGGCCGCGTTGGCGAGCGCTGCGAAATCGAAACCGATTCCCCGTACGACGTGCGCGATCGGCGAGATTTCGTTGACCGGGCAGGTGCGCCCGGTGCCGAGACTGGAATATCGGCTTCGTGAGGCGGCGCGTCTTGGTTTCACCACCGCCGTTGTGCCGACGCTGCGCAAGAACGTCGCCGTGCCGGGAATGGGCGTGGTGCAGGCGGATACGTTGCAGGACGCGTTGGCCGCGATTCTGCGATAGGTCGCCGATGCCCAAACGGCATCGCCATCCGCTTTTTGCAACCCGGGAAAGCCCGTTTGGGTAACAAAACACGGATGGCGCCAATGATTCGCGTCAATCGAACCAATCAAATCAATCGAACCGATCCGTCTCAAGCGGTGAGGCGCTTCGTCTCCTCGACGTTGCGTTTCAGCTCGACCACCAGATCGTCGGCCGAATCGAATTTGATCTGCGGGCGCAGGAATCCAGCGAATTCCACGCGCGCCTGATGGCCGTACAGGTCCAACCAGTCATCGGTGATGGCGTAGGCTTCCACCACGCGTTCGGCGTCACCGTCCTCGTTGAACGTCGGCTTGGTGCCGATGGAGATGGCCGCCGGCCAACGGTATGGCGATTGCGCAGACACACGCGCGTCGACGGACGAAGCGTCATACTGCTGCGACACGCCGTCTGCCGGCTTTTCGTCGGCTGCGGCGGACTTCTCCCCCAAATCGACCAGCCAGCCGGCGTACACGCCGTCCACCGGCAGGTATCCGGCGACGTTCTCGCTCAGATTGGCGGTCGGGAATCCGATGGTGCGGCCGCGTTCCTCGCCATGCACCACGGTGCCTTCCACGGCATGCGCGTGGCCGAGTATCGCGTCTGCGTCCTTGATACGGCCTTGGCTCAGCAGATAGCGCACATTGGTGGAGCTCCACGTGCGCACCTCCTTGGCCTGATGCTTCTTGCTCCATGCGCGTCGTTCGGCCTTGGAAGCCCCCTCCAGAGGGTCGGAAGGCTCGCCGGGTTCGGACGGCATCACCGGCTTCGCATTGACCGGCACTCGGGTCAGCCCCGGACCGAAATCGTCCACGACCTCCAGCTGGAACACGCCGGTGGCGAGCGCCAGATTCTCAATGGCCTTCACGTTTCCGGCGCGGTTCGCGCCCATGGCGGCATCGGAGCCGAGCACCAGCGTGCGCATGCCGAGTTTGCCGACCATCTGGCCAAGGAAGAAGCGGTATGATTTCGCGGCGAATGCCATGGTGTAGCGCACGATGAGCGTGTAGTCCACGCCGATGGCGTCGATGGCGCGCAGCCGTTCGTCCACACTGGTCAGCGCCTGCGTGTCAGGCGTGCCTGCGGGCGGTTCCTGACCGTCATGTTTGGCGGCGTAAGCGTGCACCAGCGCGGGACGCGGGTCGAACAGCACCACCACGGAGAACGCCTGCTCCTGTTCGGCGAGTTCGGCCACACGGCGGATGACCGCCTGATGTCCCTGATGCATGCCGTCGAATGAGCCGATGGTCACCACGGACTTCTTGTCGTTGCTCAGGGTCGGCCAATCCACCATGCCGCTGGCATCGGGGGTAAGCGTGATCGTCTTCATGTGTCCTTCTTTGCGTATTGTCCGTGTGTTTGTCGTGCTCGTATTGCGTGCCGGCCGGTCTTGATTGTTTCAGTTGAAGACCGCGACCGGCTTGGTCTCGCCACGTTTGGCGCGTTCCACGATCGCCACCAGATCGTTGGTTTCGGGAACGTATGCGGCCATGGTCGTATGGATGTCGTGGGCGATTCTACGGCCGAACCGCAGGTCCGTCGCCTCCTGTTCGGTGACGGGAAGCATGTCCATGGAAGCGGCCGCGCTGGCGACCAGGTCGAGTGCGTGGTCAACGGCATGCTCGGCATCGTCAAGCACCGCACGGTTGCGTGTCACTTCGATGCCTTCGCGGTTGGTGAAGGTTTTGGCTTCCGTATGGGCGGTCATGACGTTCGGCATGTCCACCGAGAAACGCCCGACGCGGATGCGGCGCAGCATGGTCAGATGGCCGCCGAGGCCGAGTTCGGAGCCCAGATCGCGGCCGAGTGCGCGGATGTAGGTGCCGGCCGAGCAGGTCACGGTCACGTCGAGTTCCATGACTGGCTGCATGTTCGGTTCGTTTTGCCCGTCGGTTTCGGCATGCCAGGATTCCTCCGGGGCGATTTCGATGGCATCGGCAAGAGGTGATCCCGCGCATGTGGTCGAAGCATAGCCATATCGCACTGCCGAAACGCTGAATTCCGAGATGGTCACCGGACGGGCCTTGAGGTCCACATCCTTGCCTTCTCGGGCCAGATCATAGGCGCGCTGGCCGTTGATTTTGATGGCTGAATAGGAGTTCGGCACCTGCTCGATGCGCCCGGTGAAATGATGGGCGATGGCGTCTTCAACGGTCTGTCGTGAGGGGAATTCGGCGATAGTTCCATCCTCCGGCAGCAGTTCGCCGTCGGCGTCGTCCGTGGTGGTGCGCTGGCCGAGTCTGATGGTGGCCAGATAGGTTTTGTCGTGGTCGACGATGTAGTTGAGCAGACGTGTGGCGTTGCCGAAGCCGACCACCAGCACGCCGGTGGCCATCGGGTCGAGCGTGCCGGCATGGCCGACGCGTTTCATGTGCAGGGCGCCACGCACCGCCGCGACCACATCGTGGCTGGTGACGCCCTGCGGCTTGTCGATGACCAGCAGACCGGAGTTGTCAGGCTTCGTCGTCATCGTCCCAATCCTCGACCTCGACATCGTCATCATCGTCGAAGTCGTCATCATCGGGCTCGTCGTGCTTGTACGGATCGGCGTCGCCGGCGTATTGCGCGTTGGCGCGGGACTTGGCGAGTTCTTCGTCGCGCTTGTGTGCGAGCGCGAGGATGTCCTCGATCTCATGGGCCTCGCCCGGCACTTCGTCGAAGATGAATTCCAGTTGCGGGGTGAGTCGCAGTCCGGCCTTGGCGCCTACCAGGGAACGCAGGCGTCCTTTGGCCTGGTTCAGGGCCTGCTGCGCGCGGCGGCGTTCGCCCTGCTCGTGTCCTTCGTGGCCGAGCTGGGTCCAGTAGACTTTCGCGATCTGCAGATCGTTGGTGACGCGCACTTCGGTGATGGTCACGTTGGCCAGTCGCTTGTCGTGCAGCTGCGCCTCCATGGACGATGCGATCACACGCTGAATCAACGCCGCGATGCGCGCGGCGCGGGGATTGGTTCCTGCCATTGCTGTCCTTTTGGTGAAAAGTTCTTGTTGTATCACGGAACGCCCGCAGTCGTGAACCGGCTGTGGGCGTTCCTTAACTGGTTATCGATGCGAAGCTCGAAGCACTCGGCTACTTACGCTCGATTTCCTGCATTTCGAAGGTCTCGATGATATCGCCGATCTCGATGTCGTTGAAGGTGCCGAGGTTGATGCCAGCCTCGTAGCCTTCCTTGACGGAGGTGACGTCGTCCTTGAAACGACGCAGCGAGGAGATCTCGAGGTCGTTGACGGTGGCGATGCCGTTGCGCAGGATACGGCACTTCGTACCACGCTTGACCTCGCCGTCCTGAACCATGACGCCGGCGATGTTGCCGAACTTGGAGGAGCGGAAGATCTCGCGGATCTCGGAGTGGGAGGTGACGACCTCTTCGTATTCCGGCTTGAGCATGCCCTTGAGGGATGCTTCGATGTCCTCGATGGCCTTGTAGATGATCGAGTAGTACTTGATCTCCACACCTTCGCGTTCGGCCAGATCCGCCACCTGGCGGTTCGGACGGACGTTGAAGCCGATGATGACGGCCTTGTCGACGGTGGCCAGGTTGACGTCGTTCTGGGTGATGGCGCCGACGCCGCGGTGGATCACCTGGATGCCGACCTCGTCGGACACCTCGATCTTCATCAAGGAATCTTCCAGAGCCTCGACGGAACCGGAGGAATCGCCCTTGATGACGATGTTGAGCATATCCACCTCGGACTTGGCGAACTGCTCCTTGAGGCTTTCGAGGGAAACGACCTTGCGGCGCTTGGCCAGCTGGGCCGCACGCTCGGTGGCCTGACGCTTCTCGGCGATCTGACGTGCGGTACGGTCATCGGAGGCCACCAGGAACAGGTCGCCTGCGGTCGGCACGGAGGTCAGACCCAGCACCTGCACCGGGGTGGACGGACCGGCTTCCTGCATGTGGTTGCCGTTCTCGTCGAGCATGGCGCGGACACGACCGTAGGAGGTGCCGGCAACGATGGCATCGCCGATGTGGAGGGTACCGGACTGCACCAGCACGGTAGCCACGGCGCCACGGCCCTTGTCAAGTCGGGCTTCGACGGTGGCGCCACGGGCGTCCATATCCGGGTTGGCGCGCAGGTCGAGCTCGGCGTCGGCGGTGAGCAGCACCGCTTCGAGCAGCTTGTCGACGTTGGTGCCCTGCTTCGCGGAGATGTCGACGAACATGGTGTTGCCGCCGTATTCTTCCGGAACCAGACCGTATTCGGTGAGCTGGCCGCGGACCTTGTCCGGGTTGGCGCCCGGCTTATCGATCTTGTTGACGGCCACCACGATCGGCACATGCGCGGCCTGGGCGTGGTTGATGGCTTCCACGGTCTGCGGCATGACGCCGTCGTCGGCGGCGACCACGAGGATCGCGACGTCGGTGAGTTCGGCGCCACGGGCACGCATTGCGGTGAAGGCTTCGTGGCCCGGGGTATCGAGGAACGTGATCTTGCGCGGCTCGCCCTCAAGGTTGACGGTCACCTGGTATGCGCCGATGCGCTGGGTGATGCCGCCGGCTTCGCCTTCGATGACGTTGGTGCGGCGGATGGTGTCGAGCAGTCGGGTCTTACCGTGGTCGACATGGCCCATGACGGTGACGACCGGCGGACGCGGCTTCAGATCCTCGTCCTCCTGCAGTTCCTCTTCGTCCAGGTTGATGTCGAACTGCTGCAGCAGCTCCTTGTCTTCCTCTTCGGCGGACACGATCTTGATGTTCCAGCCGATTTCCTCGCCGAGGATCTGGAACGTGGCCTCATCCAGGGACTGGGTGGCCGTGGCCATTTCACCAAGGTGGAACAGCACGGTGACCAGCGCCGCCGGATTGACGTTGATCTTCTCGGCCAGATCGGCGAGGGACGCGCCCTGACGCAGACGGACTTCCTGTCCGTTGCCGGTCGGAATGCGCACGCCGCCGATGACCGGAGCCTTCATCTCCTGGAATTCCTGACGCTTCGCCAGACGGTTCTTACGCGCCTTCGAGGACTTGCCTCCCTGACGTCCGAACGCGCCTGCAGCGCCGCCGCGGCCGCGACCACCACGTGCCGGACCATTGCTCGGAGCGCTGTTGCCGCCCTGGAAACCGCCGCCATTGCCGCCGAAACGATTGCCGCCGCCGGCGGGACGCTGGCCACCGCCCTGCCCCGGACGATGCTGGCCCCACTGGCCTGGCTTCGCGCCGCCCTGACCCGGACGACCACGGAAGCCGCCACGCTGGCCGCCGCCCTGACCCGGACGGCCGCCACGACGTCCTTCGCCATTGTTGACGCTCGGACGGTTCATCGGATGCGGACGCGGAATATCACCCGGAGTCGGGGTGTGCATGCCCTGCTTGCGGCTGAACGGATTGTTGCCCGGGCGCGGTCCCGGGGTGTGCGGCTTCGCGCCGTTGGCGTTGTTGCCGCCCTGCGGGGCGTTGCCATGCTGGGGGCGAGCTCCCGGAACGGCCGTCGGGCGACCGGACTGGCGGCGGTCTCCACCCTGCGGACGCGGGGTGTTGCCGTTAGGACGATTGCCATGCTGGCGGGATTCGCCTGGACGCGGCGCGCGATGACCCGGCTTCGGGGCATCGGACTTGGAAGCGGCATGACGCGGCTTCGGCGCTGCGGGGGCAGCCGGCTTCGGTGCTGACGGAGCGGCCGGCTTTGGCATGGAATGAGATGCCGGTTCGGCAGGCTTCTTGGCCGTATGGCCCGGCTTCTTGGAATCAGATGCGTTGCCCTGTCCGCTGGACGCGAATGCGTTCCTCAGCTTGCGTGCAACGGGAGGTTCAACGGTAGACGATGCGGACTTCACGAATTCGCCCATCGCCTCAAGTTTGCTTAAAATGGTTTTGCTGTCAACGCCAAGTTCCTTGGCAAGTTCATATACGCGTGCTTTCGGCACTCAATTCTCCTATCTTGGGCCGCGCGCATACGGGCGCGACCGCTACTGATTCACGGCGAGCTTGTTCCTTCTCATCGTGCAACCATGTTCGTGATACCTCGTCTTTTCCCTGGGCATGACGGCATGGCCGTCACGCTTTGGATTGTCGAGTCCAGCATACTCAAGCCCGTGGATTGTACGTCCACGGGCTTGTTGTCTACCGGAAGTGTTGTTTATTCCTCGGTTTCCCCATCGGAATGGTCCGCCGATTTGGCCATCTTCTTGGCATGCGCCTCAGCGGATTCGATGCCGATCTTCCAGCCGGTCAGCTTGGCCGCAAGACGTGCGTTCTGGCCTTCCTTGCCGATGGCCAGGGACAGCTGGTCATCGTGGATGAAGGCGATGGCCGTCTTGTTCTTCTCGCTGATCACCTGCACACCGGTGGCGACGGCCGGAGACAGCGCCGCGGCGACGAATTTCGCCGGATCCGCGGACCAGTCGACGATATCGATTTTCTCAGGACCGAGGTTCTCCATGACGGCGCGCACTCGGGCTCCGCCGGGGCCGATCAGCGCGCCCTTCGGGTTGACGCCTTCGGTGTTGGCACGGACGGCGATCTTGGTGCGGGCGCCCGCCTCGCGGGCGATGGCCATAATCGACACGGCTCCCGAAACCAGTTCCGGAACCTCACGTTCGAACAGGCGGCGGACCAGCTCCGGATGGGAACGGGACACCACGATTTCCGGGCCCTTCAGACCACGGGCCACGTTCACCACGTACACGCGGATACGTTCGCCGTGACGGTAGCGTTCGCCGGGCACCTGCTCGCGGCGCGGCAGCAGGGCTTCGACGTCGCCGACGGCCACGTGCACGTTGGATGTGTCCTTGACGTCCTGCTGCACGATGCCGGTGATGAGCTTGCCCTTCTGACCGGAGAACGCGCCGAACACCTTGTCATCCTCGGCCTTGCGGAACAGCTGGCTGATCACCTGACGAGCGGTCGCAGCGGCCAGTCGGCCGAAATCGTGCGGAGTGTCGTCGTATTCCTCGCCCAGAGTCGGCGCGGGGTGGGGATCGTCTTCAGTCGGCTCGCCAGGAATCTCGTCCTGGGCCCATACGGTGAAGCTTCCCGCACGCGGATCAAGCTCGACGCGAGCGTGCTTCGCAGCGTGAGGGGTTTTCAGATATGCCAGTCGCAATGCTTCCGAGAGTGCGGCATCCAGCGTCTCGGGATCAATTCCCTGCCCAGCGGCGAGCTGGTGCATTCCTGCCAGGTCCAGTTCCATATTTCCAAGACCTCCTATATGAAGTTATTCCGAGCGCATGGCCCAATGGTCACAGTCAGATATTAGTCTAATGATTCATGCAGACACGTACCCCTTCTTTCCGCTCGGTTTCTTTTATCGCGAAACGCGTCTGCGCATTGCTTTGCACCGCTATCCTCATGCCGGCGCTGACGGCATGCTCCATGCCCAGGATCGCAGGCAGGGCTGAAGCCGAACAACGGCAAAGCCCGTGCGAGAAGGCCTATTTCGATGCCACCGCCGATAACAAGATCGCACACGACCAGCATCAGCACATCATCCGCCGCTATTTCTCGGCGCAGCAGGCGGTCTCCGCATGGACGAACACCGCGGCGCAATGTCCGGCGCGTTTTGCCGAAGGCACGTTGCGCAGCGCGCAGGCACGTCATATGGCTCGCGCACTGGGCGATCAACTGTCGGTGGCCGTCGCGCCGATCACGCTGTCGCGTTTTGACGATGTCGAATCGCTTGACGTCGATTCCAAGTCCCTTGCCACCGCCGCGCAGGCCGAAGACCGTGCCGGATTCGCCATGGAAGTGCTGGCGGCCCGCAACAGCGGCCATGCGACGCTGGATATCAGCGATCGTCATAAGACCACATCGCAACGGTTCGCATCCTTCTCGGGCACCATTGACGATTGTAGGAAAACGTACGAGGCCACCGCCTTGCTCGCCCACCCCGACACGATGCTCGATTCCGCCACCGGCCTTACGGCACCGACCGACGCCACCATCGAAATGAACTGCGCGCGAAGCGAGATAACGGCAATCGCCGGAAGCTCCAATGCCGCGAACGATCATTCCCAGTCACGCGTCACCAATGCAAAACAGTCGACGGATTCGCGAGCGCAATCCCTGGGCGTGCTTGCCGGTCTGATTGCGGACCGTGTCGAATTGGCGCTTGATTGGGGCTATCCTTCCTTCGACGAAGCGCTGTTCGCCTAAGGACGCACAGTCGGGCGCAAAACAAGACACGCCGGAAATCACACCGTTGCAGCCAGTCCGATTTGACAATCGCCACCACTGTGGCACAATTATCAAGTTGCTTGTTTTCAGGTGACGAATGGATAAGTGTCCGAGCGGTCTAAGGAGCACGCCTCGAAAGCGTGTGAGGGCGAACCCCTCCGCGAGTTCGAATCTCGCCTTATCCGCATGCAATGAAGGTTGAAACAATGGCGTTTCGGCCTTTTTTGTTTATCTGCTTTGCATCTGCCGAAATACGGAATCCGGCATCGAGAAAACGTCGGGGAATCAGTATCCCTGCTCGTGCACGGAAGCGTTGACCCACTGGTCCTGCTTGACGTCGCAGCCGGAGAAGATGCCGATGTCGAGCATGCAGTCGCGGTAATCACGGCCATGGGCGATGGTGATGTAGTTGTCGTCGACCATACGGTTGTGTGTGGGGTCCAAACCGACCCAACGTCCATCATGGTAGATTTCGACCCATGCGTGCGTGGCGCCCTCGCCGCCGAGCAATCCCGCGATGTATCGGGCAGTGAGTCCGACGTGCCGGCACACGGACAGCATGACGTGCGCGTAATCCTGGCATACGCCCTTGCGTTGAGCGAACGCTTCCTCGGCGGTGGTGCGGATGGTGGTGGAGGCCGGCGTGTAGACGAACGTTTTGAACACCTCGTCCATCACCTCACGGGCTTGGTCGATCGGCGTGCAGTCGGCAGGCAGGGACGCGATGCGTTCACGGCAGATGCCGATCAACGCTTCGATGGCCGGCCCCGGCACTGTCAACGCCGAATTGAAGCGGTACAGCGGCTTGTAGATTTCGGATTTGATATGCGCGTTGTCCACGAAGGCGATGCCGGTCACCGAGTAGTTGAACATGGTGTGCGGTTCGGGAATGAATCCGGTCATCACCACGGAATCGAAGGAATCGATGGTGGTTTCGAGTTCCACATCCGGTTCGATTTTGACTGCCACGTCGATCACCTGCTGGCGTGGGCCGGTGGCTGGAATGCAGCGCAGTTGGAAGCGATGGTCGGTCACGGGCGAGCTGAATGAGAGCTTCATCTCATAGTCAAACACCAGTTTCTTCACATCGTCTCCTCAGCGATTATTGTCGTTCCTTCGGCGTTTTCCACGCCGTGGGCCTTGTTCTAGCCGTTATACACGCACCGTGCGATGGCTGTGGCACGTATTCTTCACAGTCGCGCGGCGTCCATGTCCATCGTGTTGAGCATGCCCAGATCCTTCAGATCCTTCGTGGAGATGCGCCCATCGAAATCTTTCAGCAGCATCCCCAGTTTTTCCGCAAGCTCCGCATATCCCCGCTGCGGCAGCTGGCCGACCAGCCAGCGCAATCCTTCGGCGAAGCATTGCGGTACCGGCAGACCGTTCAACGGCAGGATGTAGCTGCCCAGTTTGGCGAGCGGCGCCTTGAGCTCTTCCACGGAATATCCGAATCGTGTGTACAGATCCAGACGTTCCAGATATTTGCCCACGAAAATGAACGATTTCAGAGTCGGTTCGACGGGGGAATTCTCCACACCTCCCCAGAAGGCGAGCATGTTGTCCGCGATGTCGCGGTGTTTGAAGATGTCCGCGTCCGTGCCGCCGTATTCGGATGCCTCCACTATGGAGCTCATGGCCAACTCCACCTGCTGCAACGAGCGAGAACCAAGTTCGGGGCGCAGAATCACCGCGTTGTTGAACGCGTAGACGATGGCGCTGCGTACGGAATCCGGATTCTTCTCGTCGTACAGGAAACTGTGGATGAACGCGTCGAAATCCTCGAAATCCTCCGGCAGGTCGAGCGCGCGGGCGAACGGTCGGAACGCGTCCACATCCGTGTCCATCACACGGTCGTAGAAGGGGAAGAATTGGCTCAGCGTGGTGAATACGCGTTCCGTGTAGCGGCCGAGCCAGAACAGGTTGTCGGCCTTCGACGCGGTGACGAGTGCCAGCGAGTGCTTGCGGGACTGTTCCAGCACGCGCACGACCTCCGAGCCGGGTGCGTAATCATGCTCCACGCCGGTCTCTTTGGCCAGTACCCAGGTGTCCTTGAAACCGCCGCCCTGTGATGAGTTGACGATCATCTGGCCCGGTATGGACGAGTAGCGTGTCAGTCCCGAATACCATACGTGCGTGTTCTTGCCGGTCACCACGAAGGCGCGCAGGTCGCATTTACGTGGGCTCATCTGTCCGGTTTCGGGGTCCACCACGTCGATGTCCTTGAATTGGATGACCTCCTGCGCGATGAACCGGCGCGGTTCGGCCTTGATACGTTCGGCCAGTTCCTCTCGTTGCGACCGGTCGAGCGACGAGCCGAACACGACGCCGTAGCCGCCCGCTTCCGCCACATCTTTGATGACCAGTTCGCCGAGCCGGTCGAGTACTTCCTTGCGGTCCTTGTCGAACATCGGCATGTAGGTCGGCGCATTGTGCAGAATCGGCTCTTCACCGAGATAATAGCGGATCATGTTCGGCACGAAATAGTAGATGGCCTTGTCGTCGGCCGCGCCGTTGCCCGGAGCGTTGACGATCGCCACATTGCCCGACCTGTAGGCGGACAGGATTCCCGGCACGCCGATCACGGAATCCGGGTTGAATGCGAACGGGTCGAGATATTCGTCGGACAGACGGCGGTAGACCACGCCGACGCGGTGTTTCCTGCCGGCATAGTCGAGGAAGTACACTTTGTTGTCCACGACTTCGAGGTCTTCGGGGAACGCGAGCGCCGCGCCGGTTTTCTCGGCCAGGTATGCATGTTCGAAGAACGCGGAATTGTACCTGCCGGGGGTGAGCACCACTGCTATGCCGTCGGTGGAGACGAAATCCATGGATTGGCGCAGCAGTCGTGGATAATCGCGATTGTCGCGCACACGTACGTTGCGGAACAGGCTGGGCGTGATTCTGCGTTCGATATCGCGGGCGAACAGCGGATAGCTGGCACCGGATGGAATGCGCAGATTGTCTTCCAGCACCCACCATTGCCCGTCCTGCCCCTGCACCAGGTCCTCGCCGGCGATGTGCGCGAACACGCCGCCCGGAGGTGTCACGCCGTTGACTTGCGGAAAGTATCCCGCGGACGTGTACACGTATTCTTCCGGCACGATGCCGTCCTTGATGGCCTGCTTGTCGGAGTAGATGTCGCGCAGGTAGGCGTTCAACGCGTTGACGCGCTGTTTCAGTCCGGCTTCCATTCTGTCGAATTCGTCCGATTCGATGATGCGCGGAATCGGATCGTACGGAAACAGCCGGTCATGGTACTCGCCGTTCTTGTAGATGCCGAACCGTACGCCATTACGGCTCAGCTCCCGGTTGATCGACTCCCGACGATCGACCAGTTCCGAAGCCAACCTTCGTGCGGTGGATTCAATCATCGTTCCACGCTCCCTTCCACCCCATGCGAACGCATGCCAATCTGAGGCATCGTGCCTTGATGGAAGAAAAACCTAACGAACCAGCGTTTCCGG
>ERZ507072.675-NODE-675-length-20728-cov-5.719392_pt1 | contig 20728 bp, 18 predicted proteins | sample MGYA00512864_ERZ507072 | MGnify/ENA metagenome assembly ERZ507072 | reverse complement strand
TCGGCGCAAAACCATTGTCCACCGGACAATGTGCGCCCTGCCGGAGGCTATATCAACTGTTTTTCTCATAAACTAGCTGTTCTTAATAAGTCCCATTTCTATAAATATCGGATATAGGTAGCTTGCGCCGAAACATTTCAGTTTTTTAGGTCCTGCCACCTCTCCACTTAATTCTATGATTTTTTCAAGTGCCAGATCCACGGAAGCTTTCGTTATGGATTTCGTCTTTCTTGACACAAACATTTCATTTCCACGGATTTGATATGTATACTCCAGTCCCTTCACGGTACGAAAGGTCTGACTCTGTAGCAGGACTAATTCGTTCCATAGATAATCCTGCGCTTTTTCTCGTTCTGTCTCCTGAAAGATCCGCTCTCTAAGCTTCATAACATTTACCGGACCATAATTGTCAGCACAAGGTTCGTTACCCATAGAATTATAGAAAGTACAATTGCAACTATACAGAAGTTGCGCCCGGCTTTTGCCCGTCCTTTTAATGCAGACTGCATGCCTATGCGTGCTCTACTGTAACCAAGTATTGCAAGGATAATAGAAATCAATGGTGATAAAAAGCTGATACCAAATGCCAGAATTCCGAACACAAGTGCCATCGTTGCTGCGCTGGAATTATCCACGGTCTTCACCGGAACCGGATGTGGTTTTGGCTGTCCATTTGCACCATTCATGCCCTGCTGTCCGGTCATCTCATTCATACCGGCCTCAGGAATCGCCTGCTTTAACACATGAAAAAGCTGCTCAAGCCCCTCTCTATATGGTTTTTTCTGCAAAGCTCCTACGAATCCGTCTAGGCCCATTTCTTTTCCAAATGTGCTTTTCATCCATGCTTCCAGATGAAGTGTTCCATTTTCATAGGACCATTTCAGATACTTGTATCCTTCGATCAGCACATCTCCTGTCCGGTAAGCCGGCTCACCTTTCCACTCTGATACAACGAACTGATTTTTCTGTAAATAGTCGTTCATAATAAATGTTACAAAATCTTCTGGTTTGTTCAGCACCAGGTCTTTCACATATCTTGCCATTTTCTACGCATGTCCTTTCTACCGGATTGCGTCCTTCATCTCTTTCACGAATGTGGAAATGTGTGGGACACAATCTGCTCCATATTTTTCACAGAGCTTCACAATTGCTGAACCTACAATAACTCCATCTGACTGGGCTGCCATTTTCTCCGCCTGCTTGGGTTCCGAGATTCCGAATCCTTCTGCTTCTTTTGCGATCATGGCAATTCTCTCGTGGGAAGTCGGTGCAATCAAGGAAATGAGATCCAGTCCATGCTCTTTAAATGGTATGGCAAATTCTTCTTTCTCTTCAAATGGTACGTCCGGCAAAATAAGTCCGTCCATCCCGATTTCTGCTGCCGCCTTCGCAAAGCGCTCTGTACCATAAGAGTATACCACATTTGCATAGGTCATGAAAACCATTGGTATAGAAGTTTTCTGACGAATGCGCCTTACCAGGTCAAATATTTTGTCGGTTGTCACGCCGCCTGAGAGCGCCCGTACATTTGCCGCCTGAATGACCGGGCCTTCTGCTGTCGGATCTGAAAATGGAATTCCAAGTTCAATGAGGTCTGCGCCTGCCTCTTCCATAGCGTAAACAATCCGTTCTGTCACCTCCAGTGACGGATCACCACACGTGATGAATGGAATAAATGCTTTCCCTTTTCCAAATGCTTTTTTTATGTTTTTATTCATGGATATCCTCCCCTCTGTAACGTGCGATTGCTGCACAGTCCTTGTCTCCGCGTCCGGATAATGTAATGACTACAATCTCATCTTTGTCCATCTGTGGTACGATTTTCTTTGCATATGCTACTGCGTGAGCGATCTCGATGTCGTCACTGAAAAAATAGAACATGTACGGAAAAGGATTGTGCGTCCGAAGCGCCCGGTATGTATCAAAAAGACTTCCCTCGGCCTTCGCCCGTATCGGATTTGACAGAACTACCTGGAAAACGCCCTTGACAGAAATGCGGATGCACTCAGATGTCAATCTAACTTTATACTCTTCTGACAAACACTTCCTACATGGCATTATCCAAACAGGTTCTAGGGTCTAAGGTCATACCTTACTCTCAGCTTTGTCTCACAAGCTCCCCTGGTTATATTGAACTGTTACCGGTATAAACCACCTTTTTGAAAATACAAGAGAGACCGCAGATCCGGCTCTTAAACGGGCCTGACCTGCGGTCTCCTATTTATCGTCTTTGACAGACATTTTTATTATATCTTTTATGATCTTTGATTACCTTCTGCGTCTTCTTCTGAAGATCAGAGTAATGAATGCTGCAACCATTGCAGCCTCGATCATGAACAGATAGAACATAACGTGTGAATTGTCACCTGTCTTCGGCTGATTCTTCTTTGTATTGTCAGCTTTCTTGACAGTGTTTGTATTCTTGTTGTTCTTGTTGTCACCCTTTACAGTCGTCTTATCGCCTGATGGGTTCTGATCAGAAGGTTTCTTATTATCATCGATAACAGTTCCTTTCTTCACGATCTCGAATTTATCTGTTCCGTCCGGTGTCTCAGCTAATGCATAGTTTGAATTTAATCCTTCTACATTTGCGTAAATGTCATATAATCCAACTGTCTCACCAGCTTCACGGGTTAATGTAACTCCAAGCTCGTCACCTTCTACAACAGCACTTGCTGCAGCTGTATCTTCAACTGCCTGTGCAACAGCTTCTCCAGTTGCTCTTGATACTGTGTATGTCAGTTCCGGATCAGCGTCACCTTCTACCTTCTTCTTAGAGTCGATAGAGATGTTGATCTTTCTTGGGTTAACTGTAAGGCTTCCGCCTACATATGTTACAGCGAAGTTTGCATTGTCTAATCCACTGACATTAATCACATATGTTGCGTTTGCTGCCAGATGTTTTCCTTCTTCCTGTCCTTCGATGCTGAAGCTTAATGACGGGAAGTCTGCTCCACTTACGATTGCTGCATCTGCCAGTTCATCATTCATGTCGCAGATGTAATAATCAACATCCGGTACATCATCACCATATTCGATGGCCATATCCATGGTCTTGATTTTGATTGGTCTTGCAAGAATATCAAATGTTGTCTCTCCACAAGTAATGTTATAATTCTTGTTTGGATTTTCAACCTGGGCTTTGATTGTGTAGTGTCCTGGTGTTACATCTTCTGGTGTTTTAACAACAGAGATTGTTCCAAGACTTGCAATCTCTTCTTCAGATAATGTATTACCGTATTCATCTGTTACTGTATAAGTAAATTCTGGCATCTGATCACGATAGTAAATTGGCTTCTGAGGAGCATTTGGTTTAACTGTAACTGCTTTTTGTTTGATGAATAATCTTGTGTATTTAGCATCTACACATGCATACTTAGAATCACCTTTGTAAGAAGCCATTACCTGATACATTCCTACATCTGTCGGCTCTTCTGCACTCTTATATCCTGATGAACTCATATAAATGATATCTGCTTCTGCGATTCTTTCGTTCCCATGGTATACACCTGCTGTTATGCCGTGTGGCTGTCCATCATACGGAACTTCAAGATCTATACTATCAAATCTAATCTCTGTCTCAGCTTTTTTTACTGTATAGCATCTGACGATTGGTGCCGCTACATAATTGCCACCAACTGTGTAGATTTTTTCTACATAGTTACCTGGCTCTCTGAGTGCATCTTTCGGCTCATTGCCTTTACTGCTTACCCATTTTCCGTCAGCTGTTACACCCACATATTTTGTCTTAATATTCGCACTAACAGTTTGCCCGTTCTGTGTTGCTTTTCCACTAAAATCAAATTTCTGTGCTTCCTCATACGTTAAAGTACAATTCTTTGGAAGTGGACTATTGAACTCCAGTTTTACATCTTTTGACCGAGGTGCAATTGTCAGATATCCAACACCTACTGCTGTGTTGTAGTTCTGGCTTGTAGATGCTCCTACTGCAAGGTATACACCTGATTCTGTTGGTCGTTTGAAAGAAATAGACCAGTCAGCTGCTGCCGGATAAATCTTCAGAATCTGATTAACAACTTTCTGTACAGCGGAAATAATACCTGCATTATCTCCTAAATCAGGAAGCTTGTTGATAACGGTCATAAGATTTCCAACATTCACTTTTCCATCTGGTACTAATGTTAAAATTGCCTGTTCCAATGGTACTTCTATTGTACCAATTACAGGAACTTTCTGTTTGATAACAATATTAGAAACATCAAATCCAACAAATGATTTTCCATTTCCATCGATTCCAACAATCATTCCAAGTGGTGCTGCATCTGATGGATCACTTGCGAATATCTGAGAGAAGCTTTCGCCATATTTAATATTCTGGCTGTTTACCCATACCTTTGCATCACCTTTTTTGATTGTGATGGTTGTTGTCGCAGAACTTGACAGATAATCGTCATTTCCGTTATAGGTAACTGTGATTTCCTGTTCTCCTGCTTTCCATTCATCTGTAGATGGAGTATAAGTAAAGTCATCTGCTGTTGTCTCAATCTTATTACCTGCTTTATCTGTTACAGTTGCATTCTGAGCAATCAGAACTTTGATTACTGCATCCATCATCTCAGCTGACTGATACTTCATCATAATTCCATCGTTGATAGAAAGTGTAGTTTCCTTACGAAGGTCTTTTAATGTGATTGTAGCAGTCTTCTGCATGGATGGATACTTGTCTGTTCCGTTGTATGTGATACGGATTTTTTCAGTATCACTATCGTTCAAATCCCACAGTGTTCTTCCGAATTTATGACAATAAACTGCCTCCATTCTACTCGGGTTATAATCTAGATTTTTCCAATTATTATTTGATGCATCATATTCAATCGTTACATCTTTCAATGTAATCTCCGGTACATTGTCTGTTCCAACAACTGCAGCAAAGATATTCTGCGCAATCTTATCTGTTGACATTCCATTGCGATATGATACCTCGGCATCTTTCACATCTAACTTACACTGAACTGTCTGAGCAGTAATATTAATTGTCGCATCATTCACATCACCAGAATATAAAGTAACTGTTGCTGTCTGATTTTCATAAACAATATTCGCTGTTGGAACAGCAGCATTGTCTACCAATATGCTTTCTACAGCATATCCATCTTCCGGAGTTACTGTTACTTTGTAATTCTTGCTCTTTTCAACCTTTATAGAAGATTCTACATTCTGGTCATTAATAGTAATTGTTCCATTTGCAGGATGTGTTACAGCAATGTTTACTCCTTCTTTAGCTACATATACAACATTAACCGTTGTATCCTCAGTTAAACCAGCCGGCACTGTATAGGTACCATCTGCTGCTTTTTCAAGTACTGTTTTACCTATTTTTACAGTTACATCATAATTTCCTACATCGTTTACTGTAAACTTTTTAGACTCCGTATCATATATCTTTACGGCTGTTGTAACATCTTGATTGTCAATCTTAACGCCTGCACCGGAAACATTAGAAGCACTAAAAGTTACATTGTTGTAGTTTTTGATTGTAAGTTTCCCTTTGGATACAATCCCTTTCAAGGAACCTGCTCCAATTTCTAATTCGCCTGATGCAAATTTATACGAATCTGACGAAAATCTATTAATTAGTTTCCAATCATTACCCTCTTTATAGTAATACATTGTCGTTCTAATATTTCCGCCAAAACAATCTACTGCTTTCTGTTTTAACTCACTGCCTGAAATTCCCTCACTCTTATGAATCTCCAACGGTGTTCCTGCCTTAACCGCTTTCGCATCCTGCGCACTCTGCGCATCAGCTGCTGCCGGCTGGGAAGCTGTGTTGTTCTGTGTTGTGCCTGACTGTGCTGTGTTGTTCTGTGTTGTGTCTGACTGTACTGTGTTGTTCTTGGATGTGTTATCCTGTGAACTGTTTGTCTGACTATTGCTGTCTGATTCAGTCGATGTGCTTTCATTCGTTCCGGCAGTCGTCTGGTTTCCAGTATTTTCCTGCTGTCCGGCACTGCTTGAATCTTCTGATCCGGCAGTTCCTGAAGTCTGGTCTTCTGACTGTACTTCCTGAGCGGTGTCATTTCCGGCAGCGTATGCGGTTGCCGGCATTCCTGAAAGCACCATAGAACAGGCAATTACCGATGCCAGCAACTGCTTGTACTTTCTCTTCTTCATCGCTTTTCTCCTCCTATTAATTTTTCATTCCAAAAATATTTTCCCCCGTGGGCATAGACTCCCACAGTTAATCTTATATTAGCTTCTTTTTCTCATTAAGTCAATTCAAGCAGACCCATTATTTTCCATTTTCTTGTTTTTTACGCATACTTTTTCTCTCTGCGATTTTTTCATAGACATATACTGACATTCTGATGACCGTTGCAGCATCCGGCAGCTTCTTCCGGACGCATGGCAGCACAAGACAAAAGCTATTGCATTCAATATCTGCAATAGCTTTGTTATCTGATTCTATCGTCTTACTTTGTGAATTCTACGACGACTTTCCGTCCGTCTGCCACATTTTCGAACATCCCCTTGATTACTTTCTTTGCATTCTCATCTGCATTTTCAAGGAATCCATATTCGTCTGATTCTGCTTTTTTCTTTGCCTTCTTTTCTGCTTCCCTGACTAATTCCATGACTGCCTCTTTATCTACACTCATAATTGCGAAGTTCGTGTCATAGATCTTCAGGTCACTGAACTTGATCTTGATCGAATCTTCATCGATCGTGCAGTGCGGGATGGTTCCCTTTGTGCTCCTGAATACATCTGAGATGATCATCTTCTGTGTGGTCAGCTCTGCAGCATCTTCCAGTGTAGTCTCGAGCGGGATGCTCTCTTCCTTCGGACTGGTGATATACTTGTATGCAGATATCGAACCGATACTGATCACAACTGCGACTGCGCCCTCAGCGGTCCATTTGGCAAACTGCATCTCCACCCGGCTCTCACCTCCCCGGACTCTCTGTGCGCGCATGATTGCTTTAATCTCCGCTTCAACGGTTTAGTTGATTAAATTATTTTTCTATAAATCAGCACAACATTTTTTATTGTCAACATATTCTGAAATCTCTTTTGTATTTTTCTAAATACACTTTGTAAAATACTATCTTTTTTTCCTTCGATGGCGTTATAATAATCTTGATGAATTTGAGCTTTGTACGAGGCAGCTTTTGTTCTTACAAAAATTGCGGATGTACTTTTTAATTTTAATGACAAATTCAAAATACAGGAGGTATTAATCAATATGACTATTACAGAAGATATCAAATATGTTGGCGTGAACGACCACGACATTGATCTTTTTGAAGGACAGCATCAGGTAGAGAATGGTATGGCATACAATTCTTATGTGATCACGGATGATAAAATTGCCATTTTTGATACCGTTGATGCACATTTTTCAGAAGAATGGCTTGCAAATATAAAAAATGTGCTCGGTGATGCAAAACCAGACTATCTGATTATGCAACATATGGAACCTGATCACTCCGCAAGTATTGGCATATTTATGGAGAATTATCCAGATACCACAATTGTGGCAAGCGCGAAAGCATTTACCATCATGAAGCAATTCTTTGGATGTGATTATGCCGAGCACCAACTTGTAGTCAAAGAAAAAGACACACTGGAACTTGGAAAACATACACTTACATTTGTTGCAGCACCTATGGTTCACTGGCCAGAAGTCATTATGACTTACGATTCCTATGCAAAAGTATTCTTCAGCGCAGATGCATTCGGAAAATTCGGTGCATTGGATGTTGAGGAAGACTGGGCTTGCGAAGCAAGACGCTATTATTTCGGAATTGTTGGAAAATACGGCGCTCAGGTACAGGCACTTCTTAAGAAGGCTGCCGGTCTTGATATCCAGACCATCTGCCCACTCCACGGACCAGTACTGAACGAAAATCTGGACTTCTATCTGAACCTGTATCAGACATGGTCTGCTTATGAGCCGGAAGATAAAGGCGTGCTCATTGCCTATACTTCCGTCTATGGAAATACAAAGAAAGCTGCTGAATTACTGGCTCAGATGTTAGTAGACAAAGGCTGTGAGAAAGTTGCAATCACAGATCTTGCAAGAGATGACATTGCCGAGGCTGTGGAAGATGCATTCCGCTATGACCGCCTCGTACTGGCAACAACAACCTACAATGGGGATGTCTTCCCATTTATGCGAGAGTTCATTGAATCACTGACCGAACGCAATTACCAGAAACGTACCATCGGACTGATTGAAAATGGTTCCTGGGCTGCAACCGCTGCCAAAGTGATGCGTCAGTTATTTGAAAAGAGCAAAGAAATCACATTTACAGAAACTACTGTAAAGATTATGTCAGCGCTCAACGAAGAAAGCACAACACAGCTTGAAAAACTGGCAGAAGAATTATGTAAATAGGTTAAACTTTTAACAGGACACGTAGTCAATCACCACTTGACTACGTGTCCTGTCTACTTTTATCCTGAAACTTTTTATGCCAAATACTTATTTTTTCACGTTCAATATATAATCATCAATATCGCACATAATGTACTGGTCTCCTTTTGTGTGCAGTGTTTCAAAATATTTCATAATATACCTGTATATATCATATTTGCTGAATCTTTCAGCCACTTCTGCCCCAGAAAGCCCTTTTAAATACCTGTATCTTTCCATACAATAAATTAAAAAATTAACTTCTTTACTCATAATTACGCCTCCTCAGGATAATCATAAGAACCTGTCAGCAACTCGTCCTGATACATCGTATATAGTGTTTTCGGACTATAATGCCACAATTTTGACTTTTCATCAGAAAGCTCCTGATACAGCTTTGACTGATAAAACTTAGGAATAATCTGTTCTACATCAACATTACTGTTCTTTGCGATTTCTTCAATAATCGGAGGCACAATGATTGCCAACATTGCACTGAACTGATCTTCATTCATACTAACTCCCTCCTTTGAAACTGCAAATACTGTAATGATTTCTCTGTGGTAAAAACCAATTGATTAAATAATTTACGAATTTTCAATGCCTGCAAGGTCTGTTCTTTTGTCAGTACACCAGTCATATATAAAGTAATCGTCCGATATACATCATCATTTGCAACTGCTCCATATATCAGATCATACTGCTTTCCTTCGTACATTCCCTTTCGATTAGCTGCAACAAAATCAAGCCAGTTTTCATCAGGACTGTCAAATTTTAATAAACTGCATTTTTGAAATGCTTCTTTTTCATCTATTTCGTAAATATTCAGGATAGCTTCTCCCTCTTTACGTCTTTCAGCTACTTTTAATGCAAAATTTTCTGCCTGTTCCCGATTTGTAGTTGTATAAAATCCGAATCCAAAATCCAGAAAGCGATTTTGTTTTACAAGCTTAGGGTGTTCTACAATCACATTACTCCCGTGATATAAAATCATGAATGATTCCCCCTTGTCTTAATTACTTTTCTTTTTATTATTGTATCAAATCACCAGCTTAACGGCTAGTCCCTTCTTCACTAACAAAATTTATTTCAGGTAGGAATTCATTTTAGGAGAAAATGTTGAATGACAGTTTCAGTTGTCGTTCAACATTTTTTTGTATACTAAGAGATAAGAATGGATATACAATCATCAATGGTACAGGAAATTATTATATAGAAGCGCAGACTCGAGACCAGACTCGAACCGACATAATCGTGGATTATTTAGGAAAACAGTATGTGATAGAATTAAAAATCTGGCGAGGTGATGAGTACAACAAAAGAGGCGAAAAACAACTGGCTGAATATTTAGAGTACTATCATTTGTAAAAGGGATATTTGTTGAGTTTCAGTTTCAATAAGAACCAAAAAACGAGATTGAAAGAAATCGAAGTGGGTAATAAAAAAATCATAGAAGTGGTAGTATAAAAAATATTACAATGATAGCAGAAGAATAACCGCCCATCGTCCTGCAAATATGAGCGGTTATTCATAACCCATTAATATCAGGCGAACCGTCAACGGTAGCACCTTTCTTATTCTTTTGATATATCTATATTAACATTAAATATATATCAATTCAAGAATCCCTTTACATTCTCCCAGTGGCTCTATTCTTTATCCCCAAGGATTTTCGTCCGGATATCTTACCCCTTTTGGCTGGTTGTATCCGATCTCGTCTACCGGTACTCCGATATATTTGAATACTTCGTAGAGTGCTTTTGCGTAATGACCGAATGCTACTGCGCCGTGATGTGGGAAGTTCTTCTCAATCAGCACATGGCGGTAGAAGCGTCCCATCTCCGGGATTGCGAATACTCCGATAGATCCGAAAGAGTGTGTTGCTACCGGCAGGATCTCGCCCTGTGCGATATATCCGCGGAGGATATTGTCTGCGGTGCTCTGGAGACGGAAGAATGTGATATCTCCCGGCACAAGGTCTCCTTCCAGTGTTCCCTGTGTTACTTCCTCCGGCAGAGTTCTTGCCATGATCTTCTGGTATTTCATCTCGTGGCTGCTCAGCTTACAGGAAGCTGTATTTCCACAGTGGAATGCCATAAATGTATCTTTCTGGGTGTAGTCATATTTACCCTTGATGTCTTTTTCGTACATATCTCTCGGCACGGAATTGTTAATGTCAAGAAGTGTGACTGCATCCTGGCTGACTACGGTTCCGATAAACTCGCTGAGTGCACCGTAAATGTCTACTTCACAGGATACCGGAATGCCTCTCGCTGCCAGACGGCTGTTTACATAGCATGGTACGAATCCAAATTGTGTCTGGAATGCCGGCCAACATTTTCCGGCAATCGTCACATATTTGCGATAACCTTTGTGCTCCTCGATCCAGTCTAATAATGTCAGTTCATACTGTGCCAGTTTCGTAAGGATCTCCGGCTTTTTATTTCCAGCACCGAGCTCAGATTCCATATCTTTTACGACTTCTGGAATTCTCTCGTCTCCGGCATGTTTGTTAAATGCCTCAAACAGATCCAGCTCTGAGTTTTCTTCGATTTCAATTCCGAGATTGTAGAGCTGTTTGATTGGTGCATTACATGCAAGGAAGTTGAGCGGTCTTGGACCAAAGCTGATGATTTTTAAGTTATTTAATGCATCAACGGCTCTCGCAACCGGAAGAAAATCGTGAATCATATCTGCACATTCCTCTGCGGTTCCAACGGGATACTCTGGAATATATGCATGAATATTGCGAAGTTTCAGGTTGTAGCTTGCATTTAACATACCACAATATGCATCGCCACGTCCGTCCAGAAGATCTACTGCGCTCTCTTCTGCAGCTGCCACAAACATTTTCGGTCCATCGAAATGTTTTGCGAGCAATGTCTCGGAAATCTCCGGTCCGAAGTTTCCAAGGTAAACGCAAAGTGCATTACAGCCTGCTGCCTTGATATCTTCCAGCGCCTGTACCATGTGAATCTCACTCTCCACAATACAGACTGGACATTCGTAAATGTCTGTCTCATCGTATTTTGCTTTATAAGCCTCTACCAGCGCTTTTCTTCTATTTACTGATAATGGCTCCGGGAAGCAATCTCTGCTGACTGCTACAATACCAATTTTAATTTTAGGAATATTTATCATGTTCTTTTCCTCCTTAAGTTCTGGCCGGTTCACTCCCTGCCAATTAATTTTCTGACCATTTATCTCCCTGGCTGACCGTAATAAGCATTTGCACCGTGTTTTCTGTAATAATGTTTATCCTGAAGTTCCTGTGGCGCCGGTTTCACCTGCGGATTGATCAGTTCTGCACGGGCTGCCATTTTTGCAACTTCTTCCAGTACCACTGCGTTATGTACAGCTTCTTGTGCATCCTTTCCCCATGTAAATGGGCCGTGATTCTTGCAGAGTACTGCCGGTGTTGCGATATAGTCCAAATCTTGGATGGCAAATTCATCCGCAATCAAGACTCCTGTATTTTTCTCATAAGCTTCATTGATTTCTTCTTTTGTAAGGTTTCTCACACAAGGCACTTCTCCATACAGATAATCTGCATGAGTTGTTCCATAGCACGGAATTCCCCGTCCTGCCTGTGCCCAGCTCGTAGCCCACGGTGAGTGTGTATGTACCACGCCTCCGATTTTCGGGAAACGGTTATAAAGAACAACGTGGGTGGCTGTATCAGAAGATGGATTTAAATCTCCCTCTATTTTATTACCATTTAAATCTACCACGACCATGTCTTCTGGTGTCAGTTTCTCATAATCTACTCCACTTGGCTTGATAACAAAAAGGCCTTTTTCCCGGTCAATTCCGCTGACATTTCCCCATGTAAATGTGACAAGTCCGTAATGAGGAAGAAGCATATTGGCCTCATAGACCTCTTTTTTTAATTCTTCTAACATTGCTGTCTCTCCTTTTCCCCTGCACGGCTAGTATTGATTATCTCATTTCATACTTCAAAGCCGTACAGGGCACTACCACCGATTAAACTATAAGATTCTCAAGGGCTGCCTTCTCAATGGCAATTCCTTTTTTATATCTCTCGATAAATGTCTCGAATCCTTTTACATCTTCCGGATCCGGATCCATAGAAGTTCCTTTATTTCCTACAAATACTTTCTCTGACAGATAGTGTGCCAGTGTCTCATCTGATTCTTTGTTCAACATATAAGATGCCAGAAGTGCCATGCCCCAAGGGCCGCCTTCTCCTGCGGTCTCCATAACAGATACCGGTGTGTCAATGGCTGCTGCCAGAATTCCCTGTCCGACACCTTTTGTTTTAAAGAGTCCGCCGTGTCCGAGAATCTTATCAATCTGTACATGTTCTTCCTTTAACAAAATGTCCATGCCGACTTTTAAGGCTCCTAATGATGTATAAAGGTGTGTTCGCATAAAGTTTGCAAGATTAAATCTGCTCTCAGGCGATCTGACAAAGAGTGGTCTTCCTTCTGTCACGCCTGTGATATTCTCTCCTGACAGATAACCGTAGGAAAGAAGTCCGCCACAGTCTTTGTCTCCTTCCAGTGCTTTGTTATATAAAGTTCCAAATAACTGGTTCATATCCACTTCCATACCGAAGCTTTCGGCAAATTCACGGAAGAGTCCGACCCATGCATTTAAATCTGAAGTACAGTTGTTGGCATGTACCATACCGACCAGACTCCCGTCCGGGGTCGTAACAAGGTCGATTTCCGGATAGACTTTCTTTAATTCTTTTTCCAGTACGACCATAGCAAATACTGACGTTCCGGCAGATACATTTCCAGTGCGCTTTGCCACACTGTTTGTCGCTGCCATTCCGGTTCCCGCGTCACCTTCCGGCGGGCAAAGCGGAATTCCTGCTTCCAGATTACCGCTTGGATCAAGAAGTTTTGCACCTTCTGGTGTCAAAGTTCCTGCGTTTTCCCCCGCAACCAGTATTTTGGGAAGAATATCCTTTAATTTCCACGGATAATTCTTGTCTGCAACTAAAAGATCAAACTTCTGGATCATGGCTGCATGGTACTGTTTTGTTTCCGGATCGATCGGGAACATTCCGGAGGCATCTCCGATTCCGAGTACTTTCTGTCCGGTCAGCTTCCAATGAATGTATCCTGCCAGTGTGGTGAAAAACTCAATATCCTTTACATGGTCTTCTCCATTTAAGATTGCCTGATACAAATGAGCGATGCTCCATCTCTGAGGAATATTGTACTGAAAAGCTTCTGTAAGTGCCTCAGAGGCTTCTCCTGTGATTCCATTTCTCCATGTGCGGAACGGGACAAGAAGTTCTCCATTTTTATCAAATGCCATATAGCCATGCATCATGGCACTGAACCCAATCGCTCCGATTTTCTTTAAAGTCACTCCATAAGTTTCTTCTACGTTAAATGCCAGTTTCTGATAACTGTCCCTGAGTCCCTGCCAGATATCATCAAGGCTGTAGGTCCAGATTCCATTTTCCAGACGATTCTCCCACTCATGATCTCCAGAAGCAATCGGGTGATGATTTTCATCAATGAGTACTGCTTTGATTCTTGTGGAACCAAATTCAATACCAAGGACTGTTTTTCCTTTTTCTATTAATTCTTTTCTACTACTCATATCATTTTCTCCGTTTCTTTCCGGAATTATCTGCGATAAGCAAGCTCATTCCAGCGAAGTTCATTTTTCAACTGACGGATTGTTGTGTTTGCGTCAATGTAGACAGCCTCGATTCCCATTGCTTCTGCCCAGTCGCCCATCTGCTCTGCACTTAAATCATAAGAAAATGCAGTGTGATGTGCGCCGCCTGCCAGAATCCAGCTCTGTGCACCGGTCTTAAAATCCGGCTTTGGTGTCCAGAATGCTGTTGCTACCGGAAGCTTCGGCATCGGCTTTTCTGTTTTTTTACACTCCACTTCATTAATCAGAAGGCGGAAACGGTCTCCCAGATCGATGAGTGAAGTCGCAATTGCCGGTCCTTCTTTCGCCGTAAATACAAGTCTTGCCGGATCTTCCCTGTCACCCATGCTAAGTGGCTGTTCTTTGATACTGATCTTGCCGTCTGCAATGGTCGGGCATACCTCCAACATATGTGCTTCCAGAATTCCTTCTTTACCTGACACCAGATTATATGTATAGTCTTCCATAAAGGAAGTTCCTTTTGCATCTTTCATGCAGCCTGTCATAATCTTCATAAGTCTGACCATGGCTGCAGTCTTCCAATCTCCTTCCGCTCCGAAACCGTACCCTTTTTCCATCAGTCTTTGCATTGCAAGTCCCGGAAGCTGTTTAAATCCGCCAAGGTCTCCAAAATGTGTAACGATTGCCTGATAGTTGTTCTCTTCCAGGAACCTTTCCAGACCAATTTCAATTCCTGCCTGAACGGCTACATGACGGCGGAACTCCTTCTCATCTCTTCCTTCTAAGAGAATTTCATATTTGTCATAATATTCTTCAACTAATGTATCAATATCTGCCTGAGAGACTGCATTTACTGCTTCTACTGCCTCATTGACCGGATAAGCGTCTACCTCCCAGCCGAACTTGATCTGCGCCTCTACTTTGTCACCTTCGGTAACGGCAACATTTCTCATATTATCTGCAATACGCATCACACGGATATGACTGCTTTCGACAACTCCGACTGCAGTTCTCATCCAGGAACCGATCTGCTTCTGCACGTCTTCATCTGCCCAGTAGCCGACAACGACTTTCCGGTTCATATGAAGGCGGCTGAAAATGTGTCCGAATTCCCGGTCACCGTGTGCGGACTGATTCTCGTTCATGAAATCCATGTCGATGGTGTCATACGGAATCTCCCGGTTGAACTGTGTATGCAAATGGAGCAGTGGTTTTCTGAATTCCTGCAGTCCCAGTATCCAGGATTTTGCCGGTGAAAATGTGTGCATCCACGTAATGACTCCTGCACAATTTTCATCTGTATTCGCCTCATTGAATGTCCGGCGAATCAGTTCATTTGTAATCAAGGTCGGTTTCCATACAACTTCATATGGAAGATTTCCGGAGGCATTGAGTGCCTCCACAATCTTCTTTGCATGTTCTGCCACATGGGCCAGGCATTCATCTCCATATAAATCCTGAGAGCCGGTACAGAACCAGAACTGATAATTTTTCGTTTTTAACATCGGTCATTACCCCCTGTTCTTACGAGCCATAACAATACTCTGGATTACAAGGAACAGACAAAGCATTGCTGCGATCGTAATTCCTGTCCACCATGCCTGATCCAGACCTGCGGAAGATACGATATTCTGGATTGTACTTAAAGAAAGTACTCCAAAAAATGTTCCGATAATATTTCCAACACCACCGGTCAGAAGTGTTCCACCAATGATAGAGGAAGCAATTGCGTTCATTTCCATTCCTGTCGCATGGGAAGCAGAACCTGATCCTACGTGAAGGAAATATACATAGCCTGCGATTCCCGCCAGAACTCCACTGAAAAGCTGTGCAAGGAAACGTGTTCTTTTTACATTAATACCAAGCATCAGTGCACTTTGTTTGTTTCCACCGACTGCGTAGAATGCCCGGCCAAGCTTGGACCAGCGAAGCATTACGAACATCAGGACTACAATAAGCAGTGCCACAATAACTCCGATTTCTACATAAGCATCCACATATTTACCGATTCGGTTTACGGAACCCATTCCAGGTACGATAACACGGGTATCTTTTAATGCAACGAATGCTTTATTCTGTACGTTGAACGGATCTGTATGTACAATAGTCGTCATACCACGGGCAAAGAACATACCTGCCAGTGTTACGATAAATGGCTGGATATCAAGATAAGCAACCAGGAATCCCTGAACGAGTCCGAATGCAAGTCCAATTCCAAGTGCAATCAGTATAGACATGGCTACATTTCCACCCATGTAATCCAGATATACACCACAGCTCATACTGACAAGTGCTACCACTCCACCGACGGAGATGTCGATCCCGCCTGTAATCATAACTAAACTCAGTCCACAGGAAGTAATTAAAAGTGCTGCATTTGCATTTAGAATGTTAAAGAATGTCTGTGTCTTTAAAAATCCACCGCCCTGAAATATCATTGCGCCGATATACATGGCAAAGAATACGACAATCGTAATTGTCAGGAGTAGATTTGTATCCGAAATATTTCTTTTCTTTTTAGATTTCATACTAAGCTACCTCCTTCTTTGCCTGCATTTTCTTTGTAAATGAAGCAAATTTCTCACGTACGACCGGTGCACTGATTACAACCAGAATGATTACTACAACTGCCTTGTAAGCAGAGATTGCATCGGATTTTACATTGAATTTATAAAGTGTTGTTGTCAAAAACTGAATGACGTATGCTCCGAGAATTGAAGCTGTCATGTTAAATTTACCACCGCTTAAGGAGTTTCCTCCGAGGGCTACTGCCAGGATTGCATCCATCTCAATATCCTTCGCAATAACAGAATAGTTAATGGAAGAAATACGGCTGACCTTGATCAGTCCTGCCACTGCCACGCAAAGTCCTAAGATTACAAAGCTTAAGAATTTGATAAATGCAGGATTCAGACCGTTCAATCTGGAAGAATGCTCATTGATTCCAACCGCCTGTGTGTATAATCTGAGATTTGTAAATTTCATGGCCAGTGCGATCACGATCATACATGCAACTGCAATGAAAAATGGTGTCGGAATCGGGATTCCCGGAATAAATCCTCCAAAGTATGCAAATGTCGGATCACTGACGACCGGAAGTTCATTGTTATTAATCCATGCTGCGATAGAACGTCCTGCTGTGTATAGAATCAGGGTCGCTACCATCGGCTGAATCTTGAAGCCTGCAACAAGGATACCGTTAAATGCACCGAATAACATGGATACAACGCATGCTACTAAAAATGCTACAATGATCGGAGCCTGAAGTTTGTCCGGTCTGGAATTTGTTCCACAGAGTACTCGTAAGATCACGGAACCCGCAATAGCAATTCCGGCGCCCACACTGATATCCTGTCCGCCGGAAGCCGCTGTTACAAGGGTCATTCCTATTGCAAGAATTGCAAGCTCTGAGCCATAGTCAAGAATTGTAATCAGATATCCGGATAATACATGGTTTCCGGCACTGTTGACGTCCATGGAAATCTTGTAAAATGACGGGTCTGCAATTAAGTTAAATACAGCGAGCAGAAGAAGCGCCGCAATCGGAATCAGAATCTGCTTACCGCTGAACATATTCATAATATTTTTTGATTTTTTTGTTGTAGTGTTCTGCATTATTCTTTGTCACCTCCGGCAATTGTGTCCATGATACTGCTCTGTGACAATTCCTCTCCTGAAAGCTCTCCGACTTTCTTTCGGTCTCTCATGACAATCAGTCTGGAACATGTACGAAGCATCTCATCTGTCTCAGAAGAAATAAATGTTACACTCATACCTTCTGATGCAAGCTTAAGTACTAATTTCTGAATTTCAACCTTAGTACCGATATCAATACCTCTGGTTGGCTCATCGAGAATCAGATATTCCGGGTGAGTCAGAAGCCATCTTGCCAGAATTACTTTCTGCTGATTACCACCGGATAGTGATTTGATCGGTGTGTCTGCGGAAGCGGTCTTGATTTCCAGGAGCTTGATATATTCATCTGCAAATTTATTTGCCTGTGCTTTTGAAAATGGTTTGAAGAATCCACGAAGCACCTGTGCCGCCAGAATGATATTGTCTCTGACTGACAGATCTCCGACAATTCCGTCTCTCTTACGGTCTTCCGGAAGATATGCGATTCCCTGCTTCATAGCATCAAGTGGCTTATTGATTTTTACTACTTTTCCGCTTTTCTTTACTGTACCGCCAGTCACACGATCTGCTCCGAAGATTGCACGCACGCACTCGCTTCGTCCAGATCCGAGAAGTCCGGTAAATCCATTGACTTCTCCTTTTCTTATATTAAAATCAAATGGTTTGATTCCGGCATTGCTCTGTAAGCCTTCCACTTCAACGACCGGTGGAATGGACTCATCTGCCTCATAGACCAGACTTTCATCTTTAATATCCGCCTCATCGTCCAGTTCTTTACCAAGCATCTTGGCTACCAGCTTGACTCTCGGGAGATCCTTGATTTCATATTCACCTACTAATTTTCCGTCACGGAGAACCGTGATTTTATCACACACTTCATATACCTGATCCAGGAAATGTGTTACGAATATAATTCCAACACCTCTGGAACGTAAGTCTCTCATGAGTCCGAATAATTTTTCTACTTCCTGTTCATCAAGGGAAGATGTCGGCTCATCGAGAATCAGTACTTTACAGTCCATATCGACCGCACGGGCAATTGCTACCATCTGCTGGATCGCGATAGAGCAACTGGAAAGCTGCTGTGTTGCTTTTGCGGGAATATCCAGTGATTTCAGAATCTTATCCGCGTCCGCATTCATCTTCTTCCAGTTCTGTCCGATTCCTTTTCCACGTCCGATGTACATGTTCTCTGCCACGGAAAGGTTCGGACAGAGTGTAATCTCCTGGTACACCGTACTGATTCCAAGATTCTGTGCGTCTTGTGGAGAACGGATTGCAACTGCTCCTTCATGTTCCTTCAGGAAGATATCTCCACCGTCTTTTTCATAAACTCCGGTCAGAACCTTGATCAAGGTTGACTTACCTGCACCATTCTCTCCCATCAATGCATGAATCTCTCCCTCACACAATGTGAAATCTACTGCCTGCAGTGCCTTGACTCCCGGGAAACTTTTATAGATATTTTTCATTTCCAATACAGAATTCTCTTTCACCAGCGTATTCACCTCTTCATTCTTACTTACTGTTTTTGCTTATTATTTTCTATCTCTTTTCGGGTTTGTTTTCCTTTTAAGAGAAAATGCGCGACGCCGCGTATTTTTTTATTTTTTCTTACGCTGCGCCGCGCGACTTAACACATTTTTTCTACATTTTGATGCCTGTGGATTACGACCTGTTGCGCACTCCCACAATCCATCATTAGATACCGAACTGATCTACATCGTCCTGTGTGATTGTTGTTGCATCGAATCCCTTCTCGTCCATGATGATTGTCTTCTCGTCAATCTTCTCACCAGACTCAAGTTTCTTGATAACATCTTCGATGTAGGAAGCCTGATAAGGGTTGCACTGTCCATCATAGTTCCAGTTCTGGTTCAGAAGTTCTTCTAATGCCCATTTGTTGCAGTCAAATCCCATAACGATAACATCTTTTCCAACACCGTGGGAGATATTTGCTTTGTCAAGAGCTGCTACAGCACCTTTAGCCATATCGTCGTTCTCTGCATAGATTACATTGAATGCCTGTCCGGAATCGATAACGGACTGTACAATCTGCTGTGCTTTCTCTGCATTCCACTCTGCTGTCTGCTCTGTTACAATGTTCCATCCCTCAGATTTTGCTGTATCTGCAAGTGCGCCAGAACGTCCTTTCTGAGCTGCTGATCCCATAACACCCTGAATATGAATGATGTTATACTCAGGTAATTTCTGGTCTTTTAACCAGTTTGCTGCTGTCTCACCTTCTTTTTCCATGTCGGATACGATAGATGCTGCATACAGGCTTTCGTCTGCATCAATTGTACGGTCGAACAGAATAACCTGTGTACCTGCGTCCTGAGCGTCTTTCAGGACACTGTCCCAACCTGCTGTATCAGCAGCGGAGAGAAGCAAGTAATCAACACCGTCCTGGATAAACTTCTGAGCTGATGTAATCTGCTCATCATTCTTTAAGCTGTAAGCGAATGAAGCGTCATATCCATTCTCTTTTGTAAATGTTGCTTTTAAGTCTTTATCATTTGCTGTACGATATCCGGATTCGTTTGGATCGTTGTTGATGATACCAACTTTGATCAGTCCGTCACCAGAATCGGATTTTGCGCCGTCAGCTGTTTCTTTTGATCCTCCGCAGCCTACAAGTCCAATGACCATCATAGATGCGAGTAAAACTGAGATAATTTTTTTCTTCATAATCTTCCTCCTGATCTTCCTGATTATTTTTACATCAGTTACTTTATTCTGTTTTTGAAAGGCCTCTCTTTTTCTTGATTTCACTATAGCATTCCACCTGTTTGTCCGCAATTATGAAAATAGCTATTTTTAAAGGTTTATCAGTTATTTACAATACAACTTTTTTGTATTAAAATATCAAATAAATACAAGTTTATTTTTGATGTTTACTATTCTCAGATAAACAGTGATTTTCTTTTGATATCGTTGTTTTTTTGACATATTTTATGTGGATTTTTACATTTTACAGTCGTTATCTTTGTAGTTGTTTTACATAAAAGTTTGATTTTTTCAGGGGAACGTTAGATTTTCTCAGATTTTTTTATGTTAAGAAAAGATAATTTTTTTCAAAAAGGAGATTTTTTTATGGCGATTAAATA
>ERZ507072.671-NODE-671-length-20914-cov-5.104559_pt1 | contig 20914 bp, 16 predicted proteins | sample MGYA00512864_ERZ507072 | MGnify/ENA metagenome assembly ERZ507072 | reverse complement strand
GTACGGTGTCTGGAGCGCGGCCAGCGGTTACGAGAAGGGACACGTGCTGCTGTCGGGTGCGGTATTACCGGACGCGATTCTGGTGGCGAACGATCAGATGGCGCTCGGGGTGATGCGCGCCTGCGCGGAAAAAGGGATTGCGATCCCTGGTCAGCTTTCGGTAGTCGGGTTTGACGATACGGCCGACAGCGCCTGGTTTTCCCCGCCGCTGACGACCATTCGTCAGGCGTTTCGCGAGGCGGGCGAACGCAGCGTGGAGTGGCTGCTGGCGTCTTCCGGGGGCGAAGCGTGCCGGCAGGTTCAGCTGCCGGTGACGCTGGTTACTCGTCATTCCAGCGCGCGGCGCAACCCTAAGCAGGCCGAACGCGAGGATCTGGCGCAGCAGCTCAGAAGTCTGGCACTCCTTGCCGAGCAGATTGCCCGCAAATAAAACTTTGTGATCGGACTCGCTACCCCGCGATTGAACGCTTTACCGTTGCCGGGTGCCAGGGCATGTTAACCAAAATTGTGAGCGCTTCGCAAAGAGGTTACTATGTCCACCACTTCACCGCTGACCCTCAGCGCCATTCTGGCCCGTCGGGACTGGGAAAATCCGGGCGTCACCCAGTGGAACCGCCTGGCCTCACACGCGCCGTTGCACAGCTGGCGCAATGAGTCCTCGGCAAGAGAGGACGCCGGATCCGCCAGCAGGAACGTTCTCAACGGGCTATGGCGGTTTAGCTACTTTACCGCGCCGGAGCGGGTTCCTCAGGCATGGGTAACCGAAGATTGCGCGGATGCCGTTGCGATGCCCGTGCCGTCTAACTGGCAGATGCAGGGTTTCGACACGCCGATCTATACCAATGTCACCTATCCTATCCCCGTTAACCCGCCTTTCGTGCCGCAGGAAAACCCGACCGGTTGTTACTCGCTCACATTTGAGGTGGATGACGCCTGGCTTCAGAGCGGCCAGACCCGCATCATCTTCGACGGCGTGAACTCGGCGTTCCATCTCTGGTGCAACGGTCAGTGGATGGGCTATTCCCAGGACAGCCGGTTGCCCGCCGAATTTGACCTCTCAGGGGCATTACGCCCCGGGCAGAACCGCCTTGCGGTCATGGTATTGCGCTGGTGCGACGGCAGCTATCTGGAAGATCAGGACATGTGGCGCATGAGCGGCATCTTCCGCGATGTGACCTTGCTGCATAAACCCGAGACGCAGATTGCCGATTATCACGTCGTGACGGATCTGAATGCGGAGCTGGACCGCGCGTTGCTGAAGGTTGATGTCACGCTGGCAGGCGCTGGCTTTGCGGACTGCGAGGTGGCCTTTACCCTGTGGCGCAATGGGGAAAAATGCGCCAGCGTCTCCCGGCGTCCAGGATCTGCCATCGTCGACGAGCGCGGCAGCTGGGCAGAGCGCTTAACGGCGGCGCTCCCCGTTGACCAGCCCGCGCTCTGGAGCGCTGAAACGCCGGAGCTGTATCGCCTGACGATTGCGCTTCTTAACCCGCAGGGTGAGGTGCTGGAGGTTGAGGCGTGCGACGTGGGCTTCCGCCGCGTTGACATCAGCAATGGGCTGCTGAAGCTCAACGGTAAACCGCTGCTGATCCGCGGGGTTAACCTGCACGAGCATCACCCGGAAAACGGGCAGGTGATGGACGAAGCGACCATGCGCCGCGATATCGAAATCATGAAGCAGCACAACTTCAACGCCGTGCGCTGCTCGCACTACCCTAACCATCCGCTGTGGTATCGGCTTTGCGACCGATACGGGCTGTACGTCGTTGATGAAGCCAATATCGAAACGCACGGCATGGTGCCGATGAGCCGCCTTGCTGACGATCCGCGCTGGCTGCCCGCCATGAGCGAGCGCGTGACCCGCATGGTGCAGCGCGATCGTAATCACCCATCGATTATCATCTGGTCGCTGGGCAATGAGTCGGGCCACGGCGCGAATCACGATGCGCTGTACCGCTGGCTGAAAACCACCGATCCTACGCGTCCGGTGCAGTATGAAGGCGGCGGCGCGAACACGGCGGCGACCGATATTGTCTGTCCGATGTACGCCCGGGTCGATCGGGATCAGCCCTTCCCGGCGGTGCCTAAATGGTCAATCAAGAAATGGATCGGCATGCCGGACGAAACGCGCCCGCTGATCCTCTGCGAATACGCTCACGCGATGGGAAATAGCTTCGGCGGGTTTGCGAAATACTGGGAAGCGTTTCGCAGCCATCCTCGCCTGCAGGGCGGGTTTGTCTGGGACTGGGTCGATCAGGCCCTGACGAAACGGGACAACGATGGCAATACGTTCTGGGCCTACGGCGGAGATTTTGGCGATAAGCCGAACGATCGGCAGTTTTGTCTTAACGGGCTGGTGTTCCCCGATCGCACGCCGCACCCGGCGCTGTACGAGGCGCAGCGCGCCCAGCAGTTCTTTACCTTTACGCGGGTCAGCACCTCTCCGCTGGTGATTGAGGTGCAAAGCGGCTACCTGTTCCGCCACACCGATAACGAAGTGCTGAACTGGACGGTTGCCCGGGACGGGGAAGTGCTGGCCGCGGGCGAGGTGACGCTGGCGATGGCGCCTGAAGGCAACCAGCGTCTGGAGATTGACCTGCCGGCGCTGAAAGCCGGGCCGGGTGAGGTCTGGCTGAACGTTGAGGTACGCCAGCCGCGGGCAACGCCGTGGTCTCCGGCTGACCATCGCTGCGCGTGGGAGCAGTGGCCGCTTCCGGCTCCCCTCTTTATTGCTCCGCCAGCCCCGGCGGGCGAGCCGCCGGTGTTAACGCAAAGCGATCTCCACCTGGAGATCGTCCATCGTCAACAGCGCTGGCAGTTCGATCGCGCAACCGGAAACCTGTCCCAATGGTGGCGAAACGGCGTTGAAACGCTCCTTTCACCTCTGACGGATAACGTCAGCCGCGCGCCGCTGGATAACGACATTGGCGTGAGTGAAGCGACGCAGATCGATCCGAACGCCTGGGTTGAACGCTGGAAAGCGGCGGGCATGTACGATCTCACCTCGCGCGTTCTGCACTGTGAGGCACAGCAGCACGCAGGCGACGTGGTGGTCACAACCCAGCACGTGCTTGAGTATCGCGGCAAAGCCCTGTTCATGAGCCGTAAAGTCTGGCGGGTGGACGATATGGGCGTTCTGCATGGTGACATTCAGATTGATGTTGCGTCTGATATCCCTGAGCCCGCGCGCCTTGGCCTGAGGGTTCATCTCGCCGAAACGCCGGAAAACGTTCACTGGCTGGGTCTGGGGCCGCATGAAAACTACCCGGACAGAAAGCTGGCGGCGCAGCAGGGGCGCTGGACGTTACCTCTCGAGGCCATGCACACGCCGTATATCTTCCCGACGGAAAATGGTTTGCGCTGCGATACCCGGGAACTTGTGGTGGGAACGCATCAGCTGAACGGCCGTTTCCATTTCTCGGTGAGCCGCTATAGCCAGCAGCAGCTGCGTGAGACCACCCATCATCACCTGCTGCGGGAAGAGCCGGGATGCTGGCTCAACCTCGATGCGTTCCATATGGGCGTGGGTGGCGACGACTCCTGGAGCCCCAGCGTCTCGCCGGAGTTCATCCTGCAGACACGTCAGCTTCGCTATACCTTCAGCTGGCAGCAGAACCCTTAGCTGACCATGAAGATGCGGCCACAGAGCGTGGCCGCAGTCTTACGCCAGAATGCCGCTCAGGCCATGCAGGCTCATGTAAATCCCTACTACGGTAATCAGCGCAGCGGAGATCCACGGCGCTTTACGGGATAATTCGCTAAACCCGGGCCAGCGTTTGGTCGCGTGCCTGAGGCTTAAGGCGGCAATCGCGCCGGAAGCGACCAGCGTTAACGCCAGACCAATACTGAAGCTGAACACCAGCATCGCGCCGAGGGCGAAATGCTTCAGCTGCAGGCAGATCAGCAGCACGGTGATGGACGCCGGACAGGGGATAAGCCCGCCGGTCAGGCCAAACATTACGATCTGTCCGGTGGTGACATTTTGACCGCTGAAGCGCCGGTTAATATCCTGCGCGTGAGCGCGCTGGTGGGCGTCCTGCCACTCTTCTTCAACCAGCGAGTGTTCGTGGTGATGATGATCATGATGGTGGTCATGGTCATGGTCATGGTCATGGTGGTGGTGATCATGGTCGTGATGATGATGATCGTGCGGCTGGCTCTCTTTCCAGGTTCGCCACGCCATCCACAGGGCGATCGCAACGATCAGCACCCCGGAGATCAGCTGGAACCAGGGTTCGGACGTGTGTGCATCCCAGCCCCGACCAAACCATAATCCCGCCATCGCAACGAGCCAGACCACCGCCGTATGGGAGAGCGTGGCCGCCAGGCCGAGCAGCACCGCCTGTTTCAGCGTGCCGCGGATGGCCACAATAAAGGCGGCCATCATTGTTTTTGAATGGCCCGGCTCCAGGCCATGTAGCGCACCGAGCAGGATAGCGCTGGGAACAAACAGCCAGGCATTGCCCTGCTGAAGGAGTGAAGCAAAATCGGTCATTGGAAATTCCGGAGTGGAAAGCGTGCGGAGATACTACTCCCCCCCAGTAGCTCGATACTACCCCCCAGTAGAAAAATACTCAGGGGGAGTAGAGCGTGATATGCTTTAAAAGCCAAAAAATAAGGGATACAGAGATGTCACATACCGTTCGCGACAAGAAGATGTTACTGACTCGCCTGAAGAAAATTCAGGGGCAGAGCACCGCGCTGGAAAAAATGCTCAACAGCGATCACGAATGCGCCGAAGTGTTACAGCAGCTGGCGGCGATCCGTGGAGCGGTCAATGGCATGATGATGCAGGTGATCGAAGGGCATTTAACCGATCATGTGGTGAAAGAGCCTGAAGAAGCGCAGCGTGAAGCCGATCTTGACGTGGTGTTGCGGGTGATGAAATCCTATCTTAAGTAGCGTGCGTGCCGAGGTTATTTTCTGCCCAAAGAATAAATTCCGTCTTTGGCAGCGCTTTACTGTAAAACCATCCCTGACCGTACTGCACGCCGTGGCGGTGCAGCCAGGCGAGTTGCCCTGCGGTTTCGACGCCCTCCGCTACCATCGCCAGCTTCAGCGACTTGGCTATTTCAATGATGTGCGGCGTCACGTTTGGATACTCCAGCGCATCCACGAACGATTTATCAATTTTTAGCGTGTCGACATCCAGATCCTGCAGATAGCTCAGGCTGGAATAGCCCGTGCCAAAATCATCAATATAGACAGGGTGGCCCGAACGACGGAATGCGGCGATAGCCGGTGCGCTAATTTTGGGATCGGCAAAGCCCCGCTCGGTGAGCTCAAGGGCGATTTGTCGGGGATGGATTTGCCACTTATTCAGGAGCTGACTCAGCAGAGGCGGCAGGATGCCGGAGGTTAAATCGGCAGGCGCGAGGTTGATGGAGATATGCTGATCCGGATAGCGTTGCAGCCAGTGGCCCATATCTTCAAACACCTTTTCGATGACGAGCTGAGTCAGCTGCGAGATGAGCCCCGTTTGCTCGGCAAGGGGGACAAAAATATCCGGCGAGAGGCAGCTTCCGTCCGGCTGAGGCCAGCGCGTCAGCGCCTCGGCGCCCACAATTTTTCCGCTACAGAGCGCCACGATGGGCTGATAGTGGACTACAAAATCCCGGCTGTTAATGGCGTCAAGCAGGCGATTGCGCGGCGACTGGATACGCCGCAGGATCCGCAGGACAAACAGTGCGGCGAGCAGGCTTATCAACATGCCGAACGGTAACCAGAAAAGAAGCTGCCGGTGCCAGGTTTCAGCGAGCGGTTTGAGCGTTGCCCATGCGACGACGGTAAATCCAAGCTCAGGTACAGACTTCATGACGTACATTGAACCGTTGTACTGCACGCTTTTCACACCCCGCTCCTGAACCATGTCGCGGATGTGAGAGTCGAGCTTGCTGCTGCTGGCGAATATGCGGTGCGTTGCGCTTCCTACCAGGGCGGCATCAATCGCTATCTCGCCGAAAGGGATCACGTCCACCAGCGAGGCAGGATCGATCATGACAAGGTAGTGGCCTTTTCCCAGCACCGTCATGTAGCGGTTAAACCCAAGATCGTTTTGCGTGGTCAGCCACGCGCTGTAACCATCTTCGGTAATGCGCATCGGAGGAGGGAAAGGGGACGCATGACTGGTTTGCTCCAGGGAGGAGCAGAGCGGTCGAAGGTTGTCGATATAAATCACTTCCTGGACATATCGCCACGAGAAAGCGACCCGGCGCATTTCCCTCAATTGCAAGGGGCTACACGGCACTCCCTCAAAGGCCTGCAGGTGATCGAGCGCTTCTTTTGCCTGATCCACAACCCTGTCGGTGCGTACCAGCACGCGGGAGGCATAGTTATCCAGCGCATCGGCAAATTTATCTTCCGCCTGGCGGTGGGCCAGCCAGATGCTCAGGCAAATGGGGACCAGCACAGAAAAGATAAGTACGCCAGTCACCAGACTGACCAGATGTCGGGTTTTCATGCTGTCGTGTCCTTCCTCGTATACCCGTTCCTGGGCATTGAGTTCCCTGCCTGAAGAGAAAGATTTTACCGCGAAATGATATAGTTATAGCACGTGGTTGGCATGGTTTTCATTTTATCTCAGGCGACCAGAAAATATCGTCAGAAGAGAGGGGTTGTTTTTTCAACCTCGCCTGGATATTATTTTGTTATGTTATAACAAAACATAAAGGATTTACGATGAAACCCGATATCCACCCAGCCTATCGTACCGTGGTATTCCACGACACCAGCGCTAATGAATACTTTAAAGTCGGCTCAACCATTAAAACCGACCGCGAAATTGAACTCGACGGTGAGACATATCCTTACATCACCATCGAGGTTTCTTCAAAATCGCACCCGTTTTATACCGGTAAGCAAAAAACGTTCTCTACGGACGGCAGCGCAGCACGCTTCCGCAAGCGTTTTGGCGGTTTTCTCAATGCGAAGCGGGGCTAACCATGCAGGTACTTAACTCATTACGCAGTGCAAAGCAGCGCCACCCGGATTGCCAGATAGTCAAACGCAAGGGACGCTTATACGTGATTTGCAAATCTAATCCGCGCTTTAAGGCGGTTCAGGGACGTAAAAAAAGACGCTAAACGCGCGTTTCTCGCCAGCTTTCCAGGGATCTTTTCTGTTTGCCATCGGCAGTAAAATTGTCGGTGGCAAGCCAGCTTTCAAAGGCGTTAGCCAGCGCCGGCCACTCTTTATCGAGAATCGAAAACCAGTCGGTATCCCGGTTACGGCCTTTTATGACCAGCGCCTGACGAAAGTGCCCCTCAAACTGAAAGCCCAGACGCAGCGCCGCTTTGCGGGAAGGCTCGTTCAGGCTATTGCACTTCCATTCATAACGCCGGTACCCCAGGGTATCGAACACGTACCGCATCAGCAGATACTGCGCTTCTGTCGACCCTGGCGTGCGGCTTAACAGAGGAGAGAAGTGAACGTGCCCCACTTCCACGACGCCGTTTTTAGGATCGATCCGCATCAGGGACAGCGTCCCGACGGGGGACTGGGTCCGGTTATCCATAACGGTAAAGTGGATGGGATCGGATAACTCACTCACGCTCGCCACCCAGTCGGCAAACTCCTCTGCGGTGGCATCGGGTTCACGCAGCAGCCACGTCCAGCTGCGGGTATCTTCGGCCAGGGAATAGGCGGAGAACAACGCATGGGCATGCTCCACGCGCAGCGGCTCAAGCCGACAATAGTGACCCTGAAGGACCACTCGGGACGGGTGCTGACGAGGCTGCCAGTCGATAAGGGCTTCACCTACGGGCTGCCCAAACGCATTGAATGTATTCATCTTTATTTCCGTGACGTTGAAAAGATCTCCAGATTAGTGAATTGCTGGTTCCTTAAAAAGAACCACCAAGCTATGTTTTTCTGGTACCACAAGGAGGGAAGATGAATATACCGGGTGATGAGCTTTACGCTTTGCTCCATGCTGCGCTGAAAAAGCGTGGGCAAGAGACGCTCCAGCGCGCGCTCTATCTCGCTTTGCGGGAGGCCATTCTGGGCGGAAGGCTTCGGTCCGGCAGCCAGCTGCCCGGTTCGCGAACGCTGGCGCAGCAGATCTCGGTTTCCCGAAACACCGTCAATGCGGCGCTGGACCAGCTCACGCTCGAAGGCTATTTGCTGCGTAACCGTCAGGGTACGCGGGTGGGGCAATTCGCTCATCGTACGATTACCCGGGCATTGCCGGATCCTGACGTCAGGCTGACAAAACGGGTCGCCCTGCTGCCCGCGCCTGTGCAGCGCGACACCCCGGTGATGGCGTTTACGCCGGGAACGCCTGCCATTAACTATTTCCCCTTGCCGCTGTGGCGGCGATTGTACGATCGCGTCCTGCGCGAGGAGGGGAGTGCCCTGTTAGGCTATGGCGACCCGGCCGGCGAGCCGTCGCTGCGGGCCGCGATTGCCCGGCATCTCGCCCTGTCCCGCGGTATCGACTGCGACGCCAGCCAGATAGTGATAACCGAAGGAGCGCTTGAGGGCGTCAATCTCTGCACGATGCTGTTAAGCGAGCCTGGCGATGTCGTCTGGGTAGAAAACCCCGGCTATAGCGGGGCAAAGAGTGCGTTTGTTAAAACCGGCCTGGCAATGACGGGAATACCGGTAGATGACGAGGGAATGTGCTGGGAAGGGCTGGATGCGCCCGCTCCTTCACTGATTTTTACCTCACCTTCGCATCAGTTCCCTTACGGGAGCGTGCTCAGCGCGCGGCGGCGGCTGGCGCTGCTGGAGCTGGCCCGGCAGCACAACGCGTGGATCATTGAAGACGATTACGACAGCGAGTTCCGCTATGCCGGTGAGCCCGTACCGGCGATGCTGGGAATGGTCAACAATGCCCCTGTTGTGTATCTGGGGACGTTCAGTAAAACGCTGTTTCCATCGCTCAGAATGGGGTTCATGGTGTTACCGCCAGCTCTGGCGAAAGCGGCTCGCCCGGCCATCGGCTCGCTGTTGCGCGGAGGGCATCGTGCGGAGCAGCGTACCCTGGCGCTGTTTATTGAAGAAGGTCATTACGCCCGTCATCTTGCCGCCATGCGTCGGCTCTACCGTAAGCGCTACCGCCAGCTGCGGGAGGTGCTGGGCGCAGAGCTGCATTCTCCGCACCGCATTCTGGCAGGCGAAGGGGGAATGCATCTGGCGCTGGCGATAGACGGTATTGACGACCAGAGGCTGGTGGAGCAGGCGAGGGCGTTTCAGCTGGCACCCGCTGCGCTGAGCGGGTACTACCTGGAGGCGAAGCAGGGGCAAACCGGTCTGGTTTTAGGTTACGGCAATACCTCTGCTTCTCAGTTTGCGCCGGGGATCCGACGTCTGCAGACGTTAATTACGCAGCAGCAGGGCGGGAAAGGGTAAAGACATCATAGAAAGAGAGCTGACCTTTGGTGGAGACCATTTTCTGCAGCTTCTCTTTTTGCCCGGCTTCAACCGCCGGAGAGTGCATAATGTTTTCGATCAGCTCTTCTGGCACGTAACGCGTGTTGTACCATTCGCCGTTGTAGCAGACCCGGAAATCGAGCACGTCGATATCTTCGTAACGGTAGCGCGGATTCACGTCGAAAAAGAAAAAGGCGTTAAAGACGACAAACAGTACAACCAGCAGCCAGACGGAGTCCACCAGCGTTTCGGATGTCAGCATCACAACAAGCGTCGCCAGCCAGGCGGCATACATGGCGACAAACAGTCCAGGATGTTTGCGAATAAAGCTAATGCTAAAGCGCGGGCGATTGTCGCGCTTTTCGCGGAGGTTGAGATCGTCGATGGTGGCGGTAAGCAGGCGCTGTATCTCGGTCATTATTTGCCTTCATGAGAGTTGACAATACAGGGTGTCTGCCAATTTTAGGGGAGCCATCAGGCTGAAAAAAGTAACAGTCTGGCCCTAAAAGACCATAACAGTTGGCTCCCCGTAACCTCACAGCGTTTTGATGATTTTTGCCGGGTTGCCGCCAACGACGACGTTAGCCGGGACGTCTTTCGTCACGACGGCGCCGGAGGCCACCACCACATTATCACCAATGGTGACGCCGGGGTTAATGACCGCCCGGCCACCAATCCAGACGTTATTGCCAATATTGACGGGTTTTCCAAACTCCACGCCGCTGTTTCGTTCCTCCGCATCCAGGGGATGGGTAGCCGTATAAATATGAACACCCGGCGCGAGCATGCAGTTATCGCCAATATGGACAGGGCAGACATCCAGCATCACGCAGTCGAAGTTAGCGTAAAAGTTTTTGCCCAGATAAATGTTATATCCATAGTCGCAGCGGAAGCTCGGCTCTATATAAGCGCCTGCGCTTTGTCCAAGAAGTTCAGCCAGAATGTTCTGTCGTTCTGTTTTTTCATCAGGCGCGGTGTGGTTATAGCGGTAAACCAGATGGCGGGCCCGCAGTCGGTCAGCCCGTAACGTCTCATCGCCGGGGCGGTAATGTTCACCGGCAATCATTTTCTGTTTTTCTAAGCTCATTGGAAACCTCTCTGGATGTGATTACCGAAGGGTAATCGGAACAGGCCAGAAGGGGAACGTTCCCGAAAAGCCGATGTGACTGGCGTCACAACATTGCTGCTGATGAACACGTTTTACACGGAGACCTGGCTTACGCACAGGGAGCATAACGGGATAGGTAAATACTCAGAACGAGGCGTAGAACTCTACAGACACCCTTCAAAGATTAACGGACAAATTTCCACACAGAAGTAGGGATTTTGTCATACAGTTTATTCATTGTCAGTTCAGCAAGACGATGGTCAGCGGCTGAATAAAATACCGCCAGTTCATTATCAGAAAGCTCATATTTATTCTTTTCAATGACGCGCTCAAGCGTGTCAATTGACTGACAACGTCGTAAGCGCATCAAATAATCGATTTTTGTGAGTGGTTTATCAGACATAAATTCACCTTAGTAATTGTAATAATTTTAACAGGAAAGACTCACCGGGTTAGCTCTGCTCACGTTGACGAAACAGCGGAATAGCCGATTTCCCGATTTACGCCATTTTTGCAAATCCTGAGCGTTAATGCCGTAACTGCTGAACAACATAAAGGTGTCGTCCAGGTATTCATCAATTTGCTCAATGAGCTTATTATCTTCATTGTACTTAATTTTATAATTAAGTGCGAAGGTTGCGATATGCTCTATCAGCTCATTCAACTGTAAATTGATGGCAGACGTTGGGTCGTTTACCCAGCCATGGTTACTTTCATCAAGATTGGCAAGGCAGTCATGGTACAAGGATTCGCAGAGAAATTTCAACTGCGCGATATCATGCCTTTTTGGCGAGTACTCGTCCATAGCGCATCCCCTTCTGAGTGATTTCTTACTCACCGAACATCATTGTCGGGATGGATACAACTGACTTAGCTACATGAGTGCTGTGTTCCTGATAACCTAACTATAAGCCACTCCTTCCTGGATTTCACCGCGCTATTACGAAAAATTACAAATAAAACCGCAGGCTGGGAGCGTGCAAGCAAATGGTCATCCTGGACTCAACGTTTTTATCCAAATTAACGATGGGGTTTTATCGCTTCCTTACGTTTCATCGGCTTAGCAAAAATGATGAGAAAAGTTCAGATTCAGACTTATCTTTGTAAGAACTTCTTATTAGGAATATTCCTAATACCTTAAGCGGGGAAATGAAATTAAAAAAATCCTGAATTCACCGATTAAGTTATCAGTTAATTATGATATGTCTATTTAAGATGGCAGAAAATAAATAGAACCACAATAAGCGTAATTTATGATTTTTTCTGAAAATGAAAAAGGCCGCTAATGCGGCCTTTTTATCATGTGAAACCGGTATCAGTGAGGTTCTACCGAATGACTGTGTTCAACATCTTCATTCTTTCGGCTAAAGCGGCGGCGAACCACCACGAAGAACACCGGTACGAAGAAGATAGCCAGTACGGTCGCGGTAACCATACCGCCCATCACGCCTGTACCTACTGCGTTCTGCGCGCCGGAGCCTGCACCGGAGCTGATAACCAGCGGCAGTACGCCGAGGATAAATGCCAGCGACGTCATCAGGATTGGGCGCAGACGCATACGAACCGCTTCAAGCGTCGCCTCAATAAGGCCTTTGCCTTCTTTCTCCATCAGATCTTTGGCGAATTCAACGATAAGTATCGCGTTCTTCGCCGACAAGCCAATGGTTGTCAGCAGGCCTACCTGGAAGTAAACGTCGTTGGTCAGTCCACGGAACGTTGCCGCAAGCAGCGCACCGATAACCCCGAGTGGAACCACCAGCATAACGGAGAACGGAATCGACCAGCTCTCGTACAGTGCCGCCAGACACAGGAAGACCACAATCAGTGAAATGGCGTACAGAGCAGGGGCCTGGTTACCGGACAGACGTTCCTGATAGGACATACCGGTCCAGTCGTAGCCGATACCCGCAGGCAGTTTGCTTGCCAGTTCTTCCATCAGGTTCATGGCTTCACCGGTGCTTCGGCCCGGAGCAGCCTGACCCAGGATCTCCATCGATGGCAGACCGTTATAGCGTTCCAGACGCGGTGAACCGTATTCCCAGCGTGAGGTTGAGAACGCCGAGAACGGAACCATCTGACCATTGCTGCCGCGCACGAACCAGCTGTTGATATCGTTCGGCAACATACGGTACTGCGCCTCGGACATCACGTAGACTTTCTTCACACGACCGCGGTCGATGAAGTCGTTAACGTAGCTACCGCCCCAGGCAGCGCCCAGCGTGGTGTTGATGTCACTGATGGATACGCCCAGCGCCTGAGCTTTCTCCTGGTCGATATCGATCTTGTACTGCGGCGTATCTTCCAGGCCGTTTGGACGCACGCCAACCAGCAGGTCAGGGTGTTTAGCGACTTCACCAAACAGCTGGTTACGCGCCTGCGTCAGTTTTTCGTGACCCAGACCGCCCTGGTCAATCAGCTGGAAGTCGAAGCCGGTTGCGGTACCCAGTTCAACAATCGCTGGCAGGTTAAAGGCGAAGACCATCGCATCTTTAATCTGCGAGAAGGTGCCCATTGCACGGCCGGTGATGGCTTCAACCTTGTTCTTTTCGCCCGGACGTTCAGACCAGTCTTTCAGAGAAACGAAGGCAATACCGGTGTTCTGACCACGACCCGCAAAGCCAAAGCCGTTAACCGCAAACACGGACTCAACGTTGTCTTTCTCTTTGGTGAGATAGTAGTCGGTCACTTCATCCAGCACTTTCTGGGTACGCTCTTGCGAGGCACCTGCCGGAAGCTGTGCCATCGTCAGGAACACGCCCTGGTCTTCATCTGGCAGGAACGAGCTTGGCAGACGAACGAACAGGAAGGCCATGCCCACCACGATGATGATATAGAGCAGCAGGTAACGACCGGTGCTGCGCAGGATGTTGCCCACGCTGTCGGTGTAGTGGTGCGTGCTCTTATCGAACATGCGGTTAAACCAGCCGAAGAACCCTTTATGCTCGCCGTGACCGCCTTTCTGAATCGGCTTCAGCATGGTGGCACACAGGGCAGGGGTCAGGATCAACGCTACCAGCACCGACAGCGCCATCGCGGAAACGATGGTAATGGAGAACTGACGGTAAATCGCACCGGTTGAGCCCCCGAAGAAGGCCATCGGGATAAATACCGCAGACAGCACCATCGCGATACCGACCAGCGCGCCCTGGATTTGACCCATTGATTTACGGGTCGCTTCCTTCGGCGGCAGACCTTCCTCCGCCATCACACGCTCGACGTTCTCGACCACGACGATGGCGTCATCCACCAGCAGGCCGATGGCGAGCACCATCCCGAACATCGTCAGGGTGTTTATCGAGTAGCCAAATATCGACAGGATCGCAAAGGTACCGAGCAATACCACCGGCACGGCAATCGTTGGGATAAGCGTCGCGCGGAAGTTTTGCAGGAACAGGTACATCACCAGGAAGACCAGGATGATCGCCTCAACCAGCGTCTTAACCACTTCATGAATCGAGATTTTGACGAACGGCGTGGTGTCGTACGGGTAAACGATTTTCAGACCTGACGGGAAGAACGGTTCCATCTTCTTCAGCTCTGCGCGGATCGCCGTGGCGGTGTCCAGGGCGTTAGCGCCTGTCGCCAGTTTGATACCCAGACCGGAAGCCGGTTTACCGTTAAACTTCGCGATGATGTCGTAGTTCTCACCGCCCAGCTCAACTTTCGCCACGTCGCGCAGGCGAACCTGCGAACCGTCCTGATTCACTTTCAGCAGAATTTTGCTGAACTCATCGGCAGAGGTCAGACGGGTCTGCGCGATGATCGAGGCGTTAAGCTGCTGGCCTTTCACCGGCGGTGTACCGCCTAACTGACCGGCCGCTACCTGGGCGTTCTGCGCTTTAATTGCGCTGATCACGTCAACCGGGGTCAGCTGGAAGTTGTTCAGCTTGTTCGGATCCATCCAGATACGCATCGCGTACTGAGAACCGAACAGCTGCACGTCACCCACACCGGAAGTACGGCTGATGGCGTCCTTCATGTTGGCGCCCACGTAGTCGGAAATATCCTCCTGCGTCATGGTGCCGTTGGTGTTGATAACGCCGACAACCATCAGGAAGCTACTGGACGATTTCTCGACGCTCACACCCTGCTGTTGTACTTCCTGCGGCAGCAAAGGCATTGCCAGCTGCAGTTTGTTCTGCACCTGAACCTGCGCAATGTCCGCATCCGTACCTGACTGGAAGGTCAGGGTGATCTGCACCGTACCGGTGGAGTCACTGTTTGAGGACATGTACATCAGGTTATCGATACCGTTCATGTTCTGTTCGATAACCTGGGTGACGGTGTCCTGCACCGTTTTCGCATCAGCCCCCGGGTAGGTTGCGGAAATTGTCACCGCCGGTGGCGCAATCGTTGGATATTGCGCGACAGGCAGCTTCAGGATCGCAAGTCCCCCGGCCAGCATGATGATAATGGCGATCACCCACGCAAATATGGGGCGATCGATAAAGAAATTAGGCATGTCTTAACGGCTCCTGTTTAAGTTAAGACTTGGTTTGTTCTGACTGGCCAGCGGCCGAAGCTTGTTGTTTATCGTCAGATTTCACTTCCTGTGCTTTAACCTGCGCGCCAGGACGAACTTTTTGCAAACCAGTAACTATCACGCGATCGCCATCTTTCAGACCTTCCGTCACCAGCCATTTATCGCCAATCGCCTGGGTGGCGGTGATATTGCGCGTTTCGACTTTGTCATCAGCCCCAACAACCAGCGCGCTCGCATCGCCGCGAGGCGTACGGGTCACACCCTGCTGTGGAACCAGAAGTGCGGTTGGATTCGTTCCTTCTTCCAGACGCGCGCGAACGAACATACCTGGCAGCAGATTTTTGTCAGGGTTCGGGAAAATCGCACGTAAGGTGATGGAACCGGTAGTCTGGTCGACCGTCACGTCAGAGAATTCCAGGGTACCTTCCTGCGGGAACTTAATACCGTCGTTGGTAATCAGCTCCACCTTGGCTTTACCGTTTTCCTGTTTCAGGGTGCCGTTAGCCAGCTCCTGTTTAAGGCGCAGGAAATCGTTGCTGGACTGCGTTACGTCAACGTAGATCGGATCGAGCTGCTGCACGGTTGCCAGCGCATTGGTCTGACCGTTCTGCACCAGCGCCCCTTCCGTGACGGAAGACTTACCAATACGACCGCTGATAGGGGAGGTCACTTTGGTATAGGCCAGGTTAATGCGCGCGGTTTCGACGGCCGCTTTGGCTGCCACCACGGCCGCGTTAGCCTGCTGTGCATCGGCCAGAGCGGTATCGTAATCCTGTTGGCTGATGTACTTAGTGCCGAGCAGCTTTTGATAGCGGTTCAACGTCAGCTGAGCAATTTTGGCCGCGGCTTGTGCTTTTGCCAGGTCGCCTTTCACACTTTCATAAGAGGCCTGATAGGTTGCTGGATCAATCTGATACAGAGACTCGCCGGCTTTCACATCACCACCTTCGGTGAAGTTACGCTTCAGGATAATGCCGCTGACCTGAGGACGCACTTCCGCAATGCGGTAAGCATTGGTACGGCCTGGTAATTCGGTGGTGATTTGTAGAGGTTCAGATTTGAGCGTCACGACGCCTACTTCTGGCGCCTGCTGAGCTCCTTGTTGAGCTGGTTTGTCGTCACATCCTGTTAGCGCTAAGCTGCCTGAGAGCATCAGAACGACCGCCAGAGGCGTTAACCCTCTGTTTTTGTTCATATGTAAACCTCGAGTGTCCGATTTCAAATTGATCAAGGGTCCTGAGTCTAAAAACCCATTGCTGCGTTTATATTATCGTCATGCTATGGTACATACATTCACAAATGTATGTAAATCTGACTCCTGTAAATTCACCCACCTATGGCACGAAAAACTAAACAACAAGCGCTGGAAACCCGACAACACATTCTGGATGTGGCAATACGTTTGTTCTCGCAGCAGGGTGTTTCATCCACCTCGCTGGCGCAGATTGCTCAGGCTGCCGGTGTGACGCGAGGAGCGATTTACTGGCATTTTAAAGATAAGTCAGATCTGTTCAGTGAAATCTGGGAGCTTTCAGAGTCCAGCATTAGCGATCTCGAGAGTGAGTATCGGGCAAAATTCCCTGACGATCCACTCTCAGTATTGAGAGAAATATTAGTATATATCCTTGAAGCAACGGTAGTTGAAGAACGTCGCAGATTAATGATGGAGATTATTTTTCATAAATGCGAGTTCGTGGGCGAGATGGCGGTGGTGCAGCAGGCACAACGCAGCCTTAGCCTGGAGAGCTATGATCGTATTGAACAGAACCTGAACCTGTGTATGCAGGCAAAACTATTACCGGCCAATCTCTTGACCCGACGGGCGGCAATCCTGATGCGCAGCTACATTTCCGGTCTGATGGAAAACTGGCTTTTCGCGCCGCAATCCTTTGACCTCAAAAGAGGAAGCCCGCAGCTACGTGGCGATTTTACTGGAAATGCTACAGCTCTGCCCCACGCTGCGCAGCGACGCGCCTTCGCTAACGGCCTGATCCCTTTCCAGGATTTATCTCAGAGGATAACGTTCGCGCTATTCTGCTTTCAGCGAGCGTGATATTCTTCACGCCGGACTATTTTCGGTCATCTTCTGACATCATTCACAACTATGCTGCCCATCAATCGCTCGCAACATCCTGTTTTTGCATTGCTCTTTGCGATGCTGTTTTTCTTCGCCACGGCGCCGCTGACCTGGGCCCGCGCCGATAACAGCAATGATATTCCCTCGCGCGGCGATGTTCAGTCGCAGCTCGACACGCTGAACAAACAAAAAGATCTCTCCCCTCAGGATAAACTCGTCCAGCAGGACCTGACGGAAACGCTGGAAACGCTGGATAAAATTGAACGCATCAAAGCGGAAACCGTCCAGCTTCGTCAGAAGGTGGCGCAGGCGCCTGAAAACATGCGTAAGGCCACCGACGCGCTGAATGCCCTCAGCGATGTGGATAACGACGACGAGACGCGCAAGACGCTCTCGACGCTCTCCTTACGCCAGCTGGAGTCTCGCGTCGCGCAACTGCTCGACGACCTGCAAACCGCGCAGTCCGACCTCGCGACCTATAACAGCCAGCTTGTCTCGCTGCAGACCCAGCCCGAGCGCGTGCAAAACGCGATGTACGCCGCGTCTCAGCAGCTGCAGCAGATCCGCAACCGTCTGAACGGCACGACGGTCGGCGAAGGCACGCTGCGCCCGACGCAGCAAACCCTGCTGCTGGTTCAGCAGACCTTGCTCAATGCGCAAATCGAACAGCAGCGTAAAAGCCTTGAAGGGAATACGGTGCTGCAGGACACGCTTCAGAAACAGCGTGATTACGTCACCGCGAATATTAATCGCCTGGAACACCAGCTTCAGCTGTTGCAGGAGGCGGTAAACAGCAAACGCCTGACCCTGACGGAAAAAACCGCCCAGGAGGCCGTATCGCCTGACGAAACCGCCCGAATTCAGGCGAATCCGTTGGTGAAACAGGAGCTCGAGGCCAACCACCAGCTTAGCCAGCGCCTGATACTGGCGACGGAAAACGGCAACTCGCTGGTTCAGCAAAATATCAAAGTGAAGAACTGGCTGGATCGCGCGCTGCAGGCTGAGCGCAACATCAAAGAGCAGATTGCGGTTCTGAAGGGTAGCCTCCTGCTGTCGCGTATTCTCTACCAGCAGCAGCAGACGCTCCCGTCCGCCGATGAGCTGGAGGACATGACCAACCGCATTGCGGATTTACGTCTGGAACAGTTTGACGTCAACCAGCAGCGCGATGCCCTTTTCCAGAGCGATACCTTTGTCGCCAAAATTGAAGAGGGGCATTCCAGCGACGTGAACCCGGAAGTGCACGACGCGCTGCTCCAGGTCGTGGATATGCGTCGCGAGCTGCTGGACCAGCTCAACAAACAGCTGGGCAACCAGCTGATGATGGCCATTAACCTGCAAATCAACCAGCAGCAGCTGGTGAGCGTCTCGAAAAGTCTGCAGGAGATCCTGACCCAGCAGATTTTCTGGGTGAACAGCAACAAGCCGATGGACTGGGACTGGGTCAAATCCTTCCCGGAGACGCTGAAAACGCAGATTAAGAGCATGAAGATCACCGTAAACTGGGAGAAAGCCTGGCCTGCGGTGACGATTGCCCTGCTGGCGGGATTACCGCTGCTGCTGATTGCCGGCCTGATCCGCTGGCGTCTGGGCTGGCTGAAAAAATATCAGGCGAAGCTGGCCTCCGAAGTGGGGCAGCTGCGCAACGATAGCCAGCTCCATACGCCAAAAGCGATTCTCATCGATCTCATCCGCGCCCTGCCGGTGTGCCTGATTATTCTGGCCGTGGGCCTGATTCTGCTCACCATGCAGCTCAACGTCAGCGACCTGCTGTGGGCGTTCAGTAAAAAACTGGCGCTGTTCTGGCTGGTGTTTGGCGTGTGCTGGAAGGTGCTGGAAAAAGACGGCGTGGCGGTGCGTCATTTCAACATGCCTGCGCAGCTGACCAGCCACTGGCGTCGTCAGATTGTGCGCATCAGCCTGGCGCTCCTTCCGCTCCACTTCTGGTCGGTTGTCTCTGAGCTTTCTCCGCTGCATCTGATGGATGACGTGCTGGGCCAGCTGGTCATCCTGCTGAACCTGCTGCTGATCGCGATCCTGATGTGGCCGATGTGCCGCGACAGCTGGCGTGATAAAGAGTCCCACAATATTCGCCTGGCCACCGTGACGGTGCTGGCGATCATTCCTCTGGCGCTGATGGTGCTGACGGCAACGGGCTACTTCTACACCACGCTGCGCCTGTCCGGGCGCTGGATTGAAACGGTCTATCTGGTGATCGTCTGGAACCTGCTCTATCAGACCGTGCTGCGCGGCCTGAGCGTGGCGGCCCGCCGCATCGCCTATCGCCGTGCCATCGCGCGTCGTCAGCATCAGGTGAAAGAAGGAGCCGAAGGCGCGGAACCGCAGGAAGAGCCGACCATCGCCCTGGAGCAGGTTAACCAGCAGACGCTGCGCATCACCATGCTGGTGATGATCGCCCTGTTTGCGGTGATGTTCTGGGCTATCTGGTCCGATCTTATTACCGTTTTCGCCTATCTCGACAGTATTACCCTCTGGCAATACAACGGTACCGAAGCGGGCGCGGCGGTCATGAAAAGCGTGACCATGGGCAGCCTGCTGTTTGCGCTGGTGTCGTCGGTGGTGGCCTGGGCGCTGATTCGCAACCTGCCAGGCCTGCTCGAAGTGCTGCTCCTGTCACGTCTGAATCTTCGCCAGGGGGCGTCCTACGCCATTACCACGATCCTCAACTACGTGATCATTATTGTTGGGGCGATGACGGTCTTTGGCTCGCTTGGCGTCTCGTGGGATAAACTGCAGTGGCTGGCGGCCGCTCTCTCGGTCGGTCTTGGTTTTGGCCTGCAGGAGATCTTCGGTAACTTTGTGTCCGGCCTGATCATCCTGTTCGAACGTCCGGTACGAATCGGCGATACCGTCACCATCGGCACCTTCTCCGGTACGGTCAGCAAGATCCGTATTCGTGCCACCACCATCACCGACTTCGATCGCAAAGAGGTGATCATCCCGAACAAAGCGTTCGTGACCGAGCGCCTGATCAACTGGTCGCTCTCGGATACGGTAACGCGCGTGGTGATCCGCCTGGGCGTAGCCTATGGATCGGATCTGGAGAAGGTGAAAGAGGTACTGCTCAAGGCGGCGTCAGAACATCCGAAAGTGATGCACGATCCGGCTCCGGCGGTCTTCTTCACCACCTTTGGGCCGAGCACGCTGGATCACGAGCTGCGTTTATACGTGCGCGAGCTGCGTGACCGCAGCTACACGGTGGATGAGCTTAACCGCTCTATCGATCGTCTGTGCCGTGAAAACGATATTAATATCGCCTTCAACCAGCTTGAGGTTCACCTGCGCAACGAGAAGGGTGATGAGCATACGGAATTGAAGCGCGACATCAAGGGTGACGATCCGACTCCGGCGTAATCTATTATTTTCCCTCTGCCCTCAGGGGCGAGGGAACGATTTCCCCCCTCTCCCTCAGGGAGAGGGCCGGGGTGAGGGTAATTTACCTTCAAAATCCCGCCGCACAATCTCCAGTGCCTTAAGCACCGTTTCGGCGGGGATCTCATGATTCTCCAGCAGCATAATCAAATCGACGGCCAGCTTGACCTCATCGGGTGCATTTTCCAGTGACATGGGTGTGGCTCCTGTTAACGGGTCAAACGTTCAATGACGCGCTCAATCTCATCCCGCGCCTGACGGCAGCGGACGATGCGTCCTTCCAGCGCGCTAATCTCGCGCATCAATAGCTGCTGCTCTTCCAGCGTTTCGCTGTTGTTCAGCCGCGTCTCGCGCTCGCGCTTCATCTCAAACAGCCGGCGCTCAAACTCCTGGTTCTCCAGCCGCTTGCGCTGCCATTTACCGAGCCCCGGCGAGGCGCTGTCCCAGGCGCGCAGCGGCCAGGCGGCGATTTCGCGATGCA
>ERZ507072.662-NODE-662-length-21046-cov-7.095517_pt1 | contig 21046 bp, 10 predicted proteins | sample MGYA00512864_ERZ507072 | MGnify/ENA metagenome assembly ERZ507072 | reverse complement strand
ACTTCCAAACGCATCCCCCAGCATGCAAGTGGCTGTCTCCTGCCATATCCTTTCCGCCGGCCACAAATCCGCCGAATCGCCTGACGCTCCATGAAAAAATCTGCCGGCAAGCGCTTTCACGCTCACCGGCAGATTCCGATTTTGCTCTTTCTGTTTATAACACGCTCAAAAACCACTCATGCACCTTGCCGTTCGTCGCCAGCACATCATTGGGCTCAGTGGCATTCAGCCTCTCCCCCTGCCAGCCTGTTACACATCCGCCCGCCTCCTGCACGAGCAGCAGCCCCGCCGCATAATCCCAGGGCTTTAAATGCCGCTCAAAATAGGCGTCGATCCGCCCACAGGCCACATAGCAGAGGTCGAGCGCCGCAGAGCCGGAGCGGCGGATATCCTGGCAGGCGCAAAATACCGTTTGGAACCGCTCAAAATTTTGGGCTGCTTCTTCTTTATAATAGGGGGCCGTGCCGATTGCCGCCAGGCAGGAGGCAATCTCCCGCGTTTGCGTGCATTGAATGGGAGCGCCATTGCAATAGGTGCCTTTCCCCTTTTCGGCTGTAAACAGCTCCTCTGTGAACGGGTTATAAACAGCGCCGAACACCACCGCTTGCCCATCATAAAACGCCAGCGAAACCGCGCTCATCTGGTAGCCGTGGATGAGATTCGTCGTGCCGTCGATGGGGTCGAGAATCCAGGCAGGCCGCCCGCTGTAATCCGCATTCTCCTGCTCCTCCGCCAGGAACCCCGCCTGCGGGGTAAGCGCCAAAAGCCGCTCCTTGAGAAAAGCCTGCACGGCGAAATCCACCTGCGTCACATAGTCGGCCTGCCCCTTCACAGTGACCTGCCGCGCCGCTTTTGCATCCATCACGATCGCCTTGGTCTCCCGCACCAGCTCCACTGCCTTTTGAAAATCCATGAAAATCCCCGCCTTATTTTGGGCCGCAGCAAAGCGATCTGCGGCGGCCCATTCATTCTATTCTGTTAGGATATTCTATTCTTTTTCCGCGTAACCGTCAACACGGCCGCTGCAACAGCCGCCAGGCCGAACGGAATCAAGGAGAGCGCCCGCTCGCCCGTATCGGCAATGGGGGGCGCGGGTTCCTCTTCTGCAGAAGGGGCGGCGCTTTCCTCCGGGGCAGGCGTTGTCTCCTCCGGGCGCGTTTCCTCTGGAGTCGTTTCCGGCTCATCCGGCTCCTGCGTATCCGGCTCATCCGGCTGCTCCGCCTGAATCAGGGTCAGCGCGCCGGTTTGCGGATCCACCCGCATAAACTGGCTGTAATCCCCCGCCTCCTGCACCGTGCGCTGCGAATCCGACAGGCAGAGCCACAGGATGAAATCCATCACCTGTGTATCATAGATGTAGCCCACATGCTTTAAATCCTTCAAAAACCATGTCTGCTCCGGCAAAAGGCAGGTGGAAGCATCAATTACGCGGTCGCCGGAGAGGTGGTTATGCGAAGCGTCCTGGCAGAAAGTATTTTTTTGCTGATAATCCGCCGGCAGCGTTTCATCCAAAAAGGCGCAGGTTGCATAGCCTGAGGTATATTTGGTATCGATCACGTTATCATTTTGCTCCCTGTAAGAGGGTGTAAGCGGCACACCCTGCAAATTGTAGTGGGAAACAATATTGATCTTCATCCCCTTTGCCATCGCGGCCCGGAAGAGTTCCGGCAGCTTCGCCTGCACCTGATAATGATAATCGTCGATCCGGGCAATCAGCTGTGCATCCGCTTCCGGGTCGAGCAAATAGGCCTTTGCATCCTCATAATCCTCCAGGGCAACCAGATCCCAAATGCCAGGCATGGTCACAAAAGTATCCTGGAACACCTCATCATAAACGCGATCCTTCAAATTGACCACCAGTTCATCGAGCACCGGAAGTAAAATATCGATCACGCCGGCCTTATCAAGTGCGTCAAGCAGCACATTCACTGCCTGCTGCCCTGCAACCTCCTTGAGAATTCGAATCAAGGCATCTTTATGGAACTCGATCTTCCCCGTGAAGAGATCCCCTACGATGGTCGTCCCTGTAAAAGCGGAGGATAGCATGGTGTAATTGTCGATATCCTCACTGCCATACTGCGCAAGATAGGCGGCAATAATCGTACCGCCCATGCTGGAGCCAATCAAGTTTACCTGATCATGGCCAGTTTCACGCTTTGCGCGCTCCACATAGCCACGCAGTTCTTTCGCATGATCCATGGGGTCGAGCCGCCAGTCGTAGTTAAAATAATATACGTGATCGGCGCCGATTTTCGCAGCGGCCGCACGCACAATGGCAGGCTCGTTGGTGAGGTAGCCTTCCTCATTGACAAACTCCGGATAGTTCTCCATTGATTCTGGATAGACCGTAGTGGTAATCGCATACCGGCTGCTCCCGTCCGGCTCGCAGGCGAGCGGCTCGAAGAGCGCATAGACCGCCGGTAGAACATCATCGCCGAGCTTATCATAATCCTTTGTCACGGCAAAATTTGCCACAGGCCCCGCGATTTGTCCGACGAGCTTCAGAATCGCCTGCGTATCGGGCGCAAAGACCTGCTTCTCCTGATCCGTCCCTGCATTCAATACCAGAGGCCATGCGTTCATGCCGGTGACGACGATCAGCGGTGCCGTATCACAACTGCCCGCAGCAAAGGCCGCCGGTATGCCCCCCATCAACAGCAGCACAGCCGAAAGCAAACAGATCACCTGACGACACTTTTTTTTCATAAATCTCTCCCTCTTTCCCAAATCTCTCCTAAAAAGATTACATGATTTTATTGGAATTGTCAATAAAAACGATAAAAGAAATCACCGCGGCATGCATTTTCCTACATACCGCGGTGAGGTTTCTGTAAAAGATTCAACAAATCGGGCGTCTCATCCGAATGGATTCTGCCATTCCGCTCAGGGCTCAACCCTTGGTCAGGCGGGCAAAATTGGCCATCAGCTTTTTGGTGCCCGCTTTTTCAAAGGCGATCTCCAGCAGCGTATCATTGCCCATCGGCTGTGCGGAGAGCACAACGCCTGTACCAAAAAGCTTATGCCCCACCGCATCGCCCACACGGTAGGAGCCCGCGGGTGCGGAGGGCTTGGGTGCCGCTGGGCCAAAGGAATGGTCAAAGGTTTTCTTCGGCTTTGCGGCGCGCTGTACAGAGGACTTCTGCGGGGAGAGCGCGACCTTGCGCTTCTCTTCCACAAGCTTCTCCGGAATCTCCTCCAAAAACGGCGAGGGCGCGTTGTGGCTCGTGCTGCCGTAGAGCATACGTGTGCGCGCATGCGTCAGATACAGCCGCTCTTTGGCGCGCGTAATGCCCACATAGGCGAGCCGGCGCTCCTCCTCCATTTCGCTGGCAGAGTAGAGCGATTGGATGCCTGGGAAAATCCCCCGCTCCATCCCCGGAATGAATACCACCGGGAATTCCAGGCCCTTGGCGGAATGCAGCGTCATGAGGACGACGGTATCCGCCTCCTCATTATAGTTATCGATATCCGTCATCAAAGCGACCTCCTCGAGGAAGCCATTGAGATCGCCCTCTTCATTTTCCTCGCTGTAGCGCAAGAGGTTGGAGGAAAGCTCCTGGATATTCTCCAGCCTGTCCTGATAGGTTTCTCGGTCCAGCGCCAAAGAGTCGAGATACCCTGTATCCCGCATCGCCTTTTCAAACAGCTCGTTGAGCGGCAATTCCTCCGCCGCCTCGGCAAGCCCATCAATGATCTGGGTGAACGCCCGCAAACGCGGCGCGGCGCGCACCAGCTGCTCATATTCATCCGCATGGGAAATCACTTCGTAGATGCTCAGGCCCAGCCCGGCCGCGATCTGTGCCGCATGGTTGATGGTCGTCGCGCCGATGCCGCGTTTGGGCTCGTTGATGATCCTGCGCAGGCGGATATTATCCGCCGGATTGCTAATTACAGAAAGATAGGCGAGCGCATCACGGATCTCCTTGCGCTCATAGAAACGGTGCCCGCCGATCACACGGTAGGGCACGCCCATGCGCACAAAGGTGCGCTCAATCGCGTTTGACTGAGCGTTCATCCGGTAGAGAACCGCATGGTCGCTCCATTTTTTTCCGCCCTTGACGGAATCCATAATAGCATCTGCGATAAAAGTGCTCTCCTCCTGCTCGTCGAAGGCGTTATCCACCACAATCTTTTCCCCGGGGCCGTTCGCTGTCCAAAGGTTTTTTCCCTTTCGCTCCGTGTTGTGGGAGATAACGGCATTGGCCGCATCCAAAATATTTTGGGTGGAGCGATAATTCTGCTCCAGACGGATCACTTTTGCCTTATGATACTGCTCCTCAAAGGAGAGGATATTCTCAATTGTGGCGCCGCGAAAGCGGTAAATGCTCTGATCGTCATCGCCCACCACGCAGAGATTGCCGCTGCCGCCAGCCAGCAGGCTGGTGAGCCGGTACTGCGCATGGTTGGTATCCTGATATTCATCCACCATCACGTAACGGAAACGGTTTTGATAGCGGGTGCGCACCTCCTCATTTTCCTCCAGTAGCTTCACTGTATTGACGATAATATCGTCAAAATCCATCGCATCCGCATCCCGCAGCAGCTTTTCATAAAGTCGGTAGGCCTCGCCAATCTTGCGCAGACGCACATCGTCGCCTGCATCGTTCAGATAGTCTTCTGGTGAGATCAGGCTGTCCTTCGCATGGCTGATCTCATGCAGAAGCGTTTTGTGAGAAAGCATCTTATCATCGATGTTGAGCAGTCTCTGGCACTCCTTCATCACGCGCTTGGAATCATCCGTATCATAAATTGTAAAATGGCTGGTATAGCCGAGGCTTTCCCCATCCCGCCGCAAAATGCGCGCGCAGGCGGAATGGAAGGTGCTTGCCCATATATCCTGCCCATCGGGGCCAAGCATTGCCTCCAGCCGCTCTTTGAGCTCACCGGCCGCCTTATTGGTAAACGTAATTGCAAGGATCTGCCACGGCTTCGCAGGGCGGACAGCTAAAAGCTCCGCGATCTCATCGGTATATTCCTGTGTGCCGTCGCAGTAGCCCTCCAGCATACGGATCTCTTCCTCCGTGAGAGATATCGGAAATTCCTGCGAACCATATGCGCAGCCATATTTCACAATATTGGCAATCCGGTTGACGAGCACGGTCGTCTTTCCGCTCCCCGCGCCCGCCAAAATCAGCAGGGGGCCCTCTGTGGTAAACACGGCCTCCTTCTGCATCGGATTCATGCGTGAAAATTCTTTCTCCATAACCTGCCTGCGCAGGGCCTGCAATTGCTCCTGAGTCATTCTGCACCGCCTAAATTATGTAAATGTGAAACTTTATTTTTGAGGACTGCTACTTTTTTAAGAACGTTTCGATGCGGTACCTGGGGCGCGCCTTTACTTCGCTATAGATCTTACCGATATATTCCCCTACCACGCCCAAACAGAACAGCTGGATGCCGCCCAACAGCCAGATGGAGCAGATAATCGCCGTCCAGCCGCTGACCGCAACGCCGCAAAGCTTAGAAATCAAAGCATATAAAAGCCCGATCACGCTCAGGCAACCTATCAGAATGCCGGCCACGGAAATGAGCCGCAAAGGCCGCACACTGAAGGAAGTGATGCCATCCATCGCGAAGGCAACCATTTTGCGCAGCGGATATTTTGATTCCCCCGCATAGCGTTCACTGCGGTCATAGTATACATAATCAGTGGAATACCCGATCAGTGGAACGATTCCGCGCAAAAACAGGTTGACCTCCTTGTATTCAGACAATGCATCCAGCGCCCGCCTGCTCATCAGCCGGTAATCCGCATGGTTATAAACCGTTTCCACCCCGAGCAGATGCATCACCTTATAGAAGCCGAGCGCGGTCGTCCGTTTGAAGAAGGTATCCGTCTCCCGCTTATTGCGCACGCCGTAGACGACATCCGTGCCCGCGTTGAATTTATCAATAAAAGCCTCAAGAATATGGATATCATCCTGCAAATCCGCATCCATGGATACCGCACAATCGCAGTATTTGCGTGCCTCCATCAAACCGGCCATCAATGCGTTTTGATGGCCGCGGTTATGCGCAAGCTTTAAGCCGCAGACAAAAGGATTGCTATGATGCAGCGTTTCAATTTTCTCCCAAGTGGTATCTTTGCTGCCGTCATCCACCAGCAGAATCCGGCTCTCGGGAGCAATCTTTGATTGCTGCTCTAAATTTGCCAAAAGGGGTGTGAGTTCCTCCACTGTATGCTCAATCACAGCTTCTTCGTTGTAACACGGAATGACCAAATATAAAATTCCCATCCACTATGACCTCCTTTTTACCAATCAGGGATGACCTCCTTTTTACACAGCACGCCTTTCCCCGTGTGCAAAAATTCGCTTCATCCTCAGCCCCCATTTTAACGATCCCACACAAAGAATGCGGAAACCGGATGCTTTCTCCCTCTTTGCGGGCAGGCATCCGGATTCTTTCCCTTTTTGAATAGAACTATCACCACACGCGCAAAGCACCCCTATGCGAAAAATGGCGTTGCCACCGTGCGGCAGGAGGCGTTTCGCGCCGACAGACATTTTTTCAATGCTTCAAACTTTATTTGAAGCTATCATACCATAGCAGAGCTAAAAATTCAAGGCGGAAGCAGAGATCCATACAAAAGAAAACGGTTCAGGCAAAACGATTTTCGTTTCGCCTGAACCGTTCCATTGCAGAAAAGAAATTATTCGTTGATTTTGATAACGACGCCCGAACCAACCGTACGGCCGCCTTCACGGATAGCAAAGCGGAGGCCTTCTTCGATGGCGATGGGGGTAATCAACTCAACATCCATCTCGACGTTGTCGCCGGGCATGCACATCTCAGTGCCCTCGGGCAGAGTGATGATGCCGGTCACGTCAGTGGTGCGGAAATAGAACTGCGGACGATAGTTGTTGAAAAACGGTGTATGACGACCGCCTTCATCCTTCGTCAGGACGTAAACCTGGCCGCGGAACTTCGTGTGCGGATGGATGGAGCCGGGCTTGGAAAGAACCTGGCCGCGCTCGATCTCATTGCGCTGAATGCCGCGAAGCAGGGCGCCGATGTTGTCGCCAGCCTCGGCATAGTCGAGGATCTTGCGGAACATTTCGATGCCGGTAACAACCGTCTTCTTCTTCTCATCCTGCAGGCCGACGATTTCAACTTCCTCGCCGGTCTTCAGCTGGCCGCGCTCAACCCTACCGGTGGCGACGGTGCCACGACCGGTGATGGTGAATACGTCCTCAACAGGCATCAGGAAGGGCAGGTCCGCCTTGCGGTCCGGCGTCGGGATATAGCTGTCAACAGCCGCCATCAGCTCCCAGATGCACTTCAGCTCGGGGGCTTCCGGATCATTGCCAGCATACTCAAGAGCCTTCAGAGCGGAGCCCTTGATGATCGGTGTATCGTCGCCCGGGAACTCATACTCGTCAAGCGTCTCGCGGATTTCCATTTCAACAAGCTCGAGCAGCTCCGGATCATCGACCTGGTCGCACTTGTTCATGAAAACGATGATATAAGGCACACCAACCTGACGGGCAAGCAGAAGATGCTCCTTCGTCTGCGCCATCGGGCCGTCGGTCGCCGCGATAACGAGGATCGCGCCGTCCATCTGCGCTGCGCCGGTGATCATGTTCTTGATATAGTCGGCATGGCCGGGGCAGTCAACGTGGGCATAGTGGCGGGTTTCCGTCTCATACTCCACGTGAGCGGTATTGATCGTGATGCCGCGCTCGCGCTCTTCCGGAGCCTTATCGATGTTTGCGTAATCAACGAAGTCCGCCTCACCCTTCATCGCGAGGGTCTTGGTGATGGCCGCCGTCAGAGTGGTTTTACCATGGTCGACGTGGCCGATGGTGCCAATGTTTACATGGGGTTTGGTTCTGTCGAAATGCTGCTTTGCCATTTGAATTGTTCCTCCTTTTATCTTAGAAACTTCATTCTGTTACTGTTTATAAAAAACAGGCTATTCAGTGCTTAGGGGTATTTTATCAATTCCCACAAGGGATTGCAAGCGTTTTACGAAATTTATTCGTCGCCCGTTTTCGCGCGAGAGCTGATGATCGTATCCGCAATGGATTTCGGAACCTCAGTGTAGTGGCTCGGCTCCATGACATACTGGCCACGGCCCTGCGTTTTGGAGCGAAGATCGGTCGCGTAGCCGAACATATTCGACAGCGGCACGAAAGCATTCACCTGTGTTGCGCCATTGCGGGTTTCCATGCCCTGCATGAGCCCACGGCGGGAGTTGATATCGCCGATGACATCGCCGAGATAATCATCCGGCACAATGACGGTAACCTTCATGATCGGCTCCATCAGAACCGGCGCCGCCTTGCGCATAGCCTCCTTGAAGGCCATGGAGCCGGCGATCTTAAAGGCCATTTCCGAAGAGTCCACCTCATGGTAGGAGCCGTCATACAGCGTTACCTTGACATCCACAACATTGAAGCCTGCCAGCACGCCGGAAAGCATAGCGCCCTTGATACCCTGTTCCGCCGGGCCGATATATTCCTTCGGGATCGCGCCGCCAACGATGGCGTTGACAAACTCATAACCCTTCTGCGGATTCGGCTCAATGCGGATCTTGACATGGCCATACTGGCCGCGGCCGCCGGACTGACGCGCATATTTCGTGTCGACGTCGGCTTCCTTCGTGATCGTCTCGCGATAGGCTACCTGCGGCTTGCCGACGTTTGCCTCAACCTTAAATTCACGCAGCATACGGTCAACGATAATCTCCAGATGCAGCTCGCCCATGCCGGCGATGATCGTCTGGCCCGTTTCCTCATCCGTATAGCAGCGGAAGGTCGGATCTTCCTCCGCAAGCTTTGCAAGCGCAATGCCCATTTTCTCCTGGCCGGCCTTCGTCTTAGGCTCGATGGCCACGCGGATAACCGGCTCCGGGAATTCCATAGATTCGAGCACAACCGGGTGCTTTGCATCGCACAGCGTATCGCCCGTGGTCGTATTTTTCAAGCCAACCGCAGCGGCGATGTCGCCCGCGTAAACGCACTCGATATCCTGCCTGTGGTTTGCATGCATCTGCAGGATGCGGCCCATGCGCTCGTTATTATCCTTCACAGAGTTGTAAACCGTGCTGCCCGCCTCGACCGTGCCGGAATAAACGCGGAAGAAGCAGAGCTTACCCACATAGGGGTCAGTTGCGATCTTAAAAGCCAGCGCGGCAAACGGCTCATCGTCGGAGGATTTGCGATCCTCCTCCTCGCCGGTCTCCGGGTTCGTGCCCTTGATATCCGGCACGTCCGTCGGCGCGGGCATAAAATCAACAATTGCATCAAGCAGCATCTGCACGCCTTTATTGCGGTAAGAAGTGCCGCACAAAACGGGCACCATCTCATTGGCAATGGTGGATTTGCGGATACAGTCCTTGATCTCTTCAATCGTCAGTTCCTCGCCGCCGAGATATTTCTCCAGCAGGGCTTCATCCTGCTCAGCGACATGCTCCATGAGCTCTGTATGATATTTCTCCGCCAGCTCACGCATATCCTCCGGAATATCCTCGTCACGGACATCGAGGCCCTTGTCGTCATAGTACATTTCCGCACGCATGGTGACAAGGTCGATGATGCCGCGAAAATCGGCTTCAGAGCCGATGGGAAGCTGGATCGGCACCGCGTTGCACTTGAGACGGTCCTTCATCATGTCGACAACATTGTAGAAGTCGGCGCCCATGATATCCATCTTATTCACATAGGCCATGCGCGGCACGTGGTACTTATCAGCCTGACGCCAAACGGTCTCAGACTGGGGCTCGACGCCGCCCTTCGCACAAAATACAGTGACAGATCCGTCAAGTACGCGCAGAGAGCGCTCAACCTCAACGGTAAAGTCCACGTGGCCGGGGGTGTCGATAATATTGATACGATGCCCTTTCCAGAAACAGGTGGTCGCAGCAGAGGTGATGGTGATGCCTCGCTCCTGCTCCTGCTCCATCCAGTCCATGGTCGCATCGCCGTCGTGCGTTTCACCGATCTTATGGTTCACACCCGTGTAAAACAGGATGCGCTCCGTCGTCGTGGTTTTGCCGGCGTCGATATGGGCCATGATACCAATGTTTCTGGTGAGCTGTAATGATACCTGCCTTGGCATATAAACCTCCAATTGCCATGCGCGCGGCACGGCGCTCAAGAATTAAAACCTGTGGCCAGCTGCATGCGCGCTCCAAACCGGAGCGCACATAGCGCCGCCCCCCGCGCCAAGCAAAATGCAGCGCAGGTGTGTGCTTACCAGCGGAAGTGTGCAAACGCCTTGTTGGCTTCTGCCATCTTGTGCGTGTCTTCGCGCTTTTTGTATGCGGAACCGGTGGAATTGACTGCATCCATGATCTCGTTTGCAAGCCGTTCCTTCATGGTCCGCTCAGAGCGCTGGCGGCTGTAAAGCGTAATCCAGCGCAGGCCCAGCGTCTGACGGCGCTCGGGGCGAACTTCGATGGGCACCTGATAGGTCGCGCCGCCGACACGGCGTGCTTTGACCTCGAGAACAGGCATTACGTTCTCCATCGCGGCTTCAAAAACCTCAAGGGGCTCCTTGCCGGTTTTTTCCCGGATGATCTCAAAGGCGTCGTAAACGATCTTTTGGGCGACACCCTTTTTGCCATCATACATAACACTATTGATAAGCCGTGTTACAAGCTTTGAATTGTAAAGCGGATCGGGCAAAACATCACGCTTTGCGATCTGGCCTCTTCTTGGCACTTCGCTTCCCTCCTTCATAAAAATGATATCATCGGTACTCGAGTGACAAAATTCCCGTGGCGCCAATGAGAGGCATATCTATTGATACACTCTCACTGGTTGCAAGGCGGCAAGCCGCCTGTAGCCTGCAAGAAGATTTGTCTGTTTAGGAACCCAGCTGTGTGCCGGATTACTTTTTGGCAGCCTTCGGGCGCTTCGCGCCGTACTTGGAGCGCGCCTGCATTCTGCCGGAAACGCCCTGCGTGTCAAGGGTGCCGCGTACGATATGGTAACGCACACCGGGAAGATCCTTTACACGGCCGCCGCGGATGAGGACGACGCTGTGCTCCTGCAGGTTGTGACCGACACCGGGGATATAGGCGGTTACCTCAATCCCGTTGGTCAGACGCACCCTCGCAATTTTACGAAGCGCAGAGTTCGGCTTTTTCGGCGTGATCGTCTTGACCGCTGTGCAGACACCACGCTTTTGCGGGGAATCCTTATCGGTCATGATGTTCTTCTTGGAGTTGAGCCCCTTGAGAAGAGCAGGCGCCTTCGCCTTTTTCTCCGACGTCTCCCGTCCATTACGGACAAGTTGGTTAAAGGTTGGCAAGTTACTTTCACCTCCTGATATTGAATCAAGCCTAATCTATCGTGCAGGGCGCACAATGCGCCCGTGGCACCAAACATAAGAAAAATAGATTCGCACAATTGAAGATTCTAGCATGCAGAGACAAGCTTTGTCAAGCGCTCAAACGGCTTTCACAGAAAGAAGAATTCGGCAAATGGCAAAAAGTTTTGTTTAAATTGCAAAATCTGCTTTTTGCTGGGCTCAGACGGCTTCTCCTTCTATCCCTACGGGCATCTCCGGCGTTTCCTGCGGGACGGGCACCACCTCTACATCGCTGTAGCACTTCATCCCCGTGCCGGAGGGAAGGAGCTTGCCGATGATGACGTTTTCCTTCAGGCCTAGCAGCGGGTCGCTCTTGCCCTTGATCGCCGCATCGGTCAGCACGCGGGTCGTCTCCTGGAAGGAGGCGGCGGAGAGGAAGGAATCTGTTGCAAGGGAGGCCTTTGTAATACCGAGCAGCACGGGCTGGACGGTTGCCTCCTGCAGCGCTTCGCCGGTTTCAGCCGCGCGGGCGCGGACTTCCTCATTCTGCGCAATCAGCTCGCTCTTATCGATCGTTGCACCGGGCAGAAGCGTGGTATCCCCTGCGTCGGCCACGCGGACCTTCTTCATCATCTGGCGGACGATCACTTCAATATGCTTATCGTTGATATCAACGCCCTGCATCCGGTAAACGCGCTGCACTTCGCGGATCAGGTAGTTATGCACCGCATCCACGCCGCGCACGGCGAGCACATCATGCGGATTGACAGAGCCTTCCGTGATGATCTCGCCCTTTTCAATGGTCTGTCCCTCTTCCACGCGTAGGCGGGAGCCATAGGGGATCAGATAGCTGCGCTCATCGTGATTCTCCATATCGGTGACGACAACATGCTGCGACTTCTTGATTTCCTGCATGGAGACAACGCCGCCGATTTCGCTAATGATCGCCAAGTGTTTTGGCTTGCGCGCCTCAAACAGCTCCTCAACACGGGGAAGGCCCTGTGTGATATCGGCGGAGGACGTGACGCCGCCGGTGTGGAACGTACGCATCGTCAGCTGTGTGCCGGGCTCACCGATGGACTGGGCGGCAATGATGCCGACTGCCTCACCCACGGTAACCGGATCACCCGTGGCAAGGTTCGCGCCATAGCACTTGATGCATACGCCATGCTTGGACTGACAGGTGAGCAGGGAGCGGATTTTGATCTTCGTCACGCCGGAAGCGACGATGCGCTCCGCATCGGACTCCTTCATCATCACATCCTTGCTCATGATGAGCTCGCCTGTCTTTTCGTCGATGAGATCCTCCACCAGGAAACGGCCGGTCAAACGCTCCGTCAGGCCCTCAATCATCTCGTTGCCGTCCTTGATATCATAGATCTCAAGGCCGTCTGTGCAGTGGCAGTCCTCCTCGCGGATGATAACGTCCTGCGAAACATCCACCAACCGGCGGGTCAGGTAGCCGGAGTCCGCCGTACGCAGCGCCGTATCGGCCAGGCCTTTCCGAGCGCCGCGGGAGGAGATGAAGTATTCGAGAACGTTGAGGCCCTCACGGTAGTTTGCGCGGATGGGAACCTCGATCGTGCGGCCCGCCGTGTTGGCGATCAGGCCGCGCATACCGGCAAGCTGTCGCAGCTGGCTGTCGGAACCACGGGCGCCGGAATCGACCATCATATAGATAGGGTTATAGTGGTCAAGGTTTGCGGTCAGCTCGGAGGATACCTTCTTCGTGCAATCCTCCCAGACCTTGATCACATGGCGGGAACGTTCCCCATTGGAGATGAAGCCGCGCTGGAAGTTCGCGTTGATCTTATCGACCTTCTCCTCCGCCTCGGCGAGGAATTCCGCCTTCTTCGGCGGGATGGTCGCATCGCAAACAGCGACGGTGATGCCGCTCTGCGTGGAATATTTATAGCCCTGCGCCTTAATGCGGTCCAGCATTTCAGCGGTAACGGCCGTGCCGTGTACCTTAATGCACTTATCGATGATCTTGCCGAGCATCTTTTTATTGACCAGGAACTCAACCTCCAGCTTGAAGGCGTTTTCCGGATCGCTGCGGTCTACAAAGCCGAGATCCTGCGGGATCGGATCGTTGAAGATCACGCGGCCCAGCGTGGTTTCATATAGCTGCGAGCGCGTTTCACCCTCGATCTCCTTGGTCATGCGAATTTTAATCTTGGAATGCAGTCCGATCGCGCCCGCGTCATAGGCCATAATCGCTTCGCTGACATCACGGAAACACTTGCCCTCGCCCGGCTCGCCGGGTTTTACCAACGTCAGGTAGTAAGAGCCGAGCACCATATCCTGCGTCGGCACTGCGACGGGCTTGCCGTCGGAGGGCTTCAACAGGTTGTTAGCCGCCAGCATCAGGAAACGGGCCTCCGCCTGCGCCTCTGCGGACAGCGGCACGTGGACGGCCATCTGGTCGCCGTCAAAGTCCGCGTTGAACGCGGTGCAGACCAACGGATGCAGCTTGATGGCGCGGCCCTCTACGAGAACCGGCTCAAACGCCTGAATACCAAGCCTGTGCAGCGTAGGTGCACGGTTGAGCATGACCGGGTGATCCTTGATGACGATCTCCAGCGCATCCCAAACCTCGTTTTTCGCACGCTCGACCATCTTACGGGCAGATTTAATGTTGTTCGCCTTATTGGTTTCCACCAATCGCTTCATGACGAAGGGCTTAAACAGCTCCAGCGCCATCTCCTTAGGCAGGCCGCACTGGTAGAGCTTGAGCTCCGGGCCAACGACGATAACGGAACGGCCGGAGTAGTCGACGCGCTTTCCGAGCAGGTTCTGACGGAAGCGGCCCTGCTTGCCCTTGAGCATATCGGAGAGGGATTTCAGCGGGCGGTTGTTCGGGCCCGTCACAGGGCGGCCGCGGCGGCCGTTGTCGATCAGGGCATCCACCGCCTCCTGGAGCATGCGCTTTTCATTGCGCACAATGATATCGGGCGCATGCAGCTCCAAAAGCCTTTTCAGGCGGTTGTTCCGGTTGATGACGCGGCGATACAAATCGTTTAAGTCGGAGGTCGCAAAGCGGCCGCCCTCGAGCTGCACCATCGGGCGGATATCCGGCGGGATGACCGGAATCACATTGAGGATCATCCAATCCGGATGGTTGCCGGATTGATGGAACGCCTCCACCACTTCCAGCCGCTTGAGGATGCGTGCCTTTTTCTGGCCCGTCGCCGTTTCCAGCTCCTCGCGCAGCTCTTTGGCGAGCACTTCCACATCAATCTCCGCGAGCAGCTCCTGGATGGCCTCCGCGCCCATGCCGGCACGGAACTCATCCTCATACTTCTCGCGCATATCCGCATATTCCTTTTCGCTCAATGTCTGCATTTTTTGCAGCGGCGTATCGCCGGGATCGATCACGATATAGAGCGCAAAATAGAGGATCTTCTCCAGAATGCGGGGGGAGATATCAAGCATCAGGCCCATCCGGGACGGAATGCCCTTGAAATACCAGATGTGCGACACCGGCGCCGCCAGCTCAATGTGGCCCATGCGCTCACGGCGCACCTTGTTCTTTGTAATCTCAACGCCGCAGCGCTCGCAGATTTTTCCCTTATAACGGATGCGTTTATATTTTCCGCAGTGGCATTCCCAGTCCTTCGTTGGGCCAAAGATGCGTTCGCAAAATAGGCCGTCGCGCTCAGGCTTCAGGGTGCGGTAGTTGATTGTTTCCGGCTTTTTGACCTCGCCGTAGGACCATTCGCGGATCTTTTCGGGCGATGCCAGACCGATTTTGATGGATTCAAAGGTGATATTTTCCATAGAACGATCACATGCCTTTCTTTCTGGTTCCACGCCGGGAAGTGGGGCGCAAAACCGAATTGAAAAAGGGCTTTTTTCCTGCTTGGGAAACCGGCTTGACCGGATGCAGCATCCTGCGTTTTCCCCGGGAGATGTCTGCCGCCCTTTCCGGCCGGCACCCCCGCTCCTGTCAAAACCGTTTAATCGTCATAATCGTCGAGCATCTCGTCCGGCTCAAAGATCTCTTCTTCTTCAAAAAGATCCTCCTCCGGCGCATCGCTGCCCGCGGCATCGCCGGCGCTCTCCTCCAGCTCAATGCCTTCGCCCTCCAAGCTGAAGCCTTCGGCGGTATCCATATCATTCACCTCGCGGAATACCTCTTCATCCGCATTGCTGAAGCTGGGTTCGTCGCCGTCGAAATTCTGCTTGAGATCAATTTCATTCTCTTCCTTATCCAGCACCTTCACATCCAGGCCAAGGCTCTGCAGCTCTTTAATGAGCACCTTGAAGGATTCCGGCACGCCGGGCTTCGGCACATTCTGGCCCTTGACAATCGCCTCATAGGTTTTTACGCGGCCGACCACGTCGTCGGATTTGACCGTCAGGATCTCCTGCAAGGTGTAGGCGGCGCCATACGCTTCGAGCGCCCAAACCTCCATCTCGCCGAAGCGCTGGCCGCCGAACTGCGCTTTACCGCCGAGCGGCTGCTGCGTCACCAGAGAATACGGGCCAGTGGAACGCGCATGAATCTTATCATCAACCAGATGGTGCAATTTTAAGAAGTACATCACGCCGACCGTGATGGGGTTGTCAAACTGGCGACCGGTGCGACCATCATAGAGGATCGTTTTGCCATCCTCACGCAGGCCCGCTTCCCGCAGTGCATCGCGGATATCCGCCTCATGCGCGCCGTCAAATACCGGGGTCATAATCTTCCAGCCAAGTGTTTTCGCCGCATAGCCGAGGTGCACTTCCAGCACCTGGCCGATATTCATACGGGACGGAACGCCCAAGGGATTCAGGATGATATCAAGCGGCGTGCCATCCGGCAGGAAGGGCATATCCTCCTGCGGAAGGATCCGGGACACAACGCCCTTGTTGCCGTGGCGGCCGGCCATCTTATCGCCGACGGAGATCTTCCTCTTCTGCGCGATGTGGCAGCGCACCACCTTATTGACGCCGGGGCTCAGCTCATCGCTGTTGGCGCGGGTAAACTCCTCCACATCCACAACGATGCCATATTCGCCATGGGGCACACGCAGGGAGGTGTCGCGCACCTCGCGCGCCTTCTCTCCGAAGATGGCGCGCAGCAGGCGCTCCTCCGCGGTGAGCTCTGTTTCGCCCTTGGGCGTAACTTTACCGACAAGGATATCACCGGAATGCACCTCCGCGCCCACGCGGATCACGCCGAATTCATCGAGATCCTTCAGCGCATCCTCGCCGACGTTCGGGATATCGCGGGTGATCTCCTCAGGCCCGAGCTTCGTATCGCGCGCTTCTGTTTCATACTCCTCGATGTGGATGGAGGTGAACACATCGTCACGCACAATCTTTTCATTGATGAGGACGGCGTCCTCATAGTTGTAGCCCTCCCAGGTCATAAAACCGATGAGCACGTTTTTGCCGAGGCTGATCTCACCGTTGGAGGTGGCAGGGCCGTCCGCGATCACCTCGTGCGCCTCCACATGCTGGCCGCGGGCAACGATCGGCCGCTGATTGATGCAAGTGCCCTGGTTGGAACGCATGAATTTAATCACGTCGTAGGTGTCGATATCCAGATCATTCTTCTGATCGTCGGGTTTAATCTCAATCTTTTTCGCGCTGACGTGCGTTACCGTACCGGCACGTTTGGCGAGCACTGTAACGCCGGAGTCAACGGCGGCCTTATATTCCATGCCGGTGCCGACGATCGGTGATTCCGTTTTGAGCAGCGGCACAGCCTGCCTCTGCATGTTGGCGCCCATCAGGGCACGGTTTGCGTCGTCGTTTTCCAGAAAGGGGATCATCGCCGTGGCGACGGATACAACCATCTTCGGGGAAACATCCATGAAATCCGCCTTGGAGTTTTCAATTTCCAAAAACTCATCGCGGTAACGGGCGTTGACCTTGGCGCGGGCAAAACGACCGTTTTCATCGAGCGGCTCATTGGCTTGGGCAACAATATAATCGTCTTCCACATCGGCCGTCATATAAACCACTTCATCCAGCACCACACCCGTCTCTTTATCGACGCGGCGAAACGGTGCTTCAATGAAGCCATATTTATTGATTCTCGCAAACGTGGCGAGGTAGGAGATCAAGCCGATGTTCGGGCCTTCCGGCGTTTCAATCGGGCACATGCGGCCGTAGTGGCTATAGTGCACGTCGCGCACCTCAAATCCGGCGCGGTCTCTGGAAAGGCCGCCGGGGCCGAGGGCGGAAAGGCGGCGCTTATGCGTCAGCTCCGCCAACGGGTTCGGCTGATCCATAAACTGCGACAGCGGCGACGAGCCAAAGAACTCCTTGATTGCGGCCAGCACAGGGCGGATATTAATCAGCGCCTGCGGGGTAACCGTCGCGCTATCCTGTGCCTGGAGAGTCGTCATGCGCTCGCGCACCACGCGCTCCATGCGGGTAAAGCCGATGCGGAACTGGTTTTGCAGCAGTTCGCCCACCGAACGGATGCGGCGGTTGCCCAAATGGTCGATATCGTCCGTTGTGCCGATATCATCCGCCAGGCAGTCGAGATAATTGATGGAAGAGAAGATATCGTCAATCGTGATATGCTTCGGGATCAGGTCGTCACAGCGGCTTTTCAGCTCCGCGAAGAGGGCGTCACGATCGTCACCACACTTTTCGAGGATTTCCATCAAAACGGTAAAGCGCACCTTTTCATTGATGCCGATATCCTCAAGCTCCTCCTGCGGAAAATCGACATAACCGCCGATATCCACCATGCCGTTGGAGATCACCTTGACCTCTTTGCCTTCCACATCCACATAAGCAACGCTCACGCCGGCCTGCTCGATCTCATAGGCCTTCTCGCGCGTGATCATCTCCCCGGCTTCGGCCAGCAGCTCGCCAGTTACCGGGCTTGCGATGGGCTGCATGAGCTTATTGCCAGCAAGGCGTGCAGAAATGCAAAGCTTCTTATTATATTTATAACGCCCTACGCGGGAAAGGTCATAACGGTGGGCGTCGAAGAACAAGCCGTCAATGTGTGCCTGCGCCGTTTCCACCGCGGGCGGCTCGCCCGGGCGGAGCTTGCGGTAAACGGCAAGCAGAGCTTCTTCTGTGTTTTGTGTCGCCTCGCGGGTATCGCGCTCTTTTTCAAGCGTTGCAACAATGCGGTCATCGTTTCCGAAATATTCCAAAATCTCCGCATCGCTGCCCAGGCCCAGCGCCCGGATAAAGGTGGTGATCGGAATTTTGCGGTTTTTATCAATACGGACGTAAAACACATCGTTTTGATCCGTCTCATACTCGAGCCACGCGCCGCGGTTTGGGATAATCGTGGAGGTGAAAAGCTTTTTGCCGGTTTTGTCGTGACTCATCCCATAATACACGCCGGGGGAACGCACGAGCTGGGAAACGATCACGCGCTCCGCGCCGTTAATCACAAAAGTGCCGCTATCCGTCATGAGCGGGAAGTCGCCCATATACACTTCGTTCTCTTTGATCTCGCCTGTTTCCTTGTTGATGAGCCGCGCACGCACACGCATCGGCGCCGCATAGGTCGCATCGCGCTCTTTGCACTCCGCAACAGTATATTTCGGCTGATCGTCCATACGGTAGCCGACAAAATCCAGCACAAGATTACCGGTGTAATCCGTGATCTCCGCAATATCGCGGAAGACCTCCTTGAGCCCTTCGTTCAAGAACCACTGGTAGGAATTCTTCTGCACCTCGATGAGATTGGGCATCTCCATAACCTCGTTGATCCGCCCGAAGCTCATGCGGGTATTGTTGCCAAGCTGAACCGGTTTCACTTTCACCATAGGCTCATCACTCCGTTCTTTTTTTATCCCCAAGGGTATTGGTTCGTTTTATCCGGGGAAAGGTAAGGAAAAGAGGAATCCTTCTGCTGTGCCCCGCATAAAACTGGTATAAATCATTGTCAAAAGGCCTTGCATTTTTGTGCAGAACATGATAGAATGCAGTTGATAAAAAGAAGGCCGGGCAGACAAAACGCCATTATATGCAGTAGTTTATTATAAACTTGATGTCAAGCATTGTCAAGCGTAAATTGGAAAAAATACATAAAAAACACCGTCAAAATCACTTTTGGCGGTGTTTTTTCAATTTATTCCCGTCTTTTTGGCCGTTTTCAGGAGTTGACGATTGGGAAAAGCAGGGGAACAAATGCACGGTTTTTACATATCCAAGCAAATCCAACGGTTCAATGCCTCTTAATAAATCGCATTCAGCGCATGAATGCCATCAATGTTTCGCTCAAGAGCAAACGCCGGCAACAAAAATTAGCCGTCCACTGGATCGCAGATGGCCAATTATGCCTATGCTCCAAAACCTTCAAAGCAGAACCCGGCACATATCCACCCTTTGAATCTGAAAATAGCGCATTTCATCGCGCACAAAAGGATAGCAGTGTTCTATGAACTTCCACAGATCGATCCAGGAACCGCTCTGCAAATCAATTCCTCCTTTAGAGTAAGAAAGCAGTCGAATAGCAATCATCTCCTATCAGGGTTTGATCAGCTCAAAACAAGGCAGTCACACTCTTCTCCCCTAATCCTCCTCAGAAACAAAAGCTCTCTGAAACACAATTGCTTCAGAGAGCTTTTGGAGCTGCTAACCAGATTCGAACTGGTGACCTCATCCTTACCAAGGATGTGCTCTACCACCTGAGCCATAGCAGCAAATGGCGACCCGGAACGGGCTCGAACCGTCGACCTCTAGCGTGACAGGCTAGCGTTCTAACCAACTGAACTACCGGGCCACATGGCAGGGGCAGAAGGACTTGACACGGTGCTGCGCACCGCCTGCCTCGGATTTGCATCCTTCGGCGCTTTCCGCTAAAAAGATGCCACCGGCATCTTTTTTTCACGCGGAAACCCTCGCGGGTTCAAGTCTTCCCGACCCCAGAGAAGACAATGGCAGGGGCAGAAGGACTTGAACCCTCGGCACGCGGTTTTGGAGACCGCTGCTCTACCAACTGAGCTATGCCCCTATCTAACTTTTCAAAATGGTGGGCCATCAGGGACTCGAACCCCGGACCGACCGGTTATGAGCCGGTTGCTCTAACCAACTGAGCTAATGGCCCATCTGATGTAGCAGCCTGATAAATCCTTGCTATGTAGCAGCGAACAAAACTTTTGAAAAAAGCCGCCGCTATTTTAGAACAACGGCGGCTTTTCGCGCAATAACGCGCTTGGCTCCCCCTGTTGGACTCGAACCAACGACCCTGCGGTTAACAGCCGCATGCTCTACCGGCTGAGCTAAGGAGGAATATAAAAGAATTCAAAAACTATCTTTCCCACATTCCCTACAACAATACCTCTTATGGAATGTGGAAACCGGTTTTGGTTCACATGTTGCCATGCAAACCAAACCGGGTTCTTTGTGTCGGCGCCGTCCTATCTTCCCGGGCGGTCTCCCGCCAAGTATTTTCGGCACCAGTGAGCTTAACTACCGTGTTCGGGATGGGAACGGGTGGACCCTCACTGTCATTAGCACCGACTTCTTACCTGTGCTCTTCACACAGATCTCTATTAAAACAGCGTTTCCGCCGCTTTAAGCGTTTTTGGTGACCCGTAGCGGATTCGAACCGCTGTTGCCGGCGTGAGAGGCCGGAGTCTTAGGCCACTTGACCAACGGGCCACGCTTGGTACACCATCACGGGCTCGAACCGTGGACACCCTGATTAAGAGTCAGGTGCTCTACCAACTGAGCTAATGGTGCTCATCCTGTTTCTCTATCATTGTGTACCTTTTGACGCCGATATTTTCTCACATCAACGCCGCTTTGTCAAGGCTTTTGCGCCCTGAAAACTGAACAAAGAGATTTGAGAAGGGGTATTGGAAAAACCATA
>ERZ507072.656-NODE-656-length-21168-cov-8.369914_pt1 | contig 21168 bp, 20 predicted proteins | sample MGYA00512864_ERZ507072 | MGnify/ENA metagenome assembly ERZ507072 | reverse complement strand
GGAAAATCACTATGGATTTTTTCTTAGGTGTCCAACTTCATTTTACAATCAACCACAAATACTAATATATACTGGAAATAACAACAAATACAGGCGATTCTGTTCAGCCACATGTTTTGTTCACCCATCCCTGCGGCCCACCGCAAGGCGCTCGTGCCGGGCTGCCAAGAAAGGAGCGGCTATGGAAAATAAATTTCTTGCACACATCGCGGAGGACGGACGAGAACAAACGGTTTTCGAGCATCTGGCGGCGGAGTTTTCCCGCCCTTTCGGCGGCGAGGCACAGGGGCTGCTGGCCGGGACGGCCCATGACATTGGAAAATACTCTGCTGCGTTTCAGCGGCGGCTGACGGGCGATTCCAAGCGGGTGGATCACGCCACTGCCGGCGCTTTTGAATGTATGGGGCGCGGCCAGCCCTTCGCCGCCTTCGCCGTGGCAGGCCATCACGGCGGCCTTCCGGATGGCGGCGGGCGCGGAGACGGCCCGGAAGCCGCCACCTTTTGGGGACGGATCAACCGGGCGGGCCGCGGCGGGCTGGAGCCTTACGGCGCCTGGGCCCGGGAAGTATCCCTGCCCGGCGGACAACCTCCCCCTTCGCAAAGCAGAACCCGGGAGCGGGCATGTTCTTTACCTGCATGCTTTATTCCTGCCTGGTGGACGCGGATTTTCTGGATACCGAGGCCTTCATGTCCGGGAAGCCGCGCGGGAGTTGTTCAGGCTGCTGGAAAAGAAGGCGCCTTCCATCCGGCCACTCTGATGTACCCCGCCCACCGTCAAAGCCGACGGAAAGGGATTCGCCGCATGCTGAAAGCTGCCGCTCCCTTCCCGGGGAGCGTGGATTGAAACCGCGCTGCTGGCAATCAAGGAGGCTGCGCCGGCGGTCGCTCCCCCTCACGGAGGGGATTCGAGTTTAGAGGCCGGAGCTCCGATTGCATTTTCAATCAGAACTCCGGCCTTTTTCTTTTATCACCGGCTGCAGCAGCCTGTAAAGCGGCTACGCGCCGAACGCCTTGGCCACGCCCTTCAGCTTTTCACGGATGGGCAGCTCGTAAGGGCAGCGCTCCTCGCACTTACCGCAGCCGATGCAGTCCCCCGCCCTTGCCGTCTGAGACTCGTAGCGCGATCTGGCCCAGTCCGCCAGATCGTAATGCTTGAGATAGTTTTCCAGCGTGAAGATACCCGGGATATCGATGCCCACCGTACACGGCGCACAGTATCCGCACCTGCGGCAGAAATTGCCCGAAAGCCCGGCGCGGATGGCTTCGCATGCGGCCAGCTCCTCCGGTGTAAGCGGGCCGTCCTGCTCCGCCGCAGCTGTGTTCTGCTCTATCTCTTCCAACGTGGCCATTCCGGGGATGGCCAGCGTACAGGTCTTGTTTTGCAGGATGTACCGCATGGCCAGCGTACCGTCGGTGATGTTGCCGCCCGCCAGCGGCTTCATCGCAATGACCCCCACGTTCTGCGCGGCCGCACGCTCCATCAACGCTTCACCCTGGCTTTCAACGATATTATATGGGAACATGATGGTCTCGATCTCCGGATAGGAGAGCAGCCGCTCGAAGCTGTCCACCGAGTGAGCCGTTGCGCCGAGATGTCCGACCTTGCCCGCCCGGATGGCGTCCTGAATGGCAGCCACGGCGCCCTCAGCAGAAAACGCCAGCTCAAAATCAGCATCAGACTTTATATTGTGCAGCTGATACAGGTCGATATAATCCGTCCTCAGGTTGCTCAGGCTGATGCCGATGTCCCGCGCCATGTCCGCGTAACCGCGGGACATGGATTTCGTTGCAAGAATGAACTTCTCCCGCAGACCGCCGGACAATGCCTCGCCCAGATAGCTCTCCGACACAGTGTAGCCGCGCGCGGTGTCGATGTAGTTCACACCCTTTTCCACAAGGCGTTCCATCAGTGCACGGGTTCCCCGTGCGTCGATGCGTTGGATGGGAATGCCCCCAAACCCCACAGCAGATACCTTCAAACCTGTCTTTCCCAAAATTCTGTATTGCATAACGCAGTTTCCTCCTTTTGCCGCTTGCCACAGGCGCGGCGTTGCCTGTCAACCCCGATTATACACCCGCGCCGGTTTGTTGCAAAGTTCTTTTTGTGATATGATAGAGCAAAACGTTGAGAATGAGGCGCGGCCGGAAGCGGCCCGCCGGAGGGGAGCATGCCATGCTGAAAGAAAAAACGAACCGCTGGTTCCTGGCATTGGGCGCCGCGCTGCTGTGTGCGGGGCTGGGCGCCGCGGCACTCTGGGATCTGGAGATCGACCTCGCGCTGTATTCACCCGGGTTCCTGCCCGCCGTATTGATGGAGGCCTTCGGCTGGTTTCCTCAGTATTTGCCCGCCGTCGTGCTGTGCGTCTGTATTGCCCTGGACGGTGCGCGAAGCATGCCGCTGCGCGCCGCGGGCGGCCTGCTGGCGGTTGCCGGCAGCGGCATCCTGCTGTATATGGGCGCGCACCATCTTGTAAAGCGCGGGATGTCCGGCCCTTCCATCACACTGTGGACCGTCCTGCTGGGCGGCCTTTCGCTGGGTATATGCGCACTGGCGCTGTACCGCTCCCGCAGCGGGGGGCGCAAAAAGCTGGAATTCGTATGCCTTTGGGGCACGGTGTATCTGCTGGCCGGGCTTGCCGCCATCAACATTATCAAGGCTGTCTGGCAGCGCACGCGCTTTGACGACATGCTCACCGCCGCGGGCGGCGGCTTCGAGGGCGCGTTCGCACAGTTTACAAGCTGGATGCAGCCGTTCGGCAACGGCGGTTCCAGCTTTCCGTCCGGCCACACGGCTGCCGCGTGCAGTGTGTTCATCCTGACACTGGCCTGTGACGTCTGCCTCAAGTGGAACCGCCGCCGCACGCTGGTATGGGCGCTTTGCTGGGCCTATGTGGCCTTTATGGCCTTGTGCAGGCTCGTCATCGGGCGGCATTACCTCAGCGACACGCTGGCCGCGGCCTTTGTGATGCTGCTGCTCTACCTGGGCATGCGCAAAACAAAATGGTACCGCGCAGGCGCACGTGAGCTGACGGCTCCCGACACATAAGTATGGCATGCCATTCCGCAAAAGCCGTGAAAAGGCCGTTCCCACGGGAACGGCCTTTTCATTATATTTGCAGCTCACGCACCTGCAAAGCAAAATAATATTGGATAAAGCCCCGGCCGGACCATTCCGCCCGTACTTTATAAAAATAGAGGCCCGGCGTGGTGGGTGTGCTGAAACGGCCGCCGCCCGCATCCGAAAGCTCCAGATATTCCGTCGGCTTATCGCTGACGGCACGCATCACCCGCAGCTCCGAAGGTTCCTTGGTGAACAGAATGCGCATCTGTGCGCCCGGCATCACGTCCACAGGCTGCAGCGGCACGTCCTCCGGCGAGAGCAGCGGCGTTTTTTCCTGTGTCAGGAAAAAATTCCATTCCCAACCCGCCCGGCGCACCTCCTTGTCCGGAACAAGCTCCTCATCCCCATACAGAACTGTAATGATGGGCAGCGCGGATTCCGGGTCCTGCGTATCGAGGGATTCCTTAATAAACGCCGTCATGCCGGTGGCGATGGCCAACAGCACAGCGCCGATGATGAGCTTGCGGAAAAAAATCTTTGGCAGTTTCATACGTTTCCTCCCGGCGGGGCAAGCCTGTCGTTTTTCTTATTGTAGCATGCCGGCGTGTAAAAATCCACCCGCATAAAACAAAAGCGGCACGCATATGGGTTATAGCACCGGGCTGCGCCCGCTTGCCCGCGGCAGTTTTCCGTCCCGGCGCTCCCGCGCGGCACGGCGAGCGGCACAAAAGGGCCTGCCGTCATTTTCAACTGGGAGGAATCATTTTATGGAGCATTCACTGTATCCTGTGCCGCCGCGCTTCACTGTGCGGCGGCTGGTATTGATGGACCTTGCGGCTATTTGCACGCTGTATGGCGCTTGCGGGCGCGACACCGCCTGGGGCACACGCGAAACGCTTGCCGCGCTGTTTGGCGAAGGCGAATGGTGGGGCGGTTTTCTGGGCGGAGAGTTGGTTGTCTGCTGCGCCTGTGTACCCGCCCGTTCCGCCACGCCCCAGGCTGCCGCTCTGCGCGGCGCGCTGGCGCCCGCGCGCCTTCCGGCCCGTTTTCTGCTGCCGCCCGCCGCCACGCCCGAGGGCCGGGCCTTTGCCGGGCGCTTTCTTTCCCTGCTGGGCGAACGCCTCTGGCCGCCCTGTGCCTCCCCCGAAAAAAGGCTCGCCGCCGCAGTCCCCGTCAAAACGGGCGGCCTGCTGCTGGACGGCTTTTTCGAGGCGGGCTTTACGCTGTTCCTCGTGCGCCCGCTGGCAGCGCTGCGCCCGCATTACCTGCTGACGCCGCCCGGCCTTCGGCAGCCTGCCCCGGGAACGCCGGATGAAGACGCCGTACGGCGTGTGCACATCCCTCTGGCGGACACGCTGGCGGTCTCCCGCCTGCTGGAACAGGGCTTCTGCGGGACCGCCCTGTACGACGGCGCGGACGGGCAGCCCGCGCTCCGGCTGGAACGACCGAACCCCGCATAAGAAGAACGCGCCTGCCGCACCGTATATACGGACGCACATCCCGCAAAGAACACGCCCCCTGAAACGCCGCGCGCGTTTCGGGGGCGTTTGCGTTCGTTCCATTTTTTTAGCTGCGTGCTTTCAGCCGGAAAAATGCCCGCATTCCACACACAGATGGCAGGATTCAAAACACATTTGTTTTTCGTTCAAAAACATTCCTACAGAAATACTGTACAAAATGGCAACATCTGCCAGGAAGGGTTGACAAAACTTTGGCAGATGTATAATATTGATATTTCCGAAGAATGGGAGTAAAGTAGGTAAGTAATATCGCTTTATTTCCTATTTATATAGTATACAACATTGCGGGAGGGATATCATGGAAAAATTTGTAGACCGCATCATTGAAACAGACCGCAAGGCCCGCGAGATCATCGAGCAGGCCCAGCAGGAAAAGCAGGCTGTTCTGGCAGATGCCAAAAAACGCGCCGATGCTGAGATCGCCCGCCGCGAAGCCGAGGCCGATAAGGGACGCGCCGCCATCGATGAGGAATTCGCCCAGCGCGAGGCCCGCGAGAGCGAGCGTATGGACGGTGCCTATCTGGACGCCAAGCATGCGCTGGACAACGCCTTTGAGGCCGGGCATGACGCATGGCTGGCCGAGATCACACAAAATACGCTGGCCGCGCTGTGACGCGCGCTACGCATAACAGAAAGGGGCGAAAAGGCCATGCTTGAAAATCTGTCCGCGCTTGCCATCGTACCCAAGGCCAAGGCCATCGCCGCACGCCGCCTTTCGCACAGCGATTACCTGGAGCTGATGCGCAAGCGCAGCGTCATTGAGGTGACGGCCGCGCTGCAGAGCCATCCCTATTTTAAGGACAGCCTGAAAGGGCTTTCCCAAACCAACCTGCACCGCGCGCAGATCGAAGAGGCACTCAGCAAGGACGTTTATTACAAATACGAATCGCTGATGCGCTACAGCTTCCGCAAGGGCAAGTTCGGAGCGTATTTTTTAATGCGCAGCGAGATCAACGAGCTTCTTGCCAAGCTGCGGCTTCTGTCCATGGGCTTCCGGCATCATTATATCATCCAGGTGCCCGGCTTTCTGATGCCCAAAACCAGCTTCAGCCTGCTCAGGCTGGCCAAGGCCGAAAGCGCGCAGGACTGCCTTGAGGTAGTGGCCGGCACGCCCTACGCCAAGGTGCTGGCCGGCGTGCTGCCCGCCGCGGGCCAGAAGCTTGATTATCTGAAATGCGAGCATGCGTTTCAGTCTTACTTCTACACCACTGTTCTGGCGCAGATCGACCGCGACCTCTCCGGCCGCAGCGCAGCGGACACAAAGCGCCTGTTCCGTATGGAAGCGGAGATCTACAACCTGGACCTCCTGTTCCGCGCCAAAGCGTTTTTCAGCCCCCAGCTCACACCCGAAGACCTGAAAAAGCTCCTTATACCGGTGTACGGCGTGCTCTCGGCCAAAAACATGAACGCATTGGCCGATACCCGGGGGCTGGACGAATTTTTGAAGCTGTACAACGCGGGCCGCGCGGGACAGGTATACGGCGCCCGCTCGGCAGACCCGGCGGATGCCTCCGAAGTATCCGAAACGCGCGCTCTGTACCGCGCCGCGCAGAAGCTGCTGCATTTTTCCAGCACGCCGCAGACGGTGCTTGCCGCGCTGTTGTGCCTGGCCAATCTGGAGCGCAGCAATATCATCAACGTCATCGAGGGTGTGCGCTACGGCCTTTCGCCGGAGCAGATCAGTGCCTTCTTGAAATACTGACCGTATCGCGGCAGCCGGACGCCGCGGCCATCCCCTTCCCCGCGCCGGGGCGCGGGAGCAATTGAAAAGAAGCGAGGTACCACAGCATGGGCATGGTAAAAATGAAGCACATTAACATCTACGGGCCGGAGCAGGACCCCCAGCAGACGCTTGAAGTGCTTGCCAAGCTGGCGTGTTTCCACCCCGACAAGGACGCCGAGCGCATCAACGCAGCGGCGGGCGCGGCGGAAAACCTGTACACGCCGCTGCTGGCCAGCACGCTCGGGCTCATCAAGGACGTGGGCGGAGATCCTGCTCTGCAGGAATACCGCGGCAGGTTCTTCGAATACGGCGCGGTGAAGGACGAGGTGGAGGCGCTTTCCGCCCAGGTAGCTGAGCGCGGCAAGCGCCAGGCTGAGATCAGCGCAAAGCTGGCCACCTATGCCCAGACAAAAACGCAGCTGTACCATCTGACAGGCCTGCATACAAGCGTGGACGAGATCTTCGCCTGCAAATACCTGAAGGTGCGCTTCGGACGCATCCCCAAGGACAGCTACCTGAAGCTGCCGTATTACGACGACCACTCGTTCACCTTCAGTGAGTACGACTTTGACGGCGAGTATTACTGGGGTATGTACTTCGTGCCCGAAAGCCACGCCAAAGAAGTGGACGATATCTTCGCCAGCTTGTACTTCGAGCGCATGTGGGTGCCGGATTTTGTGCACGGCACACCTCAGGACGCGCTGGCGCAGATCATGACGCAGGAAAGCGAACTGCAGGCCGAGCAGAAAGAGCTGGACAACATGAGCGACATCGCCGCGCCCGCAGACATCGAGCGCCTGCGCGAATACGCCTCCTGGCTCAACTATGAGATGCAGATCTTCGACATGCGCAAGTATGTCATCACGCTGGAGCACACGTATTATATCAGCGGGTATGTGCCGGAAAGCGATGTAGAACGCCTGAAGCAGGGGCTGCTGATGGTGCACGGCGTGAAAGCCTGCGAGGACGACGAAGCCGATGCCGTGGACGGCGCTCCGGACCGCCAGCCTCCCGTCAAGCTGAAAAACAACTGGTTCGCCCGGCCATTTGAAATGTTCATCACCATGTACGGCCTGCCCGGCTATGGAGATCTGGACCCCACCGGCTTTGTGGCCGTCACTTACGCGCTTCTGTTCGGCATCATGTTCGGCGACGTCGGCCAAGGCGTGCTGCTGGGCCTTATCGCCTATTTCGTCATGTGGAAAAAAATGCACATGGAGCTTGGGCGCGTGGTAGCACGGTGCAGCGTTTTCAGCGTTATTTTCGGTTTTCTGTACGGCAGCGTGTTCGGCTACGAGCATGTGCTGGACCCGATGTTCCACGCGCTGGGCTTTGCTGAAAAGCCGCTGGAAGTACTGGCTCCCGAAGGCATCAACAACATCCTCATCGCCAGCGTGGTGGCGGGCGTGCTCATCATCGTTTCCGCCATCGTCACGGGCATCATTTCCAATTTGCGCAAGCACATCATTGCAAAGACCATCTTTTCCGTAAACGGCGTTTCCGGGCTGGTGTTTTACGTCAGTCTCATCGCGCTTCTGCTGCCGATGCTGGGCATGGAGCTTCCCTTCGTGGGCAGCGTGCCGTATCTTATCCTGTGCATCGCGGTGCCGTTCTTCCTGATGTACTTTGCCGAGCCGCTGAGTGCGCTGTGCGCCGGCGAAAAGCCCGAGGGCTCGGTGGGCGATATCCTTCTCAATGGTTTTTTTGAGATGTTCGACACCGTGCTGAGCTTTGCCTCCAACACCATGAGCTTTCTGCGTGTGGGCGGGTTCGTATTGGTTCACGCGGGCATGATGACCGTCGTGTTCACGCTGGCCAATATGACGGGCGGTGTATTTTATGTGCTCATCGTCGCCGTAGGCAACGTGTTCGTCATGGCGCTGGAGGCGCTGTTCGTAGGCATTCAGGTGCTGCGCCTGGAGTTCTATGAGATCTTCAGCCGCTTTTTCGACGCGAACGGCGTTCCCTTCGCCCCGCTCAGAATCTCTCTGGACCCAGCCGCGGACAAGGCCGAATGAACCTCTGTGCGCATGGGCCGCACCGCTGCCGTACGCAGCTTCTTTTCTGCTACCCCGCCCGGACGGCTCCGGGGTTTGTGAATAGATTTTTTATAGCTTTGCTGTGCAAGGCTATAAAAAACGGTCCTGTGGGCCGTCCCGGCCCACGGCCTAAGATTTCAAGCGTCCGGGCACAAAGTGCCCGGATGCGTGTAAAAAATAGTAGCTGCGCTATTATTTTTTATATCAACACAACGCCGCTTTGCGGCAGAATGGAGTATCTGTTATGAAAAAGATGAATGTTAAAAAGTTTGCCCGCACCTTTCTGGTACTGATTGCCGTATTCGCACTGGCGTGCGCCTTTTCCAGCATGGCCTTCGCCGCCGACGGCGAGACCGCAGCCGCCGCTCCCGACAACAATATGGGCATCGGCATGATCGCCGCCGCCCTGGCCGTGGGCGTCGCCGGCATCGGCGCCGGCATTGCCGTCGGTTCCGGCGCGCCCGCCGCCATCGGCGCCCTCACCGAGGACCCGAAGAGCTTCGGCAAAGCGCTGATCTTCGTGGTTCTGGGCGAAGGCATCGCGCTGTACGGCATGCTCATTGCCATCCTCATCATCACCAAGTTTTAAGCCATGAAATATTTCCTGATCAGCGACAACGTGGACACGCTGGCCGGCATGCGGCTGGTGGGCGTCAGAGGCGTCGTGGTGCACGAAGAGGACGAAGTGCGCGCGGCGCTGGACAAGGCCTGTGCGGACCCGGACATCGGCCTTGTGCTCATCACCGACAAGCTGGTCGCGAAATGCTCCGCGGTCGTATTTGAATACAAGCTCACGCGCAAGCGGCCGCTCATCGTCGAAATGCCGGACCGCCACAGCGACTCGAACCCCGGCGACAGCATCAAACGCTATATCTCCGAGGTCGTGGGCGTTAAAATTTGAGGTGACGAGCATGAATAAGAAAGCAGCCGAGCAGCAGCGCGCCGTGCGCAGCATGGAAACGCCGGAGCAATACTCCGAGTTCGAGGACTCTGTCATTGAAGCGGCAAAAACGCAGGCGCAGCGCATCATCGACGACGCCAGGCGCCAGGGGGACGCCAACTTTGACAAGCTGATGGAGGGCCACCGGGGCGACCCGCTCATCCCCTACCGGGAAGAGGCCAAGAACCGTCTGGCCCGCAAAATGGCCTCGGTCAAGCAGGACAACCGCAAAAAGCTGCTGGTGTACCGCAGCCAGCTTGTGAACGGCCTGTTTGCCGAAATGGAAGAAGCGCTGGAGGAGTACACCGGGACACCCGCTTACGCCCAGCGCGTGGCGGACGCGCTGGCCAGGCGCGCACCGGAAATTTCCGGCAAATGCACGGTGCGCCTGCGCCGTGCCGACGAGGCGCTGCTGGCCCCCGTGGTGAAAAAGGCCCTGCCCTCGGCGGATATCGCCGTGGACGGTTCCATCCGTCTGGGCGGCGTCAAGCTGGAGACACAGCATATCCTGTACGACGAAACGCTGGATTTCGCCGCCGCAGCCGAGCGCGCCGCCTTTTTGACGCGCTGCAAGCTGCGGGTGGAGTAACGCGCGCCGCGCCCATCCGGGCGTGCAGGCGCGCAAACGAGTATGGGCCGCTGCCGGAAAAGCCGTTTTTTCAAGCGTTTTTTCCGGACGGCCTGGAATTAGGAGCAAGCCTATGAAAGATGTAATTTATTCGATCAACGGGCCTGTCGTCACGGTGAAGGATACCAGCACGTTCGGCATGGCGGAGATGGTGTACGTCGGAAACGCAGGCCTCATCGGCGAGGTCATCAGCGTCAGCGAAGCGCGCACCACCATCCAGGTGTACGAGAACACCACCGGCCTGCTGGTGGGTGAGCCCGTCAAGGGCACCGGCGCGCCGCTCTCCGCCACGCTCGGGCCCGGCATCATGGAAAATATTTTTGACGGCATCGAGCGTCCGCTCACGGATATCGCCCAAAAAAACGGCGCGTTCATCGCCACGGGCGTCCATGTGGACAGCCTGGATATGGCCCGCAGGTGGGATGTGACCGTCACCGTCAAGCCCGGCGACAGCGTTTCGGGCGGCACCGTCATCGCAACCTGCCCGGAGACCAGCATCATCACCCACAAAAGCATGGTGCCCCCGGATATTTCCGGCGTCGTTACCTGGGCCGCTGAAAACGGCCAATATACCGTGACGGACCCCATCTGTAAGATAACGACGGCCTCCGGTGAGGAAAAGACCGTTTGTCTGGCACAAAAGTGGCCCATCCGCACGCCCCGTCCCGTGGCCGCGCGGGAGCCCATCGGCCGTCCACTCATCACGGGCCAGCGCGTCATCGACACGCTGTTTCCCATTGCAAAGGGCGGCACGGCCGCCATTCCCGGCGGCTTCGGCACCGGCAAGACGATGACGCAGCACCAGCTTGCCAAGTGGAGCGACGCGGACATCATCATCTATGTGGGCTGCGGCGAGCGCGGCAACGAGATGACGCAGGTGCTGAACGAATTCCGCGAGCTGATCGACCCCAAGAGCGGCAAGCCCATGACGGAGCGCACGGTGCTCATCGCTAATACCAGCAATATGCCCGTGGCCGCACGCGAGGCGTCCATCTACACGGGCATCACGCTGGCGGAATACTACCGCGACATGGGCTACGACGTGGCCATGATGGCGGATTCCACGTCCCGCTGGGCAGAAGCGCTGCGCGAGATCTCCGGCCGTCTGGAGGAGATGCCCGCCGAAGAGGGCTTCCCCGCCTACCTGCCCAGCCGCTTGGCCGCGTTCTATGAGCGCGCAGGCTGCGTGCAATCCCTTTCCGGCGCGGCGGGCAGCGTGTCCATCATCGGCGCGGTCTCGCCCCAGGGCAGCGATTTTTCGGAGCCCGTCACCCAGAACACCAAGCGTTTTGTGCGCTGCTTTCTGGCGCTGGACAAAAGCCTCGCCTACGCGCGCCATTACCCCGCCATCAACTGGACCATGAGCTACAGCGAATATTACGAAGACCTGGACCCCTACTACACCGAGCATCTGGGTGAAAAGTTCTGCACCATGCGCGGCCGCATCCTGGGCCTGCTCAGCGAGGAAAACAAGCTGATGGAGATCGTCAAGCTCATCGGCTCGGATGTGCTGCCCGACAGCCAGAAGGTCGTCATTGAGACGGCGCGCGTCATCCGGACGGGCTTTCTGCAGCAGAACGCTTTCCACAAAAACGACACCTATGTGCCGCTGGACAAACAGATGTGGATGATGGAGGCCATTCTCCACCTGTATGACCGCGCCGTGGAGCTGGTGGACAAGGGCGTTCCCGTCAGTGCCATGGCCGAAGCGGGGCTGTTCGACAAGCTGGTAAAGGTAAAGTATGAGATTCCCAACGACAAGCCGGAAATGTTCGGCGAGTACAACAAGGAGCTGGACGATATGTGCGCGCAGCTGCTTGCAAAGCAGACCCCTGCGGCGGGCTGAACGGAAAGGAGCGTTTGCATATGGCAATGGAATATTTGGGCCTTTCTGACATCAACGGCCCGCTTGTCGCGGTGGACGGCGTAAAAGGCGTCGGCTTCGAGGAAATGGTGGAGATGAAAACCGCCACCGGCACGCGCCTGGGCCGCATCGCGGCGTTGGAAGGCGAGCGCGCCGTCATCCAGGTGTTTGCGGGCACCAGCGGCATGACGCTTTCAGGCACGGCCAGCCGCTTTACGGGCAGCCCCATGCGCCTGGCGCTCGCGCCCGAGATCGTGGGCCGCATTTTCAACGGCGCGGGCGAACCCATCGACGGCCTCGGCCCTGTTTACGCCGAGCGCTTCGAGGATATCAACGGCAGCGCCATCAACCCTGTCTCCCGCAGTTATCCGCGCAACTACATCCGCACGGGTATTTCTTCCATCGACAGCCTTATTACGCTGATCCGCGGCCAGAAGCTGCCCATCTTCTCCGGCAGCGGCATGAGTCACAACAAGCTTGCCGCGCAGATCGTGCGGCAGGCCAAGCTGAGTGAGGATGAGGGTGCCAACTTCGGCGTGGTGTTCTGCGCCATGGGCGTGACCAAGGACGTGGCGGAATATTTCCGCCGCAGCTTTGAAGAATCCGGCGCGCTGTCCCGTGTTACAATGTTTTTGAACCTCTCGTCCGACCCCATCGTAGAGCGCATCCTCACGCCGCGCTGCGCGCTGACAGCGGCCGAATACCTCGCCTTCGAGCAGGGCATGCATATCCTCGTGGTGATGACGGATATGACCAGCTACGCCGAAGCGCTGCGCGAATTCTCATCCTCCAAGGGCGAGATCCCGGGCCGCAAGGGCTATCCGGGCTATCTTTATTCCGACCTCGCCAGCCTGTACGAGCGCGCGGGCGTTATCGAGGGGCGGGAGGGCAGCGTAACGCAGATTCCCATTCTGACGATGCCCAACGACGATATCACACACCCCATCCCCGATTTGACAGGCTATATCACCGAAGGGCAGATCGTGCTGGACCGCTACCTGGACCAGCAGGGCGTTTATCCGCCCATCAGTGTTCTGCCCAGCCTGTCCCGCCTGATGAAGGACGGCATCGGCGAAGGCTACACCCGTACCGATCACGCGGACGTTTCCAACCAGCTGTTCGCCAGCTACGCCAAGGTAAACGACGCGCGGGACCTGGCCAGCGTCATCGGCGAAGAGGAGCTTGGCGAGACCGATAAACTGTATCTGGATTTCGGCGCCCACTTCGAAAAGGAATTTCTGGGCCAGGGCCCCAATGAGGACCGCACCATCGACCAGAGCCTGGACCTTGGCTGGCGCCTGCTCTCCATCCTGCCCCGCGAGGAGCTGGACCGTGTGGACGAAGCCGTGCTGGAACAGCATTACCGCAAGCATTGAGCCGGCCGCCCATGCGGGCCGGACAGATTCATTGAAATGGAGGTGAGCCCATGGCCGAACAGATCTTCCCCACAAAGGGCAATTTGATCGCCTGCAAAAAAAACCTGACGCTGGCAAAACTGGGCTTCGACCTTTTGGACCGCAAACGCAATGTGCTGATGCGCGAGATGATGAAGCTCATCGACGAAGCGGCCGGTATGCAGCGCGCCATCGGCGACACGTTCATCAAGGCATACAAAGCGCTGGAGAGCGCCAATATCACGCTGGGCATCGAGCATGCCCTGGAGGGCGCCGTTCCCGAGGAAAAAGGCTTTTCCGTCACGGGACACAGCATCATGGGCGTGGACCTGCCCACCGGGCATCTGGCCAGCCGGCCTCTGTACCCCTACTACGGCTTCTCCGGCAGCAATGCCCAGCTCGACTACGCCTATGTCTGCTTCGATAAAGTCAAACAGCTCTGCGCGCAGCTCGCAGGCATTGAAAACAGCGTTTACCGGTTGGCCATGGCCATCAAAAAGACACAGCGCCGCGCCAACATGCTGGAAAATGTGGTCATTCCCCGCCTGGAGGGCAACATCAAATTTATTTCCGGCACGCTGGAAGAGCATGAACGCGAAGAATTCACGCGTTTGAAGGTCATCAAACGGATGAAGGTAAAAAAATAGCCTTATGCTTTTTCGTGTCCGCAGCCTTTTCCCGGCCGCGGCCGTCACAGACAGAAAAAACGACCGTTTCCTGCAAAAGCCATCGCCCCCGGCGGCGCATCCCGCGCCTACCGGGGGCGATGGCTTTCATAACCTGTGGAACAGACGTTTGAGCATTCTGCCCAGAAAAATTTGAATGATTTGTGAACTTTCCCGATTCCCGCTTGACGACAGGTATATTTTGCCGTATATTAGTTAAGCAGCCTAATTATTAAAATTGTTAACAATTAGGCATATTAACTTTTAACAAGCAAATCCAACAGGAGGTAAACCATGAAGGGGCTGGAAAACAACGCCGCCGAGCTGTTCCGGCTGATGGACCGGGTGCGCAAAGCCTGGCAGAGCGTCACCCCGTGCGAACATCTGAGCAAATCTCAGTTTGGCACACTTATGGCCATTGCCCACCACGGCAGAATGCCCGGGCAGAGCTGCACGCCGTCTCAGGAACATGGCGCTCTTACGCTGACCGCGCTTGCGGGCGCCATGCATCAAAGCCTGCCCGCATTGAGCCAGCGCGTCAGCGCGCTGGAGGCACAGGGCTATGTGGAGCGCGTGCCCGACCCGGATGACCGGCGTGTCATCGGCGTCTGCGTCACCCCGGAGGGGCGCACTGTGATGGAAGTGGCCTACCGCCGTTTCGGCAGCATTCTTTCCCAGTCGATCGACTATCTTGGCCCCCAAAATTTTGAAACGCTTTTGCATCTGCTGGGCGAACTGGCCATTGCGCTGGAGCAGGCGGTCGCCGCACAGGAAGAAGAACGGGAGAGTGATTCCAAATGATGAAATTGAAGCGCTACCTAAAGCCCTATATCGGCTTCGCGCTGGCGGCCATCGTGCTGATGTTCTGCCAGGCCGCCGTGGATCTTAATTTGCCCAACCTCATGAGCGATATCGTGAATGTGGGCATCCAGCAGGGCGGTATCACCGAGGCCGCGCCAAAAGCGGTTTCCGCCGAGGGCTTGCAGCTGATGAGCGCCTTTATGTCCGAGGAGGACCGGGCTCTTGCCCAAAGCCAGTATGTCCTGGCCGAACAGGCAAACATGACGGCGGATGAATGGGATCGGTTTGTGACAGATTGGCCCAAGGCATCTGACACCGATGTATACCGACAGATTCCGAATCTGGACGACAGCACGCAAGCTCAACTGGACAGCGCGTTCAGCCGTGCGTCCTATGCGCTGATGACCGTTGTTAAGGAGCTTGCCGAGCAAAGCGGGCAGGACATCGCTGCCGGCGACACCGACAGCAAGGCCATGGACATGTCCAAACTGGGCGAGCTTGTCCCCATGCTTGCCATGCTGCCTCAGGGCATGGTAGACGATGCCATTGCCGCTGCCGCCGCTACGCCGGAAAGCATGCTCAGCCAGACGGCCGCCGTGTTCACCAAAGGCTTTTACATGCAGCTTGGCGCGGATACAGACGCCATGCAGACAAGCTATATCTTCCGCACCGGCGGCAAAATGCTGCTGATGGCCCTTCTGCTGGCCGTGTGCGCCATCAGCGTCGGCTTCTGCGGCAGCCGCATGGGCGCGGGCATCGCGCGGGATCTGCGGCGGGATATTTTCGCAAAAGTGACCAGCTTTACCAACAATGAATACGACAAATTCGGCACCGCCAGCCTCATCACCCGCAGCACCAACGACGTGACGCAGGTGCAGGGGCTTGTAACGATGGGCCTGCGTATCATGTGCTACGCGCCCATCATCGGAATCGGCGGCACCATTATGGCCCTGAGCAAAAGCGTGAGCATGGCGTGGGTCATCGCGCTGGCCGTAGTGCTCATTCTGGGCCTCATCTGCACGATCTCCGCCATCGCCATGCCCCGCTTCAAGATCATGCAGCAGCTGGTGGATAAGCTGAACCTTGTCAGCCGCGAGAATCTTTCAGGCATGATGGTCATCCGCGCGTTCGCCACGCAGGATTTTGAAGAGAAACGCTTCGACAAAGCCAATAAGGACCTTGCCGACAACAACCTGTTCGTGTTCCGCGCCATGGCCACGATGATGCCTGTGATGATGCTGGTGATGAACGGCGTTTCCCTGCTGATCGTATGGGTCGGCGGCCACCAGATCGCGGATTCCGCCATGCAGGTGGGCGACATGATGGCCTTCATCCAGTACACCATGCAGATCATTATGAGCTTCCTCATGATCAGCATGATGTTCGTGATGGTCCCCCGCGCCTCCGTCTCGGCGGGCCGCATCGCGGATGTCCTTGCCAGCGAAAGCAGCGTGCAGGACGCGCCCCAGCCCAGGCACCTGCCGGAAAAAGTGAAAGGGCTTGTGCAGTTCAACGACGTCTCCTTCCACTATGAGGGCGCGGACGAAAATGTGCTGGAGCATGTAACATTTACGGCCCGGCCCGGCGAGACAACGGCCTTCATCGGTTCCACCGGCAGCGGCAAATCCACGCTTATCAATCTCATTCCCCGTTTTTACGACGTATCGGCCGGCAGCGTCACAGTGGACGGCGTGGACGTTCGCGACATCCCACAGCATGAGCTGCGCGACGCCATTGGTTATGTGCCGCAGAAAGGCGTGCTGTTCAGCGGGGACATCAGCTCCAATCTGCGTTACGGCGGCGAGGACGCCGACGCGGATGTGCTGCGCCGGGCCGCCGAGGTGGCCCAGGCCACAGAATTCATCGACGAGCTGCCGGACGGCTTTGAAACCGCCATCAGTCAGGGCGGTACCAATGTTTCGGGCGGACAGCGCCAGCGTCTTTCCATCGCCCGCGCGCTGGTAAAGAAAGCGCCTGTTTACATCTTTGACGACACCTTCTCCGCGCTGGATTTCAAAACAGACGCAAAGCTGCGCAAGGCATTGAAGGGCTACACCGAAGGCGCCACCGTGCTCATCGTGGCACAGCGCGTTTCCACCATCATGCATGCCGAACAGATCGTGGTGCTGGACGAGGGCCGCGTTATGGGCATCGGCACGCACAGGGAGCTGCTGGCAAGCTGCAAGACCTACCGTGAGATCGCGGAAAGCCAGCTTTCAAAGGAGGAATTGGCATAATGGCAGAGCAAAAACACAGAGGCCCCATGGGCGGCGGCCCCCGCGGCATGATGCCCGGTGAAAAAGCCAAGGACTTCAAAGGCACCATGGGAAAACTCATTTCATACCTGGGCAAATATCTGCCCGCCATCATCGCGGTGATGCTGTTTGCCATCGCTTCCACCGTGTTTTCCATCATCGGCCCGAAAATTCTTGGCAACGCCACCACCGAGCTGTTTAACGGCATCATCGCCCAGCTCACGGGCACCGGCGACATCGACTTTGAGGCCGTGGCCCGCATCCTGCTCTTCCTTGGCATTATATATCTGGTCTCAGCCGTGCTGTCTTATATCCAGGGCTTTATCATGACAAAAGTCTCTACCCAGATCAGCTACGGAATGCGCAGGGATATCAGCCAGAAGATCAACCGCATGCCTCTGGCTTATTTTGACCGTGTACCCAACGGTGAAGTGCTCAGCCGCATCACCAACGACGTGGACACCGTGACGCAGACACTCAACCAGAGCATGACGCAGATCGTCACCAGCGTGACGCAGTTTATCGGCGTTCTGGTGATGATGCTCACCATCAGCCCGCTGATGACGCTGGTTGCCCTGTGCATCCTGCCGCTGAGCCTCATCATCGTCAGCAACGTGGTCAAGCGCAGCCAGCCCTTTTTCCAAAAGCAGCAGGCTTATCTGGGCCACGCCAACGGACACGTGGAGGAGATGTATGGCGGTCATCTGGTGGTAACGGCCTTCAACGGTGAAGAAAAAAGCATCAGGACGTTCAACGAAATCAACGATAACCTGTATAACTCGGCCTGGAAAAGCCAGTTTCTCTCCGGCATGATGATGCCGCTGATGAACTTTGTCGGCAACCTGGGCTATGTGGGCATCTGTATTCTGGGCGGCTTCCTTTCGCTGAACGGCACCATCACCGTGGGCGACATTCAGGCGTTTATCCAGTATGTGCGTAGCTTCACGCAGCCCATCCAGCAAATCGCCAATATCTCCAATGTGCTGCAGCAGACAGCCGCGGCCGCCGAGCGCGTGTTTGAGTTTCTGGACGAGACGGAGGAAACGCCCGACCCCGAGCAGCCTCTCTCGCCGGACCTGATTCAGGGTGAGGTCGCATTTGCCCACGTCCATTTCGGGTACACACCGGAAAAAACCATCATCAACGACTTTTCCGCCATCATCCAGCCCGGCCAGAAAGTAGCCATCGTAGGCCCCACCGGCGCGGGCAAAACCACCATGGTCAAGCTGCTGATGCGTTTTTACGACGTGAGCGAGGGCGCTATCCTTCTGGACGGCTACGATGTGCGCCAGTTTGCCCGCAACGACCTGCGCGATATGTTCGGCATGGTGCTGCAGGATACCTGGCTGTACAACGGCACCATTCTGGAAAATATCCGCTACGGCCGCCTTGCGGCTTCGGACGAGGATGTGCTGGCGGCCGCCAAGGCCGCGCAGGTGGACCACTTTGTGCGCACGCTGCCTCAGGGTTACGACACTGTGCTCAACGAGGAAGCCAGCAATATCAGCCAGGGCCAGAAGCAGCTGCTCACCATCGCCCGCACCATCGTCTCCGAGCCGAAGATCCTCATCTTCGACGAGGCTACCTCCAGCGTGGATACCCGCACGGAGATCGCCATCCAGAAAGCCATGGATCATTTGATGGAGGGACGCACCAGCTTTATCATTGCCCACCGCCTGTCCACCATCCGCGACGCGGACCTCATCCTTGTGATGAAGGACGGAGACATTGTGGAGACAGGCAAACACGAAGAGCTGCTGGCCAAGGGGGGCTTCTATGCGGAGCTGTACCAGAGCCAGTTCGCGGACGTGAGCGACGAGGCGGTGTAACGCCGTCCCCCCGTCTCCCTTTTGCGCGTCCCGTCAGGGGACCGCTGCCGCCGCAGGGCTTTTTTTCGCTCAAAACAGTAACAAAACAGCGAGCTTGCCGGATCCGGCAAGCTCGCTGTTTTGTTGAATGGTCCGTCCCTGTCCGCTGCACTGCCGTGCTACACGAAGCGCACGTCGATGCGGCCGTTGCTGGTGGTGGCCCACAGACGCTTGGTCTGGTCTTCATAGGCACAATCCATGGGCAGGTTGTTCTGCGCATTGCTGGTGCGGCTGCTGATGGCATAATCCCGCATATCCCCCACGACCGTTCCCGTAATGGCGGCGTTGGCTGTTTTGAACGTGAGGTCCGGCGCCTCCACATCCTCGGCGCGGACAGGCCCGTTGCTCGTCTGCATCCACAGCTTTTCGGCAAAACGGCAGTGCTCGGCTGTGATACGCGCATTGTTGGAGGCTGCCTCGCAGTCTCCGCCTGTCACGCCGGACAGCGTGATGGGCCCGTTCGAGGTCTTGGCAGCAAGCGAGCCGAACACGCAGTTTTCCACAGTGATTCGGGCATTGCTGGTTACAAACCGGCCCTTCCCTCCGGCTGAAAGGCCCGAGACCGTGATACCGGCGTTGCATGTTTTGACGCATACCTCGCCGGCAAAGTCCAGCGGCAGCTCCAGTGTGATGTCATGCGGCCCGCGCAGCAGGTCCAGCCAGTTCCATACATTAAAAATCGACATGGTATGGGTAAACAGGAATGCGCCGTCCTTTTCGGCCACAGTGACACGGTCGTTTTCCCTCGGCTGAAACAACACCCGCACGCCGCCGCCCGGCACTGCGCGCACGTTCACACGCACGTTGCGCGCGTCCACCACTACGGTATGCACCGGCTCCTGAGCGGGATACTCCAGACATGCCGGACGAGGCGGTACCGCGCCCTGCCCGGGCGCCCCCTCAACAGCCTGCTGGCTCTTGTATTCGGCACGAATCTGCGCCGCGATCTCCTCCGGCGCGCCGAAGCCTGCGATGATTTCCTCCTCGGGCTTACCATTCTCTACGCCGTCGAAAATCAGCTCGTTGTAATAATCCGCCACCTGACGCTGCTCCACCGGGCCAAGCTGCGTCAGTCCCGCCATCAGCTCGTTGAGAAACGTTTCTCTGTTCATACCTCTTCCCCCTTGATAAATGCATAAATGCGCTTCACTTCGTCCCATTCGTCCAGAAATGCATCAATGCGTTCCTGGCCCGCGTCCGTGATGTAAAAATACCTGCGGATACGGCCGCCGTGCTCCTGTGTGTCCGTGGTGACGTATCCGTTTGCCTCCAGACGCTTCAGGATGGGATACAGCGTGGATTCCGACACCTCGATGCAGGAGGATACCTCCCCGATGATCTTGTAGCCATAAGACGGTCCCCGGCGCAGCACCGCCAGCACGCATACGTCCAGCAGGCCCTTTTTCCGTTGGATATCCATTCCGTGCGCTCCTTTCCTGATACTATGCAATACATACTATGTATAATATAGTATGTACCAGGTGTCTTGTCAATACTCCGGAAAAATTTTTATCGCACGCACAAAACGTAAAAAGGGCGTCCGGCTGTGCCGGACGCTCCCGCGAAGCGGCCTCAGCAAAACCGCATTGAATGCGGTTTTGCATGGTTCAAGGTTCCCAAAGCCTTGTGCGCCAGCACAGGGGCGTGTGCCATGTACACGCGCAGCCGCGCAAGCGGCGGCTTTGAAGTTATTGTCCTATCTCAAAATCACATTGTGCGGATATATCTCGTTCAAACGCATTGCAGTTCTTGCGCTGTTTATTCCAACAGATGCCGGAGGTGCTCTCCAAAATAGACATGCTCTGCCTGCCATGCTACACTGGATACACCGATTGCAAAAGGAGGATATTCGCATGACATGGAACACGCTTTGGCCTCAGGACCGCAAGCCCACACCCAGCGATATCGCAGAGTTTGTGGACAATCCCCTGTGGAAAACACTGTGCAGCTGGCTGGAATCGGGCTACCGCACGGTGCCGCGCATCGAATACAGCCGCTGCGGGATGGTGCCGGGCTGGAATGTAAAATACAAAAAGGGAGGCCGCGCACTGTGTACCTTGTACCCGGCGGCCGGCTCGTTCACCTGCCTTGTGTGCATCGGCCAGCGGGAAGCCATGGCGGCAGAGGCGCTGCTTCCCCTCTGCTCTCCTCCGGTGCGGCAGCTGTACCACACGGCCAGCCCGCTCAACGGCAGCCGCTGGCTGATGATACCGGTAACCGATGAAGCTGTGCTTACGGACGTGAAAGCGCTGATTGGCATACGGGCGGCGGCTTAAAGCCAAAGCGGCCCGCTCCTGTCCTTTATGGCCCGCAGGCTGCTTTTCCGGGCCGTGAAAAGTTTTTATTTTCGAAGCGCAGTGAATTGTCAAACTAAGTGCAACAGGAATTGAGCTCGAAGTCCCATAATTCC
>ERZ507072.629-NODE-629-length-22124-cov-5.752504_pt1 | contig 22124 bp, 37 predicted proteins | sample MGYA00512864_ERZ507072 | MGnify/ENA metagenome assembly ERZ507072 | reverse complement strand
GACGCTCTTCCGATCTTACGTCCGAGATTCTCGTAATCCTGCGCGCTGTTCTCGCGCTGGTCGGAGATGGAATCCTGCGACGGCGAGCACGACCAGCCGCCCAAAGTGACGTAGTTGCTCAGGTCGGTTCCGGCGTTGATCTCTGCAGCGGTCGGCTTCTGGATGTTTTTGATGGACGGCACCCAGATCGTGTTGACCAGACCATCGGCTGGCGTTGAAGGCACTTCGGTGCCCAGAGTCAAAACCATGACTCCTCCTTAGATATTTGGGGTCACATGCGTGACCAGTTGAATTTGAAAGTCAATAGGCGCACCTGATAGAGCAGGCTCGTGTCCTCTGCGGTGAGTCCTGCGGCATAGGCTCCGCTATCGGAGGAAAGGGTCAGGCAGCCGGTGTCGAAGCCCTGCGCGACGAACCGTTTTCCAGCCAAGGCTGGAATCATGAGGTCATCGGCCAGCACGTTGACGGAATCGGTGGTGGTGCTCACAATGCGCACCTGCAGTGTGCCGATGCCGCAATGCACATGTTGCGTCTCGCCGACGATGTGACCGTTCGTGGTGACCGTCTCGATCACCCACGGCGGCTTCTCCGTCGGTCTTGGCGTGGTCTGTTTGTAGACCTTCCACCCATCCGCAGGTTTTGGCACATGGTCGAGGATCGTGTTCGACAGGGTCATTATCGACTGCACTAGAATCCCTCCACGGCGGCACGCGCCACATATTCCGCGAGCTTCGGCAGCTCTTCCTCGCCATGCTCGTAGAACCGGTGCGTTCCACCACCTTTAGCGGTTCCGAAGAACGCGATGTTGGCTAGCGAACCAGCCCCGCCCTTAGTAGGGCCTATCTCGGCGGAAATGCGGCCGGGCGTCTCGCTCACCGTGTAGGTGATCGGAATGCTGCGGAACGCCTTGTTGCCGGAACCATTCAAGTCATCGCGAATCGAGTTCTTGACGTTCTGCGCGCCCTTCTTCACCGAAGCGGAGATCAAAGCGCGGCGAGCTACGCCCTTGGCGAGCAACGCGTCTCCGAAGGCCATCAGCTCGGATGCGTCGAACAGTCCACTCATGAGTCCTCCTTCGCGTTCCAGCGGCAGGCTGTGGCGTGCGACTTCTCCGATTGCGGGGAGACGAGACGGAGCCGTCTGCCTTTGAGCAGCGGGTTAGCGGATTCGGTGATCTCCGCGACGTCTCCGGCGCGCAGGTCATCGGTATCGAACGGGAAATGCATGTACAGCGACCAGACGAGGCTGACGGCGCCCATGTTCTGGGCGGCGCTTCCCTCGGTCTGTTCGCTGGCGAGACCGCCGGACGTCTGCACTTTGCATCGGCCTTCGTACACTTTCTCCGCGCCGGTGTCCGGCAGTCCCGTGTCCGGATCCGTCACGGATTCGCCTGGGCGCGTGACGATGCACCGGTCGGTCATCAGGCATTCCGCGTTGGCTCTGGCCTTTGCGAGAAAGGATGTGCTGATTCTCATCGGAACACTCCAATCGAACTGACGTTCGCACCGAAGCGGTTGCGCAGGCTGCGTCTGGTCGCTTCCGGCAATTCGGTCGCGTCGATCTGGGTGCCATCATGCGTATATCCGACCTGCGCGTCATCAAGCCTCTCGTAGGCAATGCCGGAGTGGGCGCCGGGGCCACCATCCGCGAGCTGATGCAATCCGGCAGCGACATACGAGCAGACCAGTCTGACGATGTCCTCCGGCACGGGATCCCAGCCACCTCGGAAGGTGACCGTCACAGTCGACGGGATGCCGCCAAAGGGGCTCCACGGCTCCGCCCGGTAAAGCGATGAGCCGAAGAGCCTCCAGTCTTCAATCGGCCGACCATCGACCAGTACTTTGGACACGGCTTGCACCGCCCTGCATGGCAGGTCAAGTTTCCTCGACTGTTCGCCGGGCAGATCGACGGTCCATTCGCCCATGGTGATCGGACAGCCGGCAGCGTCGCGCACGGCGGCGGATACGGAGTCGAGCAGGCTGAGCGCGACGGTGTTGTCCGGCACGTCGATGCCGTACTTCCGCAGGTCCTGCAGTGTGGCCAAGGCGGTCATGTCAGCCTCCGATCAGACGGTCACTTGCCCTTCTTGCCGGTGTCTGCCTTATCGGCATCATCACCAGCGGTGTCGGACGTTTCGTCCACGACGGCCTGAGGGGCATCCTGCAGGGAACGACCGGTGGTGGTGGAGAGGTTCAGGGTAATCTTGGTCAGGCACTCGGGGCGGATGACCTTGGCGCCGTACAGGTCGAGGCCGCGCACCATATCGGCGAAGTCGGTCTGCATGCGCATAGCCTCGACGTTGCTGACCTGCTGTGCGAAGGTCACGGCGGCGTTGGTGCCGGCGAGAATGGACTGCGTGTCCGGGCTGGCGGACTTGTGCGGCACATTGTTGGACTTCACTACGGTGAAGCCGCGCACCTGGCCGACCACGCCGTTGAGCAGCGTATTATGGCCCGCTTCTGTGCCTTCGATGAAGCGGGAGTCCTGCAGCAGGAGCGCGTAGAAGTCGGGGCTGACGACGAGCCAGCGTCCCTCGTCAGGCACGTTCTGCACATCAAGCTTCCGTCCGGCTTCCACGACGGCGAGATACGCGTCGGCGGGGGTGCCGACGTCCACGGTCTTCGCCGGCGTGCTGACGGCAGTGTCCATGAGATTGGAGATGTAGTTCTCCACGTTCTTCATCATGTTGTAGGCGGCGGAATTGGTGAACTTTCCAGTCATGTCCGCCTTGGCCTGAGCCTTGTCGAGGTCGTTGACCTTGAAGGCGAAATAGTCGGACTGATTGATTTCAAGAACGGCTGCTTCCTTGTCATTGACATCGTCGACGGTGATCGCCTGGCCGCGGACGTACTTGTGCACGGTCACGTCGTCGTATCCGGTGATGTGCACGGTATCGCCGGCCTCACGGATGTCGCCCTCGTAATCGCGGTTGCACAGGCTCGGGAAGACGAGCTTCGCGCGCAGGGCTTCGAGGATGGCGGCGGACCATACCTCGGGGATGAAATTGGTGATTGCCATTGCTGGTGGCCTCCTTACTTGCTGCGGCCTGCGAGCAGGTCATCCAGACGGCCCTTGCGGCGCGCCTCCTCAATCTGCTTCGGGGTCATGTTCTTCAGATCGTCCCTGGTAAGCTGTCCCGCCTGATGATCGCCATCACGGGCGCCTGACGGTGGGATGATTCCCGTCAGACCAGCCTTGTTCCCGCCTTGCGCGAGATACGGGTGTGCCGTGACCAGATCGTCGATTTTCTTGGAAATCGCCTTCTGGTCGTATCCTCCCTGATCGTCCGCGGCCAGGTCGGAGAAATCGATGAGCTTCAATGCGTCGCTCGGATTGATGAGCTTGCCGGTGGCCGCGGCGGTGACGCTCGCCTGGAGCACCTGCTTCTGCAGTCCGGCGATGGTGGCCTGCGCGGATTCGAATTCCTTGCCACGCTGCTCCCAGTCGGCGACCTGCTTCTCCAGGTCGTCCACGCGGTCGGCCTTCTCGTAGGCGGTCTTGAGCTTCGCCTCGAGGTCGCTGTTGACCTTCTTCTGGCCGAGGAACTTGTCGTGCCAGTCGACGGGCGGCTCCTGCGCGCCCGGATCGCCGGTGTTCGAATCCTGCTGCTGTCCATCGGACATGATGATGTTTCCTTCCTTTTACTGGATGTATTTTTCGCCGTTGCTGGAAAGCCAGCGGCGATACGAGTTCTCGGCCTTCGCCAGCACATCCGGCGTGACCGGACTGCCTGGCTGATAGGGATTGTGGCCGTCCAAAGCGGCCTCGTAGCGGAGCCGCGCATTGAGCAGACGCTTCTGCGCCTCGGTCAGGTCCTCATGCCGTCCCTGACGGTATCCGTTGTCGTGCAGCCATTGGCTGCGGCGAAGCTCCGGCACCTGCTCGCGCCATTTGTCGGGCAGGATGTAGCCCTCGCGCTTCAGAAGTTCGATGGTCTGCTCGCGCGGGAGGTTGAAGCTGTAGATGCCTTCCGGCGTGAGCCTGCGCCTCTGGCGTTGGCCGTATTCGTATTTGCGGATCATGCGGCTCCACCCGTAGCGGCTGGTGCCTTCGGACGTTGTCATGCGGATGTTGCCGCGTCCGATTGGCCGCATGCCTCGATGCGCGTTGACGACCTGGTAGATGTCGGCGCCGTCCCTGATAGCCTGCGCGTCGGCATGTCCGAAGACCTTGTCCTGCTCATCTTCGCTCATGCCGTTGAAGCGGTCCATCGGCGATGTGATCCAGCCTTGTTTCTCGGCCTTTTCCTTGCCTTTGCAGGGAATGGTGCGACCGTGGCATTTCGGATGACGAAGGAAGTCGTTGTTGTGCCGGAAGTATTTTCCGGCGAGGATGGCGCATCGTGGGCAACAATCGGGTGATTCGACACGCACGTAGCCGACGCCGGAACGCTGGGTGATGCTGACGCCCATCGCGCTGATTGACGTGTCCTCGATGGCCTGCATGGCCATCTGGCGAAGCGTAGCACGACCTGCCATCATGGCATCGGATTCGCCCATGCCTGACTTGATGACCGACAAAGTGCGCGTCACCGGGATATCGAAATATGATTCGAGGTCGATGCCGCTCGGTGCGAAACCCGTCCCGAAGGCGAGGGGATTCGCAATACCGTCAGGGCGCACGTAGTCGCCCTGTTCGGCGAGCATCAACGTGGACGAGTCCATCGCATCGCTCGCGGCGCGGGTCTGCAGTGTGGCGAAGAGCGTAAGGAAATCGGCGTTTGTCCGATTCCAGCTGTCACGCACCCGCCTCGGATCCACGCCCTTCCACGTTTTGTCCGCCGCCCTCACGGCCAGCAGGCACAGTCTGGCCAGAGTGTTCCGACTGTCCGACAGGCTCTCCAGCGTCACCGTCATCAGATGCACCTCCGACCTGCAGGCTGCGGGCTATCTCCGCCATCTCCGGATCGTGATTCTCGTCGTCCACCATGCGCATGATGCGCTTGATGTCCTCCGGACTCTGACCCATCTGCTCGGCGATCCACTGCAACGGGTATCCGAGCTGCTTGTATTTGAGCATCGCGTCGGCCATGAGGGCCTCGGACCGGTATTGCGGTGTGGCGAACACGACTTTTGCATCCTCGAGGATGCGGGCTGATTCCTCATCGTCCTCGAGCATCATGGCCATCACGCACAATTCGCGCACCGGCTGACGCATGAAGCTGATGCGCTCCAATGTCTTCGACACGAGGCCGGCTTCGGCGACCTCGTAGCCGGTGGCCGGCACCTCCGCATTCGTCAGCAGGTAGTGGCCGGGCGTGCGTGTCTCGGCCGCGATGTGCTCGACGGCCTTCTGGATGATCGGCAGGAAAGCCTGCAGGTTGCTGGCGGTCCATTCGCCGATCGACACGTTGTCGCCGGTGATCTGCATGATGCGCTCCATGACCTGCTTGTCGAGGTTCACAGGACGCTCACCAACCTGCTCTCCGGTCACCTTGTCGAAGACCGGCTCGGACAGGGAGTCGCCGCCGAGTATCACCCTCGCCGGCATGGACGCGAAGTCCAGGGCGTTGAGCGTGTAGGCCCAGCAGACGTTGACGGCGTCCTGCATCGATTCGACCTGCTCCACATCACTGATCGGCAGGTCGTCCAGGAGCATCTGATTGCGGAATTCGACCAATGGCACTCGTCCGAGCGGGTTCGCGCGCGCCGAATCCGGAACGAACCGCCAGCCCTCAACGCCGGGCGGCAGACGGTTCCGCTCGTCGTCCCCGCCTGCACGCACGCGCACCACGTCGAACACCAGATCCGGCAGCAGCAGCGTGCCGAATTCGTGCTCCTCGTCGTAGCGGACCAGGAGGCCGGCGTCGACCTCTCCAGTGAGCGGGTCGTAATGGACGGCTGCGGAGTCGGGGTGTTCGAAGCTGATGCGCGCCCTGCCGTCAGGCATCGAGGTCACCAGGCCAAACGCACGTCCGGTCGTGGTCATCATCAGAGCCGTCTCCTGCAGTTTGCGATCGCAGTCATTCCGCTCCCACACTCGCATGACATGCGAGTCGAGCTCACTGTCGTCGTATGGGATAAAGCCTCTGAAATGGATGCGCTCGACCGGCGCCTGCGCCACCGGCAGGCACCAGTTGTCGGCGAAACCTGAGAACCGGTCCGCCATGTAGCGTTTGAATTCGTCGGACGCGAATTTCAGTGTGCCGCGCTTGCCGCGCACATAATCCGTATGCTTCCTGATGTCCGGCCGACGGTTCTCGATCTTCAAGGCGAGAAGATTCGTCATGCGATTCACATCATCGGCGGTACGAATCATTAGAACCCCCTCGTAGTAGAACCAGTCAACAAGTACGCCTTGCGTTTCCTACCCCAGCCGGCGGCGCGTGCATCACATGCCGCCTCGTGCGCCAGCACGCACGTCACCGCCGCATCAATCTTCCGCGTCTGCTTCGGCTTGCCCAGCCCGTAGCGTTCGCCGGACTTAGCGAAGCGTCTTGCGTTGCGCATGTGCGTGATGGTGATCGGACAGCCGTCCTGCGTGATCGCGTGATGCTGCAGGTCGGATTCGAAGCGTTTCAACGCTTCCCAGACGGCGGTGATACGGCTCGAACCGCTCATCGACCAGGGGATGAATTTCTTCGGCCCGTATTGGGAGTCCCATGCCTCGATCTGAGATTCCCACGACACCTCGTCGCGGAAACCGGGATCGCAATAGGCGCGGATCACCTTGTATCGGTCGTTGAGCTCGTCCATGGCGGCATTGACCTCGCTGCGCGGGATGCGGCCGCCCCACGTCTTCGGATTCCAAATCGTCGGACGGCGATCCTCGCCATACCGTGGCGTGAAGATGAAACCTTCACGGGTCTCGGCCTTGATGCATGTCCAGTCGTCGTTCTCGGAGCCGTCGAAGCCGAGACACACCTCGGTGCCTTTCGGCGGGTTCTCGAGCCAAAGCTCATGTTCCTGCATAGCAGCTCTCCCAGAGTCCATCCTCGAGCCATGCGCCGCCACCCTGCACCATTCGGTTGCCGAAGAAACGTTCCGCCTGTGCGGGATCCTTCTCCATGAGCGCCTCGGCCTCCGCTTCGACGGAATCCAAAGGCACCCACGGGCTTCCGGCGTAGACCCATTCGAGGATCTTGCGGCGTTCGCGCCGGTTGTTGAAGCTGTATGGCGTGCCGTCCTTGTGCCGCAGGTCCGGGTTCAAATCGGGGTTGCGGTAGAAGATCCACACGTCCTTACTGCCCAATTCGAACTGCTGTTGGGCGTAACTGTTCTCCCCCGGGTCGTAGGCGTTGGTCCAGAAGTGCGTCCTGCCGCCCATGCCCGCTGCGCCGCGGCGTTGGGTGTCGGCCACGTCGAGCATGCCATTCGATTTGGTGTACAGGCCGGCCTCGTCCTGTTCCGCATCCGAAATCGGATTACCCAAGCGGCTGGTGGCCGATGCGGTCACCACGTCGATGCGGTCGAGATCGAGATCATCGTCGTCAAGGTTGATTCCGGGGCGAAGGATACGAATGAACCCCTCGCGCACCTTGAGCAGCTGTTTCAGCGGACCAAGCCTGATCATGGCGACCAATGGCCGGTAGGCGTTGCGCACCTGGTCCTCGGAGTTCGCGGTCAGCTGTATCAGCGGCGATGGATGGCGCATGCCCTTCGGCTCGCCCGGATTGTAATGGTAGACCCATCCGCAAGGGCAGCCGTTGTCGGAGCAGCGGTACACGTCGCCGGGCTTCGCCCAACCGGCGAACACGACCGGACCGCAGGCTTCGAGGATGGCGCATGAGGCCTCGGTCGGCCCCTTGCCTGTCTTCTGCGGGCCAATGCAGCCGGTCAGACGATATTGGAAGGCTTGGTTGAGAACCAGTGGATTGTCCACCGTGACCTCTTCGGGCGGGATGAATTCCGCGTCCTCGCGCACCCTCCAGCGGTGTGCGGCGTACCAGAACTGCCAATCTGACCAGCAGAAGGGCTTGCCGCGGAGAATACCGTCCGGCTGGCGCACGTGACGCCGAACCCACGCATCCTGCAGGTCTGCGAGCGTCGGGAAGTCGATGATCCAGTCGTCGGCCATGTCACGCCCTCAGGCGTCGTGGGAACTGGACGATCTTGGTGTCCATGCCGCTCTCGGACGCCTCCGCGTCCGTGGCGGGCACCTCGTGGGCGGCCATGTCGACGTTGTCCTCGGAGATCTTCCAGCCGAGCGCCTGCAATCCAGCCTCGGACAGGCCTATCCGGTCCTCGAGCCTGATCTTCACGGCCACGTCGGCCGCCTTGGCCGACGGGCTCTCGCACACCACGCATTCGCGGACATACGAGGCGATCTGGTAATGCAGATACTTCAGCTGCGGCTGTTTCCACGCGCGCGCCTGCGGCAGACGCCACAACTGCCTCCACAGTTCGGTCTCCCGGTCATTCCACGATTCCGAACCGGCCCTGTCCTCGATCCATTCCTGCGAGTCCTTGTCGAAATAGCGGATCACGTAAGGCGGCAGCGGAAACTTCGGCGGCCGGCCCTTGTATTCCGTGTTCGGAAGACTGCGCAGCGTGTATCCCCTGCGTTCGCTCGCACCGCTCGACGGATCCGGCATCGGACCGGATCTGACGCGTTTTCCTCCTCTTGGCATGTCTCCTCCATCGTCGGACGGCCTCGCGCCGTTCCTTCGCTGTCGGCGGCCGGGCCTTTCGCCCGCCCCCTCTGAAACTTTTGAACCCTCCGCACCTCGGAGACAGCTCTCCGGCGGTTCCGGCCGCCAATCCGTTAGAGGGTACCCCCGTGGGTGTTTCGCCGGTTTGTTTTCGTTGATTTTCCAACGTTTTCAAATACCGCGCGTTCGTCTTCGCGGCGGGCCACGAACCGAATTGAAAAAGACTTGATCGCTTTTCGTTTTCCGCTTCGCCTCACGCTTGCGGCGCGCGCCGGACGTCGTCGGCTTGGCTCGACGTACCGCATGCGCGCAGCAGATGAGATGAATCAGCGAAGGCTTCGACCGTTGAAGCCTGAAGGTTTCGTCCTTGCCGTCTTGCTGTCGTGGCAACGCTTGCACAGGCCGCGCATGCGCGCCGGATCGTTGGGGTCCAGTCCGGCTTCGACGAGTTCGACGCGTTCGAGCGGCCAATGGTCGGCGATGGTGCTGGGGGCGCCGCACAGGCCATGGTGCCTGCCGCATCCGTCGGGTCCGTCACCAGGGCAGACGCATCGCGGGTCCCTCGCCAGCACACGGGCTCGTGCGAGACGATGCGCCTTCGAGGTGTATGGATTGCGGCCGCGCGAGCGGCGCTTGTCCTTGGCTTTCCTGCACTCGTCACACAGGGAGCCGGAGGATACCAGGTGCGGGCAGCCGGAGGTGGAGCATACCTTGTACATCAAATCCCCCATCGGAGGCCCGGCATGTCTGGGATACGTCTCCCGCGAAGGTCCCCCAGCTGGCCACCCCCGATTCATGGGCCACCGACACAACGGGTGTCGCCGCCATGGTCGACGTCCTTCGGTGCGACGGCTCCAAGGGTTGCTAGTGGCTCCACGCCGAACAGCAACGATTATAAGCATTTAAAAGAAAAGCACCAGACCCTTCGGGCATGGTGCAAGTTCTCTTACAGATTACATGGACTCACCCTCTTGCGCAAGCCGCGTGTCGACCAGCTCGGCCTGATTGAATTCCCACACGCCACGGCCGAGACGACGTGCCTTCGACAGCCTGCCACGAGTCAACCAGTTGGACACCTGCTTGCGCGTGGTGCGCAGTCCGGCACGGTCGGTCAGCCAGTCGGCCGCCTCGGCGGGCGAACACGTCATAACCGCCTGCCCAGCCTCCCCCAGTCTGCCGGCCACCAGCATGTCCAAGTCCAAACGCTCGCCACACTCAGGACACCAGCCATCACGCATACCCTGCGGCACGGCCAGCGACGCCGAACAATCCGGACATTGCACGACAGCCACCCTGCCGTCCGAAGGCGTGGAAAGCCGGTCGATGCGCCTGAGCATCCTATCCAGCCGATCAGCCAGCTCGCCAGCCGACGGCGAACACACCACGCGGGACCACGACCTGCACACCGCCCGATACGCCGGCCGCCACCCTTCGACTGGCAGCAGCATCCATTTCAGGTTGATGCAACCAGCCAACCGAAGCATCAGACACGCAGCTTCCTCATACACTTCCAGCCAATGCACGCTCACCGGCAGTCCAGGCTCACCGCCACGAACACCACCGCAGCGCTCGCCGATGTGGGCCTTGCGTTCGGCGAGCGCTCGCAGTTCGGGGATGGTTTTGGCGAGGCTGGTGATTTGTCGTCGCATGTGTTTGGCGCAGGTTTTGCAGAGGGTGGTTTGTGCTGGTTCGCCGCATTGTTGGCATTGACTGGTCATGGTTCCCGCTTTCCGGCTAGAATGGTGGTTGGTTTCTTGGAGGTTCCGTCCGGATTGGCGGGGCCTCTCTTTTTATTCGCCTTGCTGGGCAATCTTGCTGATGAGCATGCGGCTGATGTTGTTCTCCTCGTCTCGCTGGTCTGCTTGATCGAGCATGTCGGCCGAGTCCTGCATCAGGTGCGCCTGTTTGAGCGCCTTGGATGCTTGGATGGTGGCCATGGTGAGCGCGTGGCTGATCTGGATGTCCTCGCTGCCGCTGAGGGTTTGTAGGCCGGCGAGCGCTTCGCTGATGTGTTTCTGCAGTGCGATGGCCTGGCGACGGATGGTTTCGGCTGCGTTGAGGCGGTTTACGCTTTTGTCGATGTCGTTGCTCATTGCTTGTTCTCCTTTGGTTCGTTCGTGGGATTGGCTTGCAGGTTGCCGATTTTCGTGAGGGCTTGGCCAAACTGGCGCATTGACGGGGCGAGCGCGTCCGGCAGGCCGGTGAAGCCTTGGATGATGGCGTGGATCCGTTCGGCGGTGTCGCTCATCGGACGTCCCTGGTGGCCGTGTCGATGCGCTGTTCGCCGAGGCTGATGTGTTCGATGCCGGCCCGGCGGCGGAGGATGAGGGCGTATTCGTCCATGACGTCGAGCTGCCTGCTCAGCAGAGTGATCGGGCAGGTGGGCTCGAAGTCGAGCGTGCCATCCGCGTACCGCTGCAGCATGTCCCTGAGCTTGTCGGCGCGGCCGGTGAGCTCTTGGTATTCGACGCGCATGCGCTCCTTGTAGTCGCTGGCGGTGGCGCCGTCCGCTTGGTCGGCCGCGGATAGCACTTCGATGGCTTGGCGCAGGTATCCGTCGCGGATCCATTCGGATGCGGTCTGCCATTCCTTGTGGATGCTTTCGGTGGAGTCCTTGCGGAGTGCCCATTTGAGCCCGAACAGACGTTCGGCGGCGGCTTCGGTGCGGCCGTCGATTGGTGGCAGTGGCGGTTTGAGTGTTTCCTTACTCATGGTTTCCTCTTTCCTTGGTGGGATGATTTTCGGCCGATTCCCAGATGCTGCGCCAGAGCATCCGGATGATCCAGTCGGGCATTTTGGTCCAGATGGTCAAGTGCGTCGAGACGGCTGAGGCTTTCCACCACCTGCCGCAGACGACGCAGTGCTGCAGACGGTAGCGAGGGAATGTGCGACGCCCTGGTCCGATGCCGTTGCTGGCGCAGATTGCGGTCCCGAGAGCGTTCCGGCATAGATGCGGGGTCCGGTCTTTCATTCGTCGGCCTCCGATTGGGACAGGCGCCACTGCTCGAAAAGACGGTAGACATCCAACGAGATGGCCCGGACCGGACTGGACACTCGCCTGCCACACAAATCGCACGTGTGCATATCCTGCGTGACCAATTCGTCGCGCTGCGGCAGGAATGGATTCCCCGCATCCCTTTCCTCCATGGCATCGGCGAGCGCCTTCCTGATCTCGTCCCTGGCGTAGAGGAAGGCGTTGTGTCTGGTCTGGGCGTAGCTGCCGAAGGGGGTATTGCCGTCCCTTGTCGCGGCACGGACGGCTTCGAGTTCCTGGTCGATGAGTTTGTTGAGCACGCCGATGGCGATGTCTGCTTCACTGTCTTTCATTGTTGTTCCTTTTCCTTGTCGTCGTGTTCCGCCGACCATCTGAGCAGGGCGTTGACGGCGATTTCGCACGCCTGCCGGTCCTCGTCGTCCTCTGGTGCGATACATACGGCGCCGCATTGCGACCAGATTTTCACTGTGGCTCCTTGTCTGCACCGCTCACATGGCTCCAGTCGCATGACAGGCCGCCCTGCTGGTAGTACGAGTAGACGACGCAGTCCACTTTCCTCGTGTCGGACAGTGTGACGATGCATTCCTTGATGTTGTCGCCGGACATTTTGGAGCATGTGGTGCCGGTGGCGGCGATGGCGGGGGCCGGGGTCGACGTCTTGGACGCGCTCCCGCATCCTGCGAGCGCGGTGCAGAGGGTGAGGGTGATGGCGGTGAGTGTGGCGCAGATGGTGTTTCTCATTGTTCGTTCCTTTGATGGTGGCTGGCGTGGTGGTTCCAGAGGCGGATGGCCTTGTTGAGGCTTCTGCCGTCGATGTGGAGGATGCATTTGTGCCGGCAGTTGGGGCAGATGCAGCCGTAGATGGTGTTGACCGGTTTGCGGGTTCGGAGGTTGTAGACGGTGCCGAGGGTCAGGATGAGCGGCCGGGACTTGCGGCATGCCGGGCAGGGTGCGGGTCTGCGCCATTTGCGTGGGTTGGTGGCGATTCTGACGGTGTCTGTGTGGTGCATTTCATTCCTTTCCGTAGATGGCGAGGCTTCGGATGCCGTCGCTCATGCTGTTGGAACATGTGTTCGGATCGTGGACGATGATGTCGTTTCCGATGCCCTGGAAGCGGAGGGTGGCGGCGCCGTCCGGCCGGCGGATGAGTTCGAGCCGTCCGTCGATGATGACGTCCTGGTCGGTTTGGGCGATGCAGCGGCGGCCGATCAGAATGGCCGGGTCGGCCGACCGCCACTTGCGCAGTGGAACGTTGACGCTCACTGCACGCCTTCGTTCTTGCCTTTGGCGTCCTTCTCGGCGTCGTCGTAGCCTTCGTCGAGCAGGTTCTGGAATTCGGGAGAACCGAAGAACGTTCTGATGGCGTCCTTGGCAACGCGCCTCCATGGCTCCTTGTCCTCCGTGGCCATCTCGTTCCATGGGCGTGGATGGCGGGCCCCGTTGCTATACCAGCGCAGGTAGATGGCCTCGGCCACCTTGTTCTGCGTCTCCAGACCGATCGGAATGGTTTCCTGGTCTGCCATGATGGCTCCTTTCAGTATGTTTCCGGCGGTTCCGGCGCGGTGCGGTCCGCGATGATGTAGGCGGCGAGCGCGACGCAGAGCGCGAGGGTGATGAGCACGGCGTGCAGTGCGAGCCATTGGATGGGGATCCAGTGGTGGAGGCCGATGCCGATGATCGGCCGGATGATGGCGTGCGGCACGAGCAGCAGCGCGGTGATGGTGAACAGCGTGGCGAACCAGTCGCCGACGCGGCTGGAGATGCGGTTGATGGTCTGTTTCATTCGGGTTCCTTTCAGTGTGGTTTCATGGCCTGTTGGCCATCCAGCCGATCAGGATGGCGGCGCATAGGAAGATCACTGCTGCGATGTCCATCACCTTGCTGCTTCCGTGGCGACGTATCGGACCGGATGATCGGAGAGGTGGCGGATGATGCGCGCGTATTGACGGATGTCGCGGTCGAGGCATGTGCCGGTGCGGTGGGCGCTGGCAATAGGCGTCTCCCCTTCCGGTTTCACATCCCAGCCGGCGGCTTCGAGACTGTCGCGGAGGGTGGCCATGTCGATGCGGTGGTAGTGCAGCGGGAGGTTCGGGCAGAGTCGGCCGATGAAGTCGAGGTCGAACTGCGGGTTGCTGCCTGCCGGATGGAGGGTGAACGATTGCGCGAGGCTGTCGACGTATTCCTCGAGCGCGTTCGCCGTCGCCTCTTCCGTATATCCGCCGTCGAGAGCGTCTTCGAGCAGTCCGTTGGCGCAGTGCATGCGCCACGCATTGAGGTTCCCGTCCGTAACGGATGCCTTGCGGCCTTTCAGTCCGATGACGCGGCGGAAACCTCCGACGCACCGCACGCCTCTCATGTCGGTGCAACGCATTTCCACCTCGAGGATCCTGTCACGGTCCGGGTCGAGCCCCGTGGTCTCCACGTCCATCCATAGCAGCATGTCCTCTTTGGCTTTTTCCTCGCTCATCATTGGTTTCCTTTCGTTTGGAGGAGAATGATTTCGGTCTGCGTGAGCGGGGTCGCGGTCCCGTCCTTGTTCAACCGCAGCCACCGGCCCTCCCAGTCGAACACCGGCACATCACGCGGATCCGCGCCGAACGGCACGATCAACCCCAGCCGCTCCGCCTCGGCCACATGCTGGTGGACCCAGCCATGGCAGCCGGTCGTGCCCGAACCGCACAGCTCGACGATGTTGGACGGACCGTGCCTCACATCCGGATCCGCCGCCCGGCGCAGTTGACGGTGATGGCCGGAGCGTCCAGGCCAGCATGACGGGTCATGGATGTTCGTCCCGCAACGCAGACAATGCCAACCCTGACGCTCCAAGGCGGCACGCTTCGAATCAGCAAACTCACTCACAACGCACCCCCTCCTGCATCAGACCGTCAACCAGCACCAAACAAGAAGTGCAATTGGCCCTCAACCCGGCCGCCATCGCCACGATGCCGTCATCCGCCCTGCCACCGGCGAGCGCTCGCAGTTCGATTGTGCTGGCGGTCTGGGCGGTGTCGGTGAGGAGGCGGCTGAGTTTGTCGAGTTGTTCCCTGGTCATTGGTTGTTCTCCTCGTCTTGGTCGGCTTCGGTGATGGCGGCGATGAGCTGGTCGAGGTGGCTGGTTTCGTCGTCGGTGGGCGTGTAGCCGAGGTCTTGGAGGATCTGGTAGTAGCCGGGGATGCGTCTGCTGGTGTCGTTGACGGTGGTCCAGTCGGCCGGGTCGATGAACCATTCGATGCGTGCAGCGAGGATTTGCACCGCCCAGACCGCCCAGTCGGGCTCGTCGAGGTGGTAGCGGAGTTCGGCGAGCGCCCGTTCCGGTTCGATGCCGCTGATGGTGGTGAATTGTTCGCCACCGCATGCGGCGTCGTTCCATGTGCTCAGCGCCAGCGTGTAGCCCTGCGGGTCCGGGTCGATGATCTGCAGGAGTCCGAGCCGGGCCGCTGTTTCGATGAGCTGGGCGCGTTTGATGCCGTGGAGGTTGGCGTGGAGCCATGCCATGCGCTTGTCTGCGGATGCGGCGGCGTATTCCTCGAGCGCGCGCCGGCGGGCGTCGCGTTCGGCTTGTTCGGCGGCGCGTCGGGCTTCCTTTTCGGCGTCGGCGGTCTTGTCACGGCGGGTCCAGAGGTAGACCTGCTGCGAGACCGTGTGGATGGATACGGCTGCTGGGTTCTGTTCGCGGATCTTCTCGATGGCTTCTTCGGGGGTGCCGGTGGATGGGAACATGCAGCCGGCGTATCGCCATTCCGGGTCGCTGTAGGGCTTTTCGGGGTCGGGGATGAGGTTGATGCCGTTGTCGGACTCCACGAGGAGCGCGGCGACCGATTCGATCCATTGCCGTTCGCGGTCGTCGCGTTCGATGTTGCGGAGGGTGTAGTCGAAGTTCGAGGTGCCCGCCGCCTGCGCGAGCTTCTTCTGCCTGTCCGGCTGGCCGTCATATCGCGCTATGGCCACGAGCTGGCCGATGGAGATCTGGCCGAAATCGTCGCGGGTCGCTCTGACCTCGGTCTTGATGCTGGCGGCCTTGGCGCGGTCACGCACATAGTCGGCGCTTCGGCCGAGCCTGTGCGCGACGCCGGCGGTGGTGGCCCCGAGAGCGAGCATGCCCTGGATGGCGTCAGCCTCCTCCAACACGGTGAGCTGTTCGCGCTGGCAGTTCTCGGTGACCATGGCCTCCAACTGCTGCAACGGGTCTAAGTCAAGCACGAAACACGGCACGGCTCCGGTGCCGGCCTGCTTGCATGCGGCGAGACGACGATGGCCGGCGATGACACGATAGCGCTCGCCGTTGGGTACGACGGAGAGCGGCGAGAGCAGGCCGTTGGCTTTGATGCTGGCCGCGAGGTCGGTCACGTCGCCGATCTGCTTTCGTGGATTGTCCGGGTGGGGGTCGATGAGGCTGGTGTTGATGAGCTTGATTTCGTTGCTTTGGTAGTTGCTCATTGCTTCTCCTTGCTGGTTTCTTGTCGGTTGTTGAGTTCGTCTGCGCATGCCTGGCATGCCTGCCACCATTCGCTTGGGTGTCCTTCGCGGAGGCTGCCGGTGTGGTCGTATTCGTCTTCGTGGGGGTCCATGAGCTGGTGGACGTGGTTGCAGTTCCAGGTGTGGTTGTGGCGTGGCTGGCTTGTGGCTGGTTCTGGAGCCCAGGTCTGCCATTGGTCGCGGAGCCATGTGGCGAGTCGTGGGACCTGCCGTTGTGGCACTTGGCCGTCGTTGACGGCGCGCTTGTAGCGGCGGACCGCGGCTTGGAGGCGGGCGAGTTGGACTGGGTCCTCGGCGATCGCCTCGCATAGGGCGCGGGCTTCGGTTTCGGTCTTGCGGCCTTTCGCGCCGATGGTGCCGGGGTAGGTTCCGGCGATGGCGGCGAAATGGTCAGGCGTGTCGCCACCGGTTTGCTTCGCCGTGCCGGCGGGAGGGGCCGGAGAGGGTATATCGGTTTCGGTATCGGTATAGGTATCGGTTTTATGCCATGTTTTTGCTTGGCTTTCGTCTAGCAAGTTGCCAGACGTTTCGCTACCGTTTCCGCTACTGTTTTGCTCTCCGTCTGCCTGGCTGTTTGCTAGCAAGTTTCCAGACGTTTGCTTGGCTTTTTGGTTGGCTGCCTTGCGCTTCCCACCCTTGCTTCCGGCTTTGCGGCGGGCCTCGCGCTGCTCTTCGGTCAGCACTCGCGACTCACGGCAGATTCCTTCCGCGTAGACGGGACGCCAGCCGTCGTCGTGGGCTTCCATGAGCCCCATGTCGATGAGCTGCTGGAGTTGTTTCATGGTGCCGCCAGCGTCCTTGAGGTCAATCTTGTCGAAGTGGCCGGGGTAAGCGGTCGGGTCCTTGGCCTGCATCGAGACTCCTTTAGAATGGATGACGCAGAGCTTGACCCACAGTCCCACGGTGGCGAGCGGCAGGCGTTTTATGCGCCTGTCGTCAGCCATCTGGTCGTCGATGATGAACCACATTCTTCTTCTCCTTCCGTGGTTCAGGTTCTTTTGGGGGTTTAGCCGATCTCGCCAGTGTTCGGGTTGATGGATGCCTCCACGTCGCCGTCCTCCGCGTCGAGGCTCCGGCGCAGGTCGTCGATGAGGATCATCTGCCGTGACGAGGCGGGTTTCGCGCACATGCTCTCCATGGCCAGACCGGCGTCCAGGATGCGCTGGGCGAGGTCGGCTCAGTCGTACACGACCTCGGTGATGGCGTGCATGCCGCCCCACTTGTCGATGTGCTCCTTTTTGGTCTTGGTGTCCATGCATGCGCGGCATGCCTTGAGCACGACGGCCGCGGCCTTGGTGACCTGCTGCGTCTTGCCGATGAGATCGATGAGCAGGTCCGGTGTGGCTTCCTGCGGGATGAGCGCCTGCTGTTCTGTGGCTTTCATTGATGCTCCTTGTCCTTAAAAGTCCGGCTCGCCATCGGCCTTGCCGAATTCTCCGAATGATGACTGGCCGTCTGTCGGCGCGCTCCACGGATCATCCGCAGGCGGAGCCGGTTGCGCGGGCTGTTGCGTCTGCTGCGGCTGTTGGCTCCAGCCGCCGGCGCCGGTGTTGACGGTCGTCGGCTGTGGAGAGGCGGGGTTGCCGTAGACGGGGCCGTCCTGGCGGCTGATGCGGTGGACCTGCGCCGTCGCGTACCGGAGCGATGGGCCGAGCTCGTCGACCTGCAGCTCCACGACGGTGCGGTTCGAGCCGTCCTGCGCCTGATACGAGCGCTGCTGGAGTCTGCCCTGGGCGATGACGCGCATGCCCTTGGCTAAGGAGCGGGCGCAATGCTGCCCGAATTCGTTCCAGGCAGAGCATCGCATGAAGAGTGTCGAACCGTCCTCGTATTGGCCGGTCTGCTTGTTGAAGTTGCGCGGCGTGTTGGCGATGGTGAAGCTGGCGACCTGCGCGCCCTGGCTGGTGGTCCTGATCTCCGGATCCGAGGTGAGGTTGCCGATGATGGTGATGACGGTCTCTCCGATGGCCATGTCAGGCTCCCTTCACGTATCCGGCTGGCTCCGGGCCGAGCTGGCTGGGATCCTTGGCCTTCCATGCGCATTTCGCGCGGAGGCATCCGGCCTCGCGGTCGATGATGATGTCTCCGAAGCGCGCCGGAGCGACCAGCGTGAGATTCCAGCTGCGGTCGCGGTTGAGCGCGGATATGGTCTCGTACAATTCGCTGATGAGCTCTGCCGCCGTCATGCCGATGCTGGTCGGCGTGAGTGGCCATTCGAACCACCGCTCGCCTTCCGGCCTGGCTGCATTGCTTGGCATCGTGTGCCTCCTTTGGGATTGGATTGGATGTCGTGCCGGAGCGCGGAATCGAACCGCGCATCCATCCGCCGGCGCTGTCGGAGCGCCGATCCATGGCACCCGCATCCTGTCGCGGGCTCCGGCGGGACGGACGGGAGGAGAAGAAGAAGATGACCCGTCCGGCCGGTTTTAGCGTCTTTCCCTTGACGGTTGGGTGGCTCCCGCATGGACGCGCATGACGAGACACGTCCATGCCGCAATGTGAGCGGAGCCATCCAAGTCCTTCACTTCTGCTGCTCCAGCCATCGCATGACGCGGGGATCCGAGCAGATGCGGCACGTGACGACGGCCGCGGGGATGAGCACCGCGATCGGCGCGGCGATGAGGTGTTCGATGGGATGCGTGCACGCCGGTGTGCAGTACAGCACCCAGATAGCGGCGATCCAGATGGCGGCGACGAGCTGGCAGAGGATGGCGTGTGCGAGCTTGGTCATGATTCCTCCTCGTCCATCTCGCGCAGCAGACGGCCGATGCTGGTCTGCAGCGATTCGAGCGCTGCGCGGCTGATGGTCACTCCGGCGAGGTGGCCTTCGTCGGTGATGATGCTGATTCGCGCGGTCTTGACGTCGGCTCCGCACTTGTGGTCGCGGATGACCATGACGGCGGAGTGGTCTTTCGGCTTGGATTCCTTGCGCATGTTTGCCTCCTTAGCGCCGGCGCGTCCCGGCGTTGGCATCGAATTCTTCAATGGATGCGACGGACACCATGACCTTGCCGTGGTATCCGCTTGGCTGGCGCATCTTGATCCGTCCCGCTCTCGCCCATTTGCGGAGAGTCTTCTGATCGACGCCGCCGAGCATCGCGCTGGCTTGCTTGAGACTGACCCATCGCGGCGCGTATGCCGTCTGTCTGACGGCTTCCTTGGCTATCTCGCGCGCGAGCGCGGTCGGATCGAGCAGCGGTTGTTGGTTCGCAGTGACTGTCTCTCGCATGCGTTCTCTCCTCTCCCCTATTTGTGATGCGTCAAGCCACGTCGGCGAGCGCTGACTGCTCCTGAATCTTCTCGGTAATGAGCTGCAGCGGATCGACTTCACTTTCGGAGACCGAGGCAAACCACATACTTAACGTCATGTCTTCCGCATCAAGAGCCCTGCTGACAGTTGTTCGATTTCGATTGCATCGAGCGGCGATGTCAGTCATCTGTGTCTTGCTAATCAGGACGTCGTTCCTCGTTTGCCTGATAACTGCTTTTGCAAGTTTGATGCAATCAACCTTCTTGTCAATCGTCATCTGTTTTCACCTCCACATGTAAGCACATGCTTACTTAATGAGGCCGATGTTAGCTCGTGCTTACATCTTGCGCAAGTGCGGCGTGTCAACATGTGCTAACGTTATGCACATGGCTACAAAGTACGAATGGACGGCGTTTGATTACGCCTCGCAACATGCAGCAGCAAAAATCATCGCCGGCTCCGGCTATTCATATCGGACCATCTCCGACATGATGAACAACGCCGTAAGTCATGTTCGAATTAGCGATATCGAAAAAGGCCGGAAAGCTCCCATTAAGCTTTCCGAGTTTCTCCTGCTTTGCCAAGCTTGCGAAGTAGATCCGATCGCGACGCTTCGAGAAATCATCAAAACTGCCAGCGAATACGAGGCCCGCGAGCGCGAGTCCCAGATCACGGATGATCTGGTGGACCGGATTGCCGCACATCCGGAGGACTTCGACGTAGCCGCAAACACTGATCCGAACAAGGAGGCCGAAATGAACGGCGGTGAGGGCCGATAGACAGATACGACGACCTGCTGCTGGAGGCGGAATCGATGGATGTGCGCGTGGAGGAGCGGAAGCTGGGGCGCGGCCTGTGCGGCCTGTACTGCGACGCCCTGCGCCTCGTCATCGTAGACAATCGCCTGCTCGATCATCAGAAACTCTGCACGCTCTGCCACGAGCTCGTGCATGCCAGACATGGTGATCCAGGGTGCGGAGCGATCGGCGCGAAAGCGGAACGGCGCACGCGCAAAGAAACCGCGCTGTGGCTCGTCAATCCGGCCGAATACGTAAGCGCCGAGCGCCTGTACGACGGGGATCCATATCTCATCGCGTGCGAGCTTGGCGTGACGATGCAGGTGGTCAACGACTACCGGCAGATACTGAGCGATTCGCCGCGCTCGTGTGATGGCGTGGCATTGCATGGGGCGCGATGAAGTGACTAGTACTGCCTCATCTTTGCGGCAGAGGCTCGCTTCCATGAAAATCACGGCTCGAACACGACGAACTACCATTCCCCCTCTGCCTAACATTACAAGCACACCATCACGAAAGCGTAGACTGTCAGAGAAGAAGGAGAGAGAGTATGAGAATCACTCACAAGGCGATCGCTGCAGCACTCGCCATCATTTTTCCAATCGCACTGACAAGCGCCTGCGGCAATCAATCCGCATCCACCCAGTCGGCGAGCGCCGACAGCCAAACCGACTCGCAGGATTCTGAGACCGATTCGCAGGATTCCGACGACGGCGATGACGGCTCTCCGCTCGCGAGTGGGTTGTCCGGTTTCTGCGATGGCGATTCCGACCTGATGCCGGCGGCGAGAGTGGAGACGACAGGCCAGTATCTCGGCATCTCAATCGATGGATTCGATAATGTCAAGGCTTTGGACGCGGAGCAATTCTATGCCTACACGCTTATGGTCAAGGATCCCGATGGCACCTGGTACCAAGTGAATCTCACCGATTTCACGGAGTCCGGCGAAACCGAGCGGAAGATAACGAATCTGTCGACGAATGACAGCAACAAGTATCCAGGATGGAATCTCTCCGCCGACGACGCCACCTTTGAAACCAGTATCCCGGACACGATGATCCATCAAAAGGGTGATAATCCCACCTGGATGCTTGCCCTTACCGTTGATGGCGAGGAGCTGGCGCACTGTCCCGCCGATGGGGACGCTGATCTCGAATAACCACTAATTCTTCCCCATCGCCTCGAGTAAGGCGCGTGCAGCAACAGGCTGCCGTGCCGGATTATCTCTCGGAGCCAATGGATGGCACGAGTAAAAAGAAGTCCAACTGAACGACACGCCCCTGCAGCTACTTTGCGGCAGGGGTGTTGCCTTATCTAAGCTGAAGCTGGTGCAGGAGAAGAGAAAGGTACACCATGTCATCGAAGAATGGTCTGAAAATCCACCAGCCACACAAGCTGGAAACGAAAATCAAAGCTCTGACGAAGAGCAATGTGAGCTTCAAATCGGCGGCATGCGTATGCGTGGCGCTGGTGTGTCTCTCCGTGCTGATCACAGCTCCGATAGCGCACACAATCGGCGTCAGGTCGGCGGCCGTGAAACAAGTGGCCAAGAGCATGGCGGCCGACAAAAAGGACTACTCGAAGCTCATTAAGGATTACAACAATCTTGTCGACGAATACAACGGAATCGCCGACGAATACAACGACGCCAAGGATGCGATCGCCGAAGCGGACAACGTGAAGTCCGGCATCAAGGACCTCAATGCACAGCACGACGACCTGCAGAAGAAGGTGGACGCGAAGAAGGCCGAGCTGCAGTCCCTGACCGGCCAAGTGGACCAAGCGAAGAAGAATTCCATCTCCGACGGCGTGTGGCAGGTCGGCAAGGACATCGACGCCGGCACATATCGCGCCACAAGCCAGGTAGGAAGCGACTGCTATTGGGAGATCTCGACCGACAACGGCGACAACATCGTCCAGAACGATTTCCCTGGCGGCGGCTATCCGGAAGTCACGGTAGGCAATGGCCAGCAGCTCAAAGTCAGCTCCTGCGGAACCATGACCAAGCAGTAAATG